>Ga0233396_1000101_pt1 | contig 41014 bp, 35 predicted proteins | sample 32DmetaG_FD_183169 | JGI IMG/M metagenome (GOLD analysis project Ga0233396, IMG submission 183169) | Seawater microbial communities from Monterey Bay, California, United States - 32D | ecosystem: Environmental > Aquatic > Marine > Coastal | place: USA: California | collected 2016-10-19 | reverse complement strand
CTGGAAAACTGGGTATCAGGTGCTTGGGATAATGAAATATCTTGGGAAATACTTGATGGTGCGGGTGTAGTTATAGCATCTGGCAGTTTTGGAGGTTCAGCAAATGCAACAGCAAATTGCCCATCTTGTTTATCTCCTAGCGATTTAGCAGTTTCATCAATTACAACAACATCTACAATTGTTTCATGGACAGCCGGAGGCTCTGAAACGCTTTGGAATATTGAAGTTGTGGATATTAGTGCTGGTAATACTGTTACTGGTACAGCTACACATTCAGGAGTTACAGATAATCCTTTTTCATTAACTGGCCTAACTAGCGATGGTAATCACTACGAAGTTTATATTCAAGCAGATTGTGGATCAGGTATTGCAAGTGCATGGGCTGGTCCTTTGAGTTTTGTAACTGATTGTAGTGATGTATCAACTTTTCCTTACTTAGAGTCTTTTGAAACAATTACTAGTGGTCAACCGGCATGTTGGTCAGTTGAAGGGTCAACGACAAATTCTTCATATCATTTCTCAAGTTATGGTACAGGATCAAGTGGTAGAGGAATGAGGTTTGACTCCTACACTAATGCTTCATCTAATACTTCTGAGTTAATTAGTCCAACTTTTGAGGCTTCATCACTAACAGCTTTACAACTTTCATTTTACTATAAAAATCCAACAGGAGGTAATTTCGAAATTTTGGTATCATCAGACGGCGGAGATACTTATACATCTGTTGCTACAGATTTAACTTCTCAGGCTGACTGGACCGAAGCAACATATGACTTATCAAGCTATATTTCTTCAAATCTTATTGTAAAATTTAAAGGTACAAGTAATTGGGGACCAAGTGGTGCGTACATAGATTTAGACGAAGTCTCTCTTTCTGAGCCTTCTTCTGATACCATGGATTGGAATAATTTGCAATGGGTACAGCCGACTGCAGATGCATCTAGTGGTTCTACCACTTTAGTCACAGTTGAGGTAGGAACTCAAATATCTGCCTATTCGCAAGGATATAAAGCTGGCTTAACAGATACTACTACTGGTTCTGCAGCCGCTGGAGTAGAATGTTGGATCGGAATTCACAATGAAGATACAGATCCGTCTACATGGCCATCTTCGGCATGGAACATAGCCACCTTTGATTCAGAGCAAGGAAATAATGACGAATATTTATTAACTACAACCAATGCTCCAATTGGTACAAATTATGTTGCATCTCGATGGAGAGTTAATAGTGGTTTGTATACATATGGTGGCTACAATGGTCCTTGGGATGGTTTAACTAACACCAGTGTTGAGTTGGTTGTTACTCCTGTTGCTGGAGATACTTTTGCTACAGCAACTGACTTACCATTTACAATTTCACCTGAGGGTACTGGATGTGTTTCTCACAACCTTTCTGTTGACTTTTCTACTAGTGGACCAGGTTACACAGCTAGTGGACTTTCTTCCCAAGGTACTACAGGACCGGGTTATGATGCGTTTTTTAATTGGACCGCTACAACTGACGGATTGCGTTGGTGGGGGAATGGAACTGGTAACCCATATATAAGTATACTAGATTCATCAGGAAATGAAATTGATTATTCAACTTATGGTCAATCAGATGTTGTTTTACAAGGATGGTCCTTAGGAGATGACTTGGTTATAAGAATATATGATTACGGAACAGCTCAATTACATGTTCAATTTTGTTTAGAATTATTCTCATTACCACAAGCGCCAAATTGTGCAGAAAATTTAGCACCGACAGGAACAGATATACCATTTAACAATGGCGCGGTAACAATTTCATGGGATGCACCAACAACTGGTCCGGCTCCTACTGATTATGAAGTTTTCTGGGGTACTGAATCTGGTAATTTAACATCAATTGGTTTGGTTGGCGACCCTACAATGACTTCAGTAAATATAACTGGTTTAGAATATGGAGGAACTTACTATTTTTCAGTTGTACCACAAAATGGAGGGACATTAGCCACTGGTTGTGCTGAAGCTTCTTTTACAGTTGTGAATGCATCCATTCCATTTAATTGTGATTTTGCAAATTACCCTGCTGGATTTACTGAAGCATCAGGTGCTTATGGTTCACCAACAGGAACAATGAGTGGTTGGGCTACTGCAGACTTTTTAAATGACGCAACGTTACAAAAAGGAGCAAAAGTTAATATTTTCGGAACTGGCACTGATGAATATCTTATATCTCCAACGTTTGATTTGAGTTCAGGTACACATTACATAAATGTAAAAGCTGGAATTACAAATTGGAATTCAGCTTTAGCTGATGCAGATGGAATGGATTCAGGTGATGATTATGTTTCAATACTTCAATCTGAAGATGATGGCTCTACGTGGACTGAGCTGTATCGATGGGATTCAAACTCTGGTTTAACAAATGAATCTTCAAGTATTTCTGAAATTACGTTGTCTTCAACTTCCTCAAATGTTAAATTTGCATTTTATGCGTTTAGTGGTGCTTGGGGAGGTGACTACGATTTTCATATAACAGACTTCCGAATCACATCAACTTCTCTTGGAATTGAAGACAGTAGTATATCATTATTCAACTATTTCCCTAATCCAGTGAATGATATGCTAACTATCAGAGCTCAAAAAGATGTAGACCACATTACTGTCTACAACATGCTTGGGCAAGTGGTGAAGAGTCAATCACCAAACACTAGAGATTGTACTGTAGATTTATCTGCAATGCAAACTGGTGCCTATTTTGTAAAAGTTTCTATAGATAACACTGTTGAAACCGTACGCATTCTTAAAAATTAATTTTTTTGATTAATACATTTAAAAACCTCGCTTCGGCGGGGTTTTTTTATACCCTATTTTAAAACGAATAATTCAAAAGCATTGTGTAAATTTGTGTACATGATTGCAAGTGATTTTTCTTTTATTATACCTGTCTATAATCGTCCAGAGGAGGTGCGTGAGTTGTTAGAAAGTTTTTGTGCACTAGACGCACCAAAGACTTTCGAAATTGTAATTGTAGAAGACGGCTCTAGTCTAGATTCAAGATTGATTACAGAACACTTTTCTCATCAGCTTAATATCAGTTATTTTTATAAAAACAACACAGGGCCAGGCCATTCCAGAAATTATGGTATGGAACGCGCCAAAGGCAATTATTTTATCATTTTGGACTCCGATTGTATTTTACCAAAACAGTATTTAACAGAAGTTATATCCTTTTTAAATTCAAGTTATGTGGATTGTTTTGGTGGTCCAGATGCCGCACAAGATCATTTTACAGAACTTCAAAAGGCTATTAATTTTTCGATGACTTCTGTATGGACAACTGGCGGGATAAGAGGTGGAAAAAAAGAAATAGAAGGCTATGAACCTCGAAGTTTTAATATGGGGATTTCAAAAGAGGCCTTTTGTGCTTCCGGTGGTTTTGGAAATATTCATCCCGGAGAGGACCCCGATTTGTCTATTCGACTAAAAGCGATGGGCTATAAGTTATGTCTTATTCCACAGGCCTTTGTGTATCACAAGCGCCGCATATCTTTTGAACGGTTTTTTGTTCAAGTCTACAAGTTTGGTCAAGTCCGCCCCATTCTTAATAAATGGCATCCTCATACCAAAAAAATTACGTATTGGTTCCCAACAATTTTTATGTTTGGATTATTTTTAAGTTTAATTTTATTTCTAATGGGGATAGAACTTGGACTGTTTATTTATGCCTTTTATTTTGCAATAGCATTAGTTTTAGCATTCAAATCAACTCTCGATATAATAGCCGCTATTTTGACCATTCCAGCTATTTTAATTCAATTTTTTGGATATGGTTGGGGGTTTTTAAAAGCGAAAATTAAATTGATCTGCTCGCGAAAATCTGAAATGGAATTATTTCCAAATTTATTTTTTAAAACATTTTGATGAGGAAATTTATTGAATATTTAAGACAAAAGATTCGTGCAAAACGGCTCAATGTTTTTTTGTTGTTTTTGGTTTTAGCATTTTTTATTTCTATGCTTTCAAAATTATCTAGTCCAAGAATGCATACTTTACAGTTTGAGCTTCAGCCTTTAAAACTACCACCACAAGAATTACTCGTTCAAGATCCGCTTCCAAAAGTAGACGTTACAATAACAACCAATGGATTTAATCTCTTAAAAATTGCATTTCAAAAACTACTTCTGAAAATAGACTTTTCGACACTTCAAAAGGATGACAAAGCCTACTATTGGAACGAAAGTGAGCACCGCTCTAAATTAGCACAGTTTTTTGGTGCTAATACAACATTGGAGTCAATTCGTCCGACTTCATTAACTTTTAATTATGCGACTCAATTTGTGAAAAAAGTTCCTGTTTTTATAAAAGTTGAGCCCAATTTTGTTATTGGTTATGATTTGGAAACTCCTCTAAAATCTCACCCTGATTCTATTGCTATTGTTGGACCAAAAAAATATTTGGAAAATATCAATAAAGTATCGACAAAGAATTTAACATTAAATGATGTGCAAAAAGATATTGAAACCACTGTAGATTTAGATGTTTCAAATTATCCTGCGTATTTAAAATTTTCAAAAACAAAAGTACTGCTTACAGGAAAGGTAGATAAATTTACGGAAGGAAAAATAGCTGTTCCTGTACAATTGGTAAATTTGCCTAAAAATCTAACACTTTCAATTTTTCCTAAAGAAATTCCAGTTGTTTTTTACACAAGTTTGAGCGCCTATAATTCTATTGACCGCAATGATTTTCGAATTGAGTGCGATTACAATTCATTAGATCTATCCTCTAATGTGATGATTCCAAAATTGGTATTGTATCCAAAATCAGCAAAAACGGCTGAACTTCAAATCAAAAGTCTTGAATATGTAATTACGAAAAAAAATGACTAAAATTTTAGGACTTACTGGTGGTATTGGAAGCGGCAAAACAACGGTTTCAAAAATATTTACAGCTCTGGGAGTGCCTGTTTATAATGCTGATGATGAGGCAAAAGTGTTGATGCAAAACTCTAAAAAAATAAAATCAAAGATTATTGAACTATTTGGAGAAAAATCATATTTCAAAAATGGTCTAAACCGCTCATATATTGCCCAAATTGTCTTCAAAGATAAAGAAAAACTGAAGGCGCTCAATGCTATTGTTCATCCAGAAGTTACTGCACATTTTAACACCTGGAAGTCACTTCAATCTCACCCTTATGTCGTAAAAGAGGTTGCTATTTTATTTGAAATTGGTGCTCAAGATCAATTTGATTTTATATTAACTATTACTGCACCACAACAAACTCGAATAGATCGTGTAATGTTGCGAGATAACAAGTCTTATGATGAGGTGCTTTCTATTATACAAAATCAATGGTCTGATGCTAAAAAAATTGAAAAATCTGATTATGTAATTCAAAATATTGATATCAATCAGACCAAAATAGAGGTGATTAAAATCAATGAAAAGATCAATGATAAAATCCTTAAAAATTCTTAAAAATTCATTTTTAATTATAAATTTTAACATTTTGGTTAATAATTAGTTAAAACTAACTTAAAGCGTTCTCAAAAAATGTAATTTTACTTCATGAACAAGAAGTTATTTTCAATATTGGTTATACTAATGAGTCTATCGCTTATTGGGATTATTTTTGTTCAGGCCTACTACATCAATTATTCACTAGAAACAAAGGAAGACCAATTTGCGTTTAACGTAAAAAAAGTTCTTAGTTACGCGTCCAATCAGGTTACAGATATAGAATACAACAAATATGTGATTGCACTCAATGCTATGATTGCACGAGGGCAGGAGCCAGACACAAGCGCCATTCGAAGCATACGGGTGTATAAACAAAACAAAAACATCAATCAAATTGTTGTTTATGATACAGGTGTAAAAGAAGAAAATTACACCATACCAAATACTCAAAATAACGGTGCTGATAGTGTAAATTTTAAAAAAATCAAAGGGAAAACAGTTCAGGAAACATACACTACTGGAATAAATGGTGAAAATATGCCAAACTTGGAATATTCCTTAACTAAAGTTTTGAATATGGATCGTCTTCAAAAAGCAACTTTTGAAGCACAGTACAAGGCAGAAATTCAAAACACACCTATTGAAGATCGTGTGTCAACCAAAATGATTAAACGTCTTTTGGATAATAAATTAAAAGAGAATAACATTGATATTGCATATGAATACGCCATTTTAAAAAATACTGATCCAACGACTATTCAGTCCAAAAGTTTCGAGGTATCACTTGTTCCAACGATTGGAGTCCCTATTTTTTTGGATGAAAATGGAGAAAGTAAATATGGATTATATATTAATTTTCCAAGTCGAAAACGCTTCATAATGTCTTCCATTATTGGGATGACTTCTTTGTCAATTCTTTTTACAATTATTATTATCATTGCCTATACTAGTGCGTTGTACCAATTGATTCAGCAACGAAAAATATCGCAGATGAAATCTGATTTTATCAACAATATGACTCATGAATTTAAAACGCCAATTGCTACGATCAATCTTGCTTTGGATGCTATAAAAAATCCCAAAATTTTTCAACACGCAGATAAGGTTAAAAATTACCTTTCGATGATCAAAGAAGAAAATAAAAGAATGAATGCACAAGTAGAGAATGTTTTACGTATTTCACAATTGCAGAAAAAACAATTGATAATCAGTAAAGATCGTTTAAAATTACATGATCTTATTCTTGATGCAATTACTCATGTAGAACTAATTGTTGAGGATAGAAAGGGATATATAAAAACTCATTTTAAGGCTTCAAAATCATCAATTCTTGCCAACAGTACATATTTAACCAATGTAATAGTAAATGTTCTGGATAATGCGGTTAAATATTCAGATAATTCTCCAAAAATAGACATCACTACAGAAAATGTAGGTAATAATATTTTGATGCTAGTAAAAGACCAAGGAATAGGAATGAGCAAAGCGGTGCAAAAACGTATTTTTGAAGAATTTTATAGAGAACACACGGGGGATGTACACAACGTAAAAGGACATGGACTTGGACTCTCCAATGTCAAAAGAATAGTAGAGAATCATCAAGGAACAGTCACTGTTGAAAGTGAAAAAGGAAAAGGTAGTACCTTTATTATAAAATTACCATTAATAGCATAATGACATGGAAACCACAAAACGCATTTTATTAGTTGAAGACGATCCAAATTTTGGTACCGTTCTAAGAGAGTACTTAACCATCAACAACTACGACGTTGTTCTTGCCAAAAATGGTATGGAGGGTTACGAGAAATTTAAAAGGTCTGACTTTCATCTCTGTATTTTAGATGTTATGATGCCATATAAAGATGGATTTACTCTGGCTCAAGAAATTAGAGAAAAAGATAAGGATATACCGATCATTTTCTTAACGGCAAAAGCATTAAAAGAAGACGTACTAAAAGGGTATAAAGTTGGCGCAGATGACTATTTAAATAAACCGTTTGACAGCGAGGTTTTACTTCTTAAAATTCAAGCCATTATTCAAAGAAAAACGGTTGAAAGTGTAGCTGATAGTGATCAATATGAATTTGAAATAGGGAGCTTTAAGCTCAATTCAAAACTTAGGTTTTTAACACATAACGACGACACACAAATTAAGCTCTCACCAAAAGAAAATCAGTTGCTTCGACTTTTGGCGCTTCATATTAATGATCTTATGCCTAGAGAAATTGCACTGACTAAAATTTGGCGAGATGATAATTATTTTACTTCAAGGAGTATGGATGTTTATATTGCCAAACTTAGAAAGTATTTAAAACACGATCCAAAAGTTGAAATCCTAAATATTCACGGAGAAGGGTTTCGTTTGGTCATCAATGAGTAGCTAGAGTTCAGCTTCTATATATTCAATAATTTTTGGATACGTTTCATTGAAATCAAACCATTTTGTGTGTTCTTGCTTTTTAAACCAAGTTTGCTGTCTTTTGGCAAAACGTCTTGTATTTTTTTTGATTTCACCTACGGCAAATTCTAAGCTACAATTATTTTCGAGATATTGAAATAGTTCTTTGTAGCCTACCGTATTTAGTGCATTCAAGTCTTTGTATTTAGAAACAGATTTTACTTCTTCCAAAAGCCCTTGTTGTAGCATTAGGTCTACACGTTTATTAATTCTATCATAAATAACTGAACGCTCTGCGGAAAGACCAATATTTATAGTTTTAAAATTCCGTTTGATTTTGTTTTTGTTTAAAAAGCTACTATAGGTCTGCCCCGTTCCTTTACAGATTTCCAAAGCACGAATCACTCTGTGTGAATTATTCAAATCAATACTATTATAAGATTTTAAGTCTAAAATTTTCAATTCTTCTTGAAGTTTCCCAAAGCCATTATTTGATAGCTCATTATTCAATTTTTCTCTAATTTTTGGATCAACTTTTGGAAATTCATCCAAACCATTAAGCACAGCATTCACATAAAGTCCAGATCCTCCAACCATTACAACAGTAGGGTGTTTTTTGTGAATTGAAGTGATGCAACCAATGGCTTCTTTTTCAAAATCGCCAACACTATAAGCTTCAGTAATTGATTTATGATGAATAAAATGATGTTTTATTGTTTGAAGTTCTTCAGGTGTTGGTGCTGCTGTGCCAATAGGAATTTCTTTAAAAAATTGACGAGAATCTGCAGAAATGATTTCGGTTTGAAAATGTTTCGCAATTTTCAAACTCAATGCTGTTTTGCCTATTCCAGTAGGCCCTACAATGGAAATTAATGTATTACTCATGATTTAAACGCTCTCCACATTTATGACAAAAATGAGCATTATCTGAATGGTAAGATTCCATACAATTGGTACACGACTGGGTGTTTTTTGGAATGTTATTGCGTTGAGACCTTGTCATTTCAGAAGTTACTATTCCAGTAGGTATTGCTATAATTCCATAACCTAATATCATGATTAATGAAGCAATAAATTGGCCTAATGAACTCATAGGTGCAATATCGCCATATCCAACGGTCGTGAGCGTTACAATAGCCCAATACACACTCCTTGGAATGCTTGTAAATCCACTGTCTTTGTTGCCTTCTACCAGATACATAACAGTTCCTAAAATTACACACAAAACCAAAACAAATGATAGAAAAACAGCAATTTTTACTCGGCTGCGTTTGAGTGCTCTGCCAAAATTGGTGCTTTCACCAATATATCTTGTGAGTTTTAATATACGAAATACACGTAACAAACGCAGTGCACGAATGATGACTAATGAATGTGTTCCAACAATAAATAATGAAAGGTATTTTGGAATTGTTGACAGAAAATCAATAACACCATAAAAGCTAAAAATATAGGCCCTAGGGTTTTTTACACATATAATTCTGGCAATGTATTCCAATGTGAATAGTACAGTAATTACCCACTCCAGACGATCTAAAACACTAAAATATGTTGTTCCAATATTGTCTACACTTTCGATCATGACAAGAATAATGCTCAGAAGAATTACAAAAAGTAAAACAATATCAAATAATTTTCCTGCTGGAGTATCGGCTTCATAAATGATTTCATGAAGTTTATTTTTCCAAGTTCCTGTTGGCTTTTGATCAGACATAATTCAAAAGTACTAAAAAAGTTTAGTCTTCTATTGAAATGACTTTTAATCTTTTATTTCGCCTCAAATAACTTTGTATAATGTGTTGTGCATCTTTATTGTGTTCTAATGGTGTAATAAGCGTAGATAAAACATCAATATTTGTAATTTGAAAATTTAAATTAAAATAAGTAAATCCTCTTAAAATACCATCTTCTATCCAAATTGCACTACGCTCGTCAACAGCTCTACCATAATCAACAACAATCATATTTTTTGTTTTAAAACTATGCTTTTCTACAAGTTGTTGTACTTTTGAATTGTAATTTTTTGTTATTTCTTCGCCAACACATGCGCCCTCACATTCTTTTATAGTATAGCTAAAACACCCATTTTTTGATTTATATAATCCACATAGTTTTTGACATAAATTATATTTTTCAACGACTTTATTCATAAAACTCTTTCCACTTTGAATATTTGAAAACGTGGTAATAGGTTTTACATTTCCTTTAATTTTTTCAATTTTTAAGTTAAGGTAACCCTTTTCATCTGTAAAACTAAACAAACCATGAGTAAAAATAGTACGGCGCAACGCACGATTAAATTTTGGTTTGTGGTGCTTTATTTCTGCGCTTTCTTTTAGAAGTGCAAGCAATTCACTGCCTGTTTTTTCATAGGTTACGCTAGCGACTTCGAGTTGTATTTTTTTTGATTTTGGAGCTTGTCCCACAAAATGTTGATTGATTCTATTTTTGATATTTTTACTTTTTCCAATATAGATGATATCACCATCTTCGTTGTGCATGTAGTAAACTCCGGTTACAGAGGGCAAAGACTGAATTATTTCGGTTAATTTCGGTTCCAACTGTCGCTTTGGTTCTAGGCGTACATAAGTTTTTACAATGGTTTTTTCAATGTCTTTGTTAAGTAATAATTCAAATAATTTTGTTGTAGCTAGTGCATCACCTGAAGCACGATGTCTATCGCTAATTGGAATCCCCAAAGAACGCACCAGTTTTCCTAAACTGTAGGAGGGAAGATCAGGAATTAACTGTTTTGAAAGTTCAACAGTACAAAGATTTTCACATTCAAAACTGTAGCCAAGTCGACTAAATTCAAGTTTTAAAATCCGATAATCAAATTTTGCATTGTGGGCTACAATAATACAACCTTCAATAATTTCGATAACACGTTTTGCAACTTCATAAAATTTTGGTGCATTGCGAAGCATTTTACTAGAAATTCCTGTGAGACTTACCACATAGGGTTGTATTGGCCGTTCTGGATTTACAAGACTAATAAATTGATCTGTAATTTTATGACCATCATGTCTATAGATGGCAATTTCTGTAATCCCTTCTTCGTTATACTTACCACCAGTGGTTTCTATGTCTATAATTGCGTAAATCTTCTTTTTTTAGGTTTAATTTCTTGCGCCAAAAATATGACTTCCAACACGAATCATGGTACTACCACAACTAATGGCAAGTTGATAATCGCCACTCATCCCCATTGAGATAATTTCCATTTCAGGTTGAATTTTTTTTAGTGTATCGAACGTATTTTTTAAATTTTCGAACTCCGTTTTTACTTGTTTTGCGTCATTTGTAAAACTTGCCATGCCCATAACACCTGAAATATGAATATGTTTTAAATCTTGAAATTGATCTGAATTGAGTAGAGCAATTGCATCTTCTTTTGTTAACCCAAATTTTGTATCCTCCGTAGCAATTTTAATTTGTAAAAGACAGTTGATAACTCGGCTGTGTTTTTTGGCTTGTTTATCAATTTCAGTTAGTAACTTTAAACTATCCACACCATGTATCAACTCTACAAATTCAGCCATATATTTGACCTTATTGCGTTGTAAATGTCCAATCATGTGCCATTGAATATCTTTGGGCATTTGTTGGTATTTTTCGGCCATTTCTTGAACTTTATTTTCCCCAAAAATACGTTGTCCTGCATCATATGCTTGCATCAAATCAGTTACAGGTTTTGTTTTTGAAACTGCTACTAGTGATACCGTTTTTGGTAACAAAGATTTTAATTCTACTAAGCGTTCTTTAATTCCCATTGTTAAAGTTCGTAAATCGTTATACCACTTCTAAGTTTCGGGAAAATATAGGTGCTCTTTGGTGGCATTATGAGTTGTGCGTCTGCAATAGATTTTAGCTGTTCAATCTTTATTGGTTGTAATCCAAAACCTATAGCATAAGTGTTATTGTCTATATTTTTTTTAATCCACTGCATATCATCATTTTCATAAGAATAGTCAAGGCGTATATTATTTCTAATATCTGTAATACCCAAAATCGGCTTTAAAATGAGTTCTTGCAAGATGTGCGTATCGAGCTGATAGAGTGGAGAATTTTTGAAAACGCTATTGTCTTGCAAAGATACACAATAAAATTGGCCCTTTAAGTACATCGTAAAGGAATGCTTTTTATCTGGTATTTTTCCATTTTCTTGTGGGGAGATATTAAAATATTGTTTTAGAGCGTCTAAAAATTCTTTATTAGAGTATCCATTTAAATCTGTAACAACTCTATTATATTCTTGGATTTTAAGTTCATTTTCTGGAATTAAAAATGCCATAAAATAATCTGAAGCTTTCGATTTATTTTTTAAATCCTTGTTTTCCTTTGACAACAGAGCAGATGATGCAGATCTGTGATGCCCGTCTGCAATGTATAATGACGGGATTTTTTCAAATAAACTTTGAATTTTCTTTAAGTTTTTCTTGTTTTCAATTTTCCAGAGTCGGTGTTTTTCTTCTGATTTAATAAAGAATTCTAATGTAGGTTTACTGTTTTTAAGTTCATCAATAACACTCGAAATAGTATTAGAATTTTTGTAAGTCAAGAGTACAGGTTCTGCATTGAAGCCAGTAGTTTTCAAGTAGTTTTTGAATGTTTTCTCTCGACTTTCAATTGTATTTTCATGCTTTTTGATAACGTTATTTTTATAATCTTTAACGCTCGCTGCAGCAATTATTCCACAATATGTATTTTTTTGGTCTTCAATTTCATAAATATAAAATGCAGGGTTTGAGTCTTGAATCAAATGTCCTTTATTTTTAAAATTTTGATAGGTTTTTTTTACACTTTTATAGCGTTCTTCTAGAGATTTATTTTCAAGTTTAATTAAACTAGATTTAAGAATTTGAACAAACGAAAAAGGATTATTTTTAAGCAGTTCCGCCAACTCTTCTTTTGAGTAAGATTGAACAGACAAACTACTAAACTCAGATGCAATATTTGCATTTGGGCGAAATGCACAAAATGGTTTGATGTGTGCCATAGGTATCTAGATTTTTGGGGTGTACAATATTAAAGAAACTGAGTTGAAGGAACTATCGCTTTTCTCTCTGTGGAATAGTTATAAAATCCTTCGCCGGTTTTTTTACCAAGTTTTCCTGCTCTCACCATATTAACAAGCAATGGATTAGGAGCATATTTTGGATTTTTAAATCCGTCATACATCACTTCAAGAATAGACAAGCAAACGTCTAGCCCAATAAAATCTGCAAGTTCTAAGGGTCCCATTGGATGCGCCATGCCTAATTTCATGATGGTATCGATTTCTACAACACCACTCACGCCACACTGCAGCGTTTCAATCGCTTCATTTATCATTGGCATCAAAATTCGATTGGCTACAAAACCCGGAAAGTCGTTGGTGATTACAGGAGTTTTTCCAATTTTTTTGGTCAGCTCCACAATAAAATTGGTAACTTCTTTAGCTGTATTATAACCATTTATGATTTCTACTAAGGGCATAATTGGCACTGGATTCATAAAGTGCATTCCAATGACTTGATTAGGTCGTGAAGTTACTGAGGCAATTTTGGTAATTGATATTGATGAAGTATTGGTGGCCAAAATGGTATCTTCTGGGCAGGCTCCATCTAAAGTTTTAAAAATACTTAGTTTAAGGGCTTCATTTTCAGTTGCTGCTTCAACAACAAGGCTAGCATATTCAACGCCTTCAATGATATTAGAAAATGTGGTGATGTTATCTAGAGTTTGGTTTTTTTTGTCTTCAGTAATTACTTCTTTTTGGATCATTCTATCCAAATTCTTAGATATGGTTTTTATGGCATTGGATAATGCAGTCTCATTGACATCAATTAATTGTACGTTATATCCATTTTGAGCAAAAGTGTGTGCTATGCCATTTCCCATGGTCCCTGCTCCAATAACTGCTATATTTTTCATAGTTTAATCTTTAAAACAATCTATAATTTGATAAGCTACTTTTAGGGCATTTGTACCATCTCGTAGCGTTACTATTGGTGTTGTATTTGTTGTAATTGCTTCTGCAAAAGTTTCAAGTTCGTCCAAAATAGCATTGTTAGGTGCTATTTCTGGGTTTTCAAAATAAATTTGTTTTTTAATACCTTCTGCGTTTTGTAAAATCATATCAAAATCCCCAGGGTGTTTTGGGGCATTTTTCATTTTTACAACTTCTACTTTTTTATCTAAAAAATCAACACTGATGTAGGCATCTTTTTGAAAAAATCGGCTTTTACGCATGTTTTTAAGAGAAATTCTGCTTGCGGTCAAATTAGCCACACAACCATTTTCAAATTCGATACGTGCATTGGCAATATCTGGAGTTTCACTGATGACTGAAACACCACTCGCATTGATGTTTCGCACAGGAGAGTTTACAACACTCAAAATAATATCGATGTCATGAATCATAAGATCCAAAACTACAGGAACATCTGTTCCACGAGGGTTAAATTCTGCCAAACGATGTGTTTCAATAAACATTGGAGATTTAATTTCTGATTTTATGGCCTTGAAAGCTGGATTGAATCGTTCTACATGACCAACCTGCCCACGCAAATTATTTTCAGACACCAATAGTCGTATTTGTTCGGCTTCTTCAACACTATTAGTAATTGGTTTTTCAATAAAAATATGCTTTCCTTTTGTAATGGCTTTTATGGCGCAATTGTAGTGGGAAAGGGTAGGCGTTACAATATCTACAACGTCTACGGCATCAATTAAGTCATCTAAATTTTCAAAATAGTGGTAATTAAATTCTTCTGCGACTCTTTGTCCGTTGGCGATATCAGGGTCAAAAAAACCAACTAAGTCGTATTTTTTAGATTGTTGAAGAAGTTTTAAATGAATTTTTCCTAAATGACCAGCACCTAGCACACCTACTTTTAGCATCTTAAATAATTTTCAACAAAATTAAATATTTTAATGGTATAACTCTCAAATTTGAGTCAAAACCTTAATTTTTGAAATTCTTTTCTTGTTTTGATTTTAATCTCAAGAATCTTTACTTAATTTTGGAAATATAATTCTACGCTTTGATTGATTCATATAAACATAAAGGTCTTCGTCAAAAATTAGTTGATACATTATCTAAAAAAGGTATAAAAAATGAATTGGTTTTGGAAGCTATTGGTAAAGTCCCTCGACATTTGTTTATGGATTCTAGTTTTTTAGACCATGCCTATCAGGACAAAGCATTTCCAATTGCAGCAGGTCAAACCATTTCTCAGCCCTATACCGTTGCTTTTCAAACCGAGTTATTGGAAGTTGAGGCGCAACATAAAGTCTTGGAGATTGGCACAGGAAGTGGTTACCAAACGGCTGTTTTATGTCTTTTGGGTGCAGAAGTTTATAGCATTGAAAGGCAATTGGAGTTATTCAAAAAAACCAGTTTATTTTTACCCAAAATTGGATATGTTGCTAAACGCTTAATTTTTGGTGACGGATATCAAGGCTTAAAAGAAGAAGCACCTTTTGATCGTATTATTGTTACGGCTGGAGCCCCTTTTGTACCAAAGCCTTTGTTGGCACAGTTGAAAGTTGGAGGGCGGTTGGTTATTCCAGTTGGCGAACAAGAACAAGTGATGACTCTTTTTGTAAGAACAAGTCCAAAAAACTTTGAAAAACATGAATTAGGGCATTTCAAATTTGTCCCTATGCTAGAGAACAAATCTTAGAAGCTAAGTCCAAACATTAAGGCATCATCTATCGCACCATTTACATATGAACGTACATAATCAACCCGTAAAAAACGATATTTTTTCCATCCTATATTACCCAGCCCAATATTGAATTCTTTATAAGGACTTTCATTTTTGATTCCTATGCCGTGAGCTCCAATAACTAAATTTAAGTTTAAAGTATTAACCCAAGGAATTTTACCTAAAATATACCCTTTAAAATCATGTTCAAGATGGTACTCAAAATAATTATTTGAAGTACTAAAATCATAATACCCCATGTTTTTGAAACTTGAAAGGTAATTTCCTTTAGTGTTTACATGAGTTAGGTTGCCATTAAAATGTTTATAATCTGTAAAAGCTAAATCCTTGTTTTCAAAAAATGTTCCTGTAGAAAGATTATATTTTAGAATACCAGTAGTTTTTAAATTTATATTTTGTCTAAGGCGTACATTAAAATGATCGAAATTGTAATCTGATACACTAGCACTGAAGCCTTTTGAATAGTTGAAATACAGTTGTGGGTAATCCGAATTACTTATATTAAATTTCAGGTCTGGATAGCTCATGTATTTTTCTCCAAAACGTATTCCGATTCCTAAATCCAATAGAATTAAATCATGATTTGTAAATGGTGCAGAGCCAAAATCATTTGGCGCTAAAGGATTATTACTCGTATATTCTATATTATCTTGAGGGTTAATCACTTCATCGGAAGTGTTAAACAATACTTTTCGATTTTCATAAGCAATTTGACTTGAAAATCGTAAACCATTAAAAAGTTCTTGAGCATATCCAATTTCGGCAAATTGTTTGTCATAAATTTTCATGAAATTATTTTCAAAAAACAAACTGCTAATATCGTTATGAAGATTTGATATGGGATTTGACCGATTAAATTGCTGTGTTTTTGCACCAAAATTTGCCCATGCCGTAGCATTGTTTATGGCATTAAATTTATAGCGTCCGCCCAAAGTACCACGTAAGCGTTTCGTTTCTACACTATAATTTAGATCTCCATCAATAGAAACAAAATTTTTATAGTTGTTATAACGTTTTGTAAAATTTGCATCTAAAGAAACATTATAGCCTTGTACCGTATTGAAATGCACACCCTCCAAAGGTCCTGAAATCCTAAAGCTTCTTTTTTTAAACGAATTTTTAAAAGAATAACCTGTCAGTAAATTAATTATTTTAAACTTATTATTTTCTGTATCAATAGAGTCTAGATAGGTTTTTGAACTTCTTAAAGTTTCTAAACTATCGCGACGGATGTAGTCTTTTAATTCTTCAGTGGTAAGTGGGACTGGTCGTTTATTGTTCCAAAATTCAACTTCTTTTTTATTGGCATCTTTTTCAAAAACTAAAATTTCATTTTTATTGTTTCGATCTGTAGATTCAGGATCAAGAATATAATTTGTATAGTTCGCTACAAAACTTCCATCGCCCTTAAATCCAAGAAAACTGTAATCAAAATCGATGGTTTGTGCGCGAACCAACCATTGGTCTTCGCTTTTGTCATATGTTAAGTTTTGACGAATCCGAATCGTATCTGCAGCTAGAACTTGAATCTGACTACCTTTGACCTGTATGTCAATACCATAAAGTGCCCAAGTATCTTCTACAATATAAATACTTCCCGAAAAAACACGATCATTTTCTCGTTTTGGTATGATGTTTATTTTATGGATTAAGTGGCCTTCATCATCATAAAACTCTCCTTCTAATTTGTATTTGTAATAATTAAAGGCATAATCGGCAATAGGAGAAATAATATCATTATTTATATTGACAGTATTGTTATATAAATTAAAATCGACATCCATTGCAGAATTAAAGCTGATGCCAGTAGAATTGCCACTAACTTTCGAAGCTGTAACACTTTCAAAAAGTTCTGGTTTTAAATATTTTATTTTGGACATGGTTTCGGAGAGATACAAAATACCCGTTCGAGTTGAGTCCAGAGCACCATCAAAATCACCAACATCTTGCCCCATAAAATTTTCAGGCGCATCTACAATTCGAATAATTCCTTTTGAATAAAAATCTGCAGTATATGCATTGAGTTTTTCTAAGTGCAGTTGTCGTTTTGCAATTGCAGCTTTTATGATTTGGTTTGCAGGATTTTCTTTGGCATCAATAACAACTTCGTTGAGGTTGATATTTTCTTCTTCTAAAACCACATCAATGGCGTGGGGGAATTGACTAATTTCTAATTTTTTTTGTAATGTTTTATAGCCTAAAAATTGAAAAACAACCGTATGATTTCCTGTTTTTGAGATGTTTAATTCAAAATACCCATCTTCATTAGAAGTTGTTCCCTTATAAGTATTTTCAATAAAAATATTCACATAGGGGAGAGGTTGTCCGCTAGTGTCCTTGACAATTCCAGTAATTTGACTTTGTACAATCGTTGTTATTAATAGGAATAAAATTTGAAAAAATTTATTCATGGTGTTTATGATGTTTTAGGATTTAAAATTCTTTTTGATACGGTCCAAGTTTCTTTTGTTTTCTCGATCTTTTATGGTGTCTCGTTTGTCAAAAAGTTTTTTTCCTTTGGCAAGAGCAATTTGAAGTTTAGCAAAGCCTTTGTCATTAATAAAAAGTTTCAGAGGGATAATGGTCAAACCTGTGTTTTTGACTTCTTTTTGGAGTTTTCTTAATTCTTTTTTGTGGAGTAAAAGTTTGCGTTCTGCTTTTGGTCTATGATTAAAATGATTGCCATAATCATATTCTTGTATTGTCATATTAATAACAAATAACTCTCCATGTTCGTTAAATTCACAAAAACTTTCTGCAATAGACGCTTTGCTTGCCCTAATAGATTTAATTTCTGTTCCAGTTAGGACAATACCAGCCGTATACGTATCTAATATTTCGTAAGAAAAACGTGCTTTTCTATTGAGTATGTTTACAGATTTTTTCATTTCAGTTCAAAACTAATCAAATATTTAGTGTGTATCTCAATGCTTTTTCAACTTTTTTTTCAATAGAAAAAAGCAGCACTAGTATATTTCTATACAAAGCACCGCTTTTCTAACTAACCAACCAACAACTTTTAAACGGTTAAAATCATAATTTGTTACAGTTCTTTTGGAATTTTTTCATTTTGATTTCTAAATACCAAACCATTATCAAAAGCATCCATCAAAATAATACTGTTTGAATTAATTGTGCCTGAAAGAAGTTCTTTACTCAAAGCATTCAGCACTTCTTTTTGGATGACTCTTTTTACTGGTCTTGCACCGTATTCGGGTTGATACCCTTTTTTTGCTAGATAACTTATCGCCTCTGGGCTTGAATCAAAAATAACACCCTGTTCTTGTAAAGTTTTTGCTAAATGTTTCAATTGTAGTTCAACAATGGATTCTATGTGTTCTTTGCTTAATGGACTAAATAAAATGGTATCATCAATTCGATTTAAAAACTCTGGGCGTACCATTTTCTTCAGTAGTGCAATAACCTCTGTTTTTGCAGATTCCATTGCTGAAGAATCATTGCCATGTTCTTCAAATTTATTCTGAATAACATTACTTCCAATATTTGAAGTCATTATTATAATTGTGTTTTTGAAATCTGCTACACGACCTTTATTGTCTGTCAGTCGCCCTTCATCTAGCACTTGCAATAAAATATTAAATGTATCGGGATGTGCTTTTTCAATTTCATCTAACAATACTACAGAGTAGGGTTTTCTTCTTACCGCTTCAGTAAGTTGGCCGCCTTCATCGTAACCCACGTATCCTGGAGGTGCTCCAATTAGTCTGCTAACAGCGTGTCGTTCTTGATATTCACTGATATCTATTCTTGTGAGCGCATTTTCATCATCAAATAAATAAGCGGCTAAAGTTTTTGCTAGCTCTGTTTTTCCAACTCCTGTACTTCCTAAAAATAAAAATGTTCCTGTTGGTTTTTTTGGATTTTGTAGACCAGCTCTGCTGCGTCTCACAGCGTCACTAACTGCAGCAACAGCTTCTTCTTGACCAACCACTCTCTTATGAAGTTCTTGTTCTAATTTTAAAAGTTTTTCTCGTTCAGTCTCAATCATTTTAGTGACTGGAATACCCGTCCATTTCGCAATCACTTCTGCAATATCTTCGTAGGTTACTTCCTCTTTGATAAGTGCAGATTTTTGATTTTTAATTAGCTTTTGTTGTAAGTTTTCAAGATGAGCTTGTGCATCTTTTATTTTCCCATAGCGCAATTCTGCAACTTTTCCATAATCGCCATCACGCTCAGCACGTTCTGCTTCTATTTTCAATATTTCAATGTCAGATTTTGCACCTTGAATTGAATCTACCATTTCTTTTTCGCTGCGCCATTGTGCTTCTAAAGTATTTCTTTCTTCTTTGATGTTGGCTAAATCTGCACTTAGTGCTTTAAGTTTAACATCATCCTTTTCACGTTTTATAGCTTCAATTTCAATTTCTAATTGCATTATCTTTCGATCCAACACATCCAGTTCTTCAGGCTTAGAATTGATTTCCATTCGTAATTTTGAAGCGGCCTCGTCCATCAAATCAATGGCTTTGTCGGGTAAAAAACGATTACTTATATACCTTGTTGATAGCTTTACAGCTCCAATAATCGCTTCATCTTTGATACGAACTTTGTGGTGGGTTTCATATTTTTCTTTAATCCCTCTCAAAATCGAAATTGCACTTTCTTCGTCGGGTTCGTCAACCATAACTTTTTGAAAACGGCGTTCTAAGGCTTTATCTTTTTCAAAATACTTTTGATATTCGTCTAGCGTAGTCGCCCCTATAGCTCGAAGTTCGCCACGTGCCAGTGCTGGTTTTAAAATATTTGCTGCATCCATAGCACCTTCGCCACCACCGGCTCCAACAAGTGTATGGATTTCATCTATAAATAGCACCACATCACCAGAGTCTTGCGTCACTTCTTTGATTACAGATTTAAGACGCTCTTCAAATTCGCCTTTGTATTTTGCACCTGCAATAAGTGCTCCCATATCCAAAGCGAAAACTTGTTTGTCTTTTAAATTTTCTGGAACATCGCCTGTTATTATTCGGTGTGCAAGGCCTTCTGCAATTGCTGTTTTTCCAGTACCTGGTTCACCAACCAATATGGGATTATTTTTTGTTCTTCTCGATAATATTTGGAGAATTCTTCGAATTTCTTCATCGCGCCCAATCACAGGATCCAAACGATTATCGTGTGCCATTTGATTAAGATTTTTGGCGTATTTATTTAATGCATTGTAGGTATCTTCTTGACTTTTGGAGGTTACAGTTTGCCCTTTTCTTAGCTCTGTTATACAAGCCTTCAAGTCTTTTTCAGTAACGCCTTGATCTTTTAGAATTTGTGATATTTTACTTTTAAATTTAAATAAAGCAAGGAAAACATCTTCAATAGAAACGTATTCTCCTCCTGTTTTTTTTGAAATAGTAACCGCATCTTCCAATGTTTTAACTAAGGTTCTCGATAACATTTGATCCGAGCCGCTTACTTTTGGGAAACGTTCTATTTCTTTGTCAATAATTTGATTTAAAAGTATTGAATTGACATCAAGTTTTTTTAGTAAATATGGAATTACATTTTGATCAACGGCTTGCATTCCTTTGTAAAGGTGCTCATTTTCAATTTGTTGATGTTCAAATCCTTGTGCAATTTGTTGCGCTTGTTGTAGCGCTTGTTGTGTTTTTATTGTATAATTGTCAAAGTTCATAATGGGTTATTTTTAAGTATGATTATTCAATTACCTTACCATTTGAACACACAAGACAAATTGACATTATTTTAACTAAAAAACTGACGTTTAGTCATAATTTTAAAAATATAAAGATAAATTATGGGATTATTTGATTCCTTTTTAAGCAATAATTCAAACGATTGGCCTGGGCCAAAACTTGAAAATATTGATCAACTCAATACTATAATCGAAGACTCTTTTTTGACGCCACAACTTATTTTCAAACATTCCACACGCTGTAGTGTGAGTCGTTTTGTACTAAACGAATTCAAATCAAGCTATGGTTTTTCAGAAGTTGATTTTACGGCTTATTTTTTGGACTTACTCCGTTATCGTGAAATTTCAAATGCCATTGCAAATCAGTTTGATGTTGTTCATCAATCGCCACAGCTTTTAGTCATTAAAAACGGTAAAGCAGTAGCACATGCTTCTCATGAAAATGTTAATAAAATTATACTAACAGATTTTTTGAACTAAACGCCCAATTCTTCTAAAAGCTCTGTAATTCTTGCACTAGAGGGCCTTGGTGCATCAGGATCTACAATATTGCCATCGGGGTCAATAAGAATAAATCTTGGAATACCATCGATTTTATAGGCTTGAATAAAATCGGCTTTCCATCCACTACCAGTAAAAAGCTGCACCCCTGATAAATTTTTCTCAGCGACCATAGTTTTCCATGCTTTGTGTGCTTTTTCCATAGTTCCACTTCGTCTTTCATCATCAACAGAAATACTGATAAACTCAATGTTGCGCCCATGAAATCTTTGTTCTAGTTCTTTCAAAAATGGGATTTCAACTTTACAAGGTCCACACCATGTTGCCCAAACATCAATGTAGACAAACTTTCCTCTAAAGTCTTTTAAAGATGAAGTACCACCCTTAAAATTTTCAAAATTCTCAAAAGTTGGAGATGGAGTGCCTTTTGCCAATTCTCTTCTCAATGCTTGTCGATCTTCATAAAACTTCGTGTAAGCTACTTTCATTTTTTTGAAATTCGTATTATCAATCTCAAAATATGAGGTGTCTATTGATGTGTAGCTGGATTTTAAATTTTGGAAATCCTTTTCTAAAGCCCTAAAAGCATTTTGAAAGGCTTTTGGGTTTTTGTCAAATAAATCATTAGTGAGATATTTTTCTTGAAGTAAAGCATAGGCAATTAAAACATTGCTTTTTTCAGCATCATCGCCTCTAAATTTTAAAGTTTCATCAAATTCCTTAGTATCTAGTGTAAAAGAAGTTGAGTTGCCATTTTTTAGAAATATTGTACCAACTTCATTACCATCAAAAAACCGATAGCGCCCTTCTTCAACTTTAAGGGTGTCCGAAAATGAACCATCTTCGTAAATGGCTATTTCTTTTTTGTAGCCATTTTCTGGGTTAGTAATTGTAATTTTATCAGAACTTGGGTTGGTAATTTTTCCAGTGAGTTCAACGTGGTCTTTTGGTTTTTGACAACCAACTAAAATTATGGCAATACTAATTGTGTAAAATAAGGTTTTATTCATAACTAATGATTTTAGGATTAAAATGTTTTACGAAATTACATTTTTTTTTCGCACTTCTTTATTTTTTTAAAAATACCCTTTGAAGTGTATTCTTTTTTTGGGCCACAAACCACATGAGTGATTTCAAAGTGTCTATCGCTGAAAAATTTGTATGAAGAAGCGTAAACATCTTTTACACAAAAATGGGTAGCTTTAGCACTAAGACTTCCATTTTTTTCTTTTGTCAAATTAATTTTTTGAAATAGTTTTTCAGGGTTTTCAAAAAAATAAACCTCAAAACCAGACAGACTTGGTTTATAAATATATTTTCTAGTACACATCATTTCTTTTCCATCGGCTAAAATCATTACTCCTGTTTCGGAATATTCAAACTCATTAGCTTTGATTTTTGTAAAATTTGCTGTGCCATGGACTTTGGCTCCATTGTTATAAAAACGTTCCAAATTCCAATTACCAACTAAGTTTTCTAAAATAGAAGAATTTCCAGTTCTTTTATTGGTCGTTTTAAGCATGTTTTTCTCTAAAGTGAAACTGAAATTATAGTCTTTTCAAAATTAGCCATAATAAATTAATTGTATCAATTATTTGGAAATTTTCATTGAATAATGCACTTTTGAAGGTCTCCATTAGAACAATTATGCATAAAATTACAACACATCCATTAAGCTTACCTGTACTCAATGATTTAACTATCAATCAATCTCATATTGAATTATCAACTGAAGTAAAAGAAAAAATTGTCAGTTGTAGGTCATATTTAAATCAAAAAATGCAAAATTCTGAGGTGCCAATTTATGGTATTAATACTGGTTTTGGCGCTTTGTGTGATGTTTCGATTAATTCCGATCAATTGGTTCAACTTCAAGAAAATTTGGTACGTTCTCATGCGTGTGGTACTGGAAAATTGGTGCCTCAGCATATCATCAAATTGATGCTTTTACTAAAAATCAAATCTTTATCGAATGGGAATAGTGGTGTGCAACTTTCAACTGTCCAGCGTCTTGTTGATTTTTACAACCTCGATCTTTTGCCAGTAGTTTATACTCAAGGCTCTTTGGGAGCTTCAGGAGATTTGGCACCTTTGGCACATGTTGCTTTGTGTGTGATTGGGGAAGGTGAAGTTTGGCACAACGGCGTCCAAAAACCTACACAAGACGTATTGAAGGCACATAGTTTAAATCCAATAAAGTTGCAATCAAAAGAAGGTTTAGCATTGCTAAATGGGACACAATTTATGTCTGCTTATGCCGTACATTGTTTATTAAAATCGTATAAACTTTCCTATTATTCAGATTTAATTGGGGCGTTATCTTTGGATGCTTTTGATGGTCGAATTGAACCTTTTGATCCATTAGTTCAGTTGGTGCGTCCACACAAAGGTCAAATACTTACCGCTCAGCGTATACGTCAGTTTTTAGAAGATAGTCCTTTGATGAAACAAGAAAAAATCCATGTCCAAGATCCATATTCTTTCCGTTGTATGCCACAAGTTCATGGCGCTACAAAAGATGCATTGGAACATATTTCTTCGATAGTTTTAACAGAAGTTAATTCTGTTTCTGATAACCCAAATATATTTTCACAAGCCGATAAAATTATATCAGGAGGAAATTTTCATGGACAACCTTTAGCTTTGAGTCTAGATTTCTTAAAAATAGCCATGTCTGAACTTGGAAGTATTTCAGAGCGAAGAACCTATCAATTGATATCTGGACAGCGCGGTTTGCCTTCATTTTTAGTGAATTCACCAGGATTAAATTCTGGCTATATGATACCTCAGTATACAGCGGCAAGTATTGCTAGCGCTAACAAACAATTGGCCACACCAGCCAGTGTGGATTCTATAGTATCTTCCAATGGTCAGGAAGATCATGTAAGTATGGGTGCCAATGCTGCCACACAAGCTTTTGAACTTGTTGATAATGTTGAACGAATTCTTGCAATTGAATTGATGAATGCATCACAGGCCTTACAATTGAGAACATTAAAAACATCGTCTTTTTTGGAGCAGTTTTTAACTTCTTTCAGAGAAGAAGTTTTGTTTACTGAAAATGATAAACCACTTTATTTAGATATCAAAAAAACAATACATTTTTTGCAGTCATTAAACTTTGATAACGAAGTGCTTTTTGATAGAATTACAGCATAAAAAAACCCTGCAATGTGCAAGGGTTTAATTACAAAAATTGAAGTTTATTTTATTGTTCTTCTGATTTTTTAGGACTTGTAATTTTGACATTTAGTTCAGTGTCATTTTTGCCAATGTCCATCGTGATGCTGTCGCCTTCTTGAACATTTGACTTGATTATTTCTTCAGCAATGGCATCTTCTACATATTTTTGAATAGCACGCTTTAGTGGTCGTGCGCCATATTGTTTATCAAATCCTTTTTCGGCAATAAAGTTTCTTGCTTTTTTACTCAATTTCAGCTTGTATCCAAGTTCTGAAATTCGATTTAGAAGTTTCTCAAGTTCAATATCAATAATTTTATCAATATCTTCTTTTTCAAGGGTATTAAATACCACCACATCATCAATTCTATTTAAAAATTCAGGGGCGAAAGCTTTTTTTAATGCATTTTCAATAACGCCACGGGCATTAGCTGTTTCTTGTTGTTTTTGGGCCGCAGTTCCAAAGCCAACTCCGGTTCCAAAATCCTTTAGTTTTCGAGCTCCAATGTTGGAAGTCATAATAATAATGGTATTGCTAAAGTCAATTTTTCGTCCTAAACTATCAGTCAAAAAACCATCGTCTAAAACTTGTAAAAGCATATTAAACACATCAGGGTGTGCTTTTTCAATTTCATCTAAAAGAATTACAGCATAAGGTTTTCGTCTTACTTTTTCTGTAAGTTGTCCACCTTCTTCATATCCAACGTATCCTGGAGGTGCTCCAACAAGACGCGAAATGGCAAATTTTTCCATGTATTCGCTCATGTCTATTCGGATTAATGCATCGGTGCTGTCGAACAACTCGCCAGCCAAAACTTTGGCTAATTGTGTTTTGCCAACCCCTGTTTGTCCCAAAAATATAAATGAACCAATTGGCTTATTTGGGTCTTTAAGTCCAGCACGATTCCTTTGAATGGCTTTTACAACCTTAGAAACAGCCTCATCTTGACCAATAACTTTCCCATTAATAAGTTTTGGTAATAAAGAAAGCTTGTTGCCTTCTGTTTGTGCAATTCGATTTACAGGAATTCCTGTCATCATCGAAACGACCTCGGCGACGTTTTCTTCTGTAACAATTTCTCTATTGAGTTTGGATTCTTCTTCCCATTTTACTTGAGCTTCAGCTAAACTCTTTTCTAGTCTTTTTTCATCGTCTCTGAGCTTTGCAGCTTCTTCATATTTTTGTTTTTTGACGACAGAATTTTTTGTTGCACGAACCGCTTCAAGTTCTGTTTCTAATTCCACAATTTGATCAGGAACATCAATATTTGTGATATGTACTCGTGATCCTGCTTCATCCAAAGCATCTATTGCCTTATCTGGTAAAAATCTATCAGACATGTAGCGGCTTGTGAGTTTAACACAAGCTTCTATAGCTTGGTCTGTGTAATCAACATTGTGATGATCTTCGTATTTATTTTTTATGTTATTAAGTATTTCAATCGTTTCATCAACTGATGTTGGTTCAATAATCACTTTTTGAAAGCGTCGCTCTAGCGCACCATCTTTTTCAATATGCTGACGGTATTCGTCTAGCGTAGTTGCGCCAACACATTGAATTTCCCCTCGTGCCAATGCAGGTTTAAACATGTTTGATGCATCAAGACTTCCTGTTGCGCCTCCAGCACCAACAATGGTATGAATTTCATCAATGAATAAAATGACATCATCATTTTTTTCGAGTTCATTCATTACGGCTTTCATGCGTTCTTCAAATTGACCTCTGTATTTCGTGCCTGCTACCAAACTTGCCAAGTCCAGTGTTACTACACGCTTGTTGAACAGAATTCTAGAGACTTTTCGTTTTACAATTCTGTTGGCAAGACCTTCTGCAATTGCAGATTTTCCAACACCTGGCTCTCCAATAAGAAGAGGATTGTTCTTTTTTCTTCGGCTTAGTATTTGTGATACACGCTGAATTTCTTTGTCTCTACCAACAACAGGATCAAGTTTTCCTTCTTCAGCCATAGCAGTAAGATCACGCCCAAAATTGTCTAAAACAGGGGTTTTAGATTTCTTGTTTGATTTTGTTGAGCTCGTTTGACCAAAAGCATCAGTGTTTTCATTTTTTTCATTTGTTTCTTCTTCGGAAAAAGATTCACCTTTTGGTGTATCAATAAAATCACCATCACTGCTTGTGATCATGTTTTTAAATTGCTCTTTAACATTATCATAATTTACTCTCAATTTGTTGAGTAATTTGGTGGTAGGGTCGTTTTCGTTTCTTAGAACACACAAAAGCAAATGCGCCGTGTTGATGGATTTGTTTTGAAAAAGTTTGGCCTCCAAAAAGGTTGTTTTTAGGGCACGTTCAGCTTGTCGAGTGAGATGAAGATTTTTTTTCTCGTTTGTTGAAGTGCTTATATTGGGGTTTGCAGGGCTTAGAATTTCTACTTTACGGCGCAGCTGACTCAAATCAATATCAAGTGCATTGAGAATTTCTACTGCTTTGCCGTGGCCATCACGAAGCAGTCCAAGCATCAAATGCTCGGTTCCAATAAAATCATGTCCTAGACGTAATGCTTCTTCTTTACTGAAAGAAATCACATCTTTAACTCGGGGTGAAAAGTTGTCATCCATAGAAAATATTTTGTATAAAAATACGAATTTTATAAGTCATAATTCAAAAACTATAACTCAATTAAAAATTAATACTACAAATGATATTAAAAACATTTAAAAATCAAAATTTTTCACATTCTATTTATTAACCCTTTTCTTCTATAAATTGTTGATAAAATACCCCAAAAAAACCCATAATTATTAGCGTAAAAATGAACGATTGTTTTATATTAGCTTGAATATAATAATTGCAATAAAATCAACCTATGATAGAAGGAGAAAAATTAATCCCGATTAATATTGAAGATGAAATGAAATCGGCCTACATCGATTATTCGATGTCCGTTATTGTTTCAAGAGCATTACCCGACGTTCGTGATGGCCTAAAGCCCGTTCATCGCCGTGTTTTGTATGGAATGCATGAGTTGGGTGTGCGGTCTAATTCTGCGCACAAAAAATCAGCAAGAATTGTGGGAGAAGTACTTGGTAAATACCACCCTCATGGCGATACATCGGTTTATGATACGATGGTACGAATGGCCCAAGAGTGGAGTTTGCGTTATATGCTTGTTGATGGGCAAGGGAATTTTGGATCGATTGATGGCGATAGTCCAGCAGCAATGCGATACACAGAGGCAAGAATGCGCAAAATATCTGAAGATATGCTTGCTGATATTGATAAAGAAACTGTTGACCATAAGTTAAACTTTGACGATACTCTTCAGGAGCCAACAGTACTTCCCACTCGAATACCAGGTTTGCTTGTCAATGGAGCTTCGGGTATTGCAGTAGGTATGGCAACCAATATGCCACCACACAACCTTTCCGAAGTTGTAGATGGAATTACGGCCTACATTGATAACACTGCTATTGAAATTGATGAATTGATTACTCACGTTAAAGCTCCAGATTTTCCAACAGGTGGAATAATTTATGGCTACGATGGGGTTAGAGAAGCTTTTAAAACTGGTCGAGGACGTGTTGTCATTCGTGCCAAAGCCAATATTGAAGAAGTTAATGGAAGAGAGTGTATTATAGTTACTGAAATCCCATATCAAGTCAATAAGGCTGATATGATTAAGAAAACGGCTGACCTTGTTAATAATAAAAAATTAGAGGGAATTTCAACAATTCGCGACGAATCAGATCGTAATGGCATGCGTATCGTCTATGTCTTAAAAAGAGATGCTATTCCAAACATTGTACTTAATAAACTTTTTAAATACACAGCACTTCAGTCTTCATTTAGTGTAAATAATATTGCGTTGGTCAATGGTCGTCCAGAGATGTTGAATCTAAAAGATATGATTCATCATTTTGTAGAGCATCGTCATGAAGTTGTTGTGCGCCGAACGACTTACGAATTGCGCAAAGCAGAAGAGCGCGCTCATATTTTAGAAGGACTTATTATTGCTTCGGATAATATTGACGAAGTAATTTCAATTATTAGAGGCTCCTCAAATCCAGATGAAGCACGACAAAAACTTATCAAACGTTTTGAGTTGAGTGAAATTCAAGCCAAAGCTATTGTAGAGATGCGTCTGCGTCAACTTACAGGCCTTGAGCAAGACAAGCTGCGTTCTGAGTATGAGGGTTTGATGAAAACCATTGAAGACCTTAAGGATATTTTAGACAAAAAAGATCGTCGAATGCAAATCATCAAAGATGAGCTTGTGGTCGTCAAAGAAAAGTATGGCGATGAACGTCGTTCTACTATTGAGTATGCAGGAGGAGATTTGTCTATTGAAGACATGATTCCTAATGAGCAAGTGGTAATTACTATTTCTCATGCAGGCTATATCAAACGTACGTCTTTAACGGAGTATAGAACTCAAAATAGAGGAGGAGTAGGACAAAAAGCATCGACCACTAGAAATGAGGATTTCCTAGAACATCTTTTTGTAGGAACGAATCACCAGTACATGTTATTCTTTACACAAAAAGGAAAATGTTTCTGGATGCGTGTTTATGAAATTCCTGAAGGCAGTAAGACATCAAAAGGAAGAGCCATTCAAAACCTCATCAACATTGAGCAAGACGATAAAGTAAAAGCATTTATTTGTACTCAAAACTTAAAAGATGAAGAATACATTAATGCCCATTACGTGATTATGGCGACCAAACGAGGCCAGGTAAAGAAAACCTCATTGGAGCAATATTCTCGTCCAAGAACCAATGGAATTAATGCCATTACGATTAAAGAAAGCGATGAACTCCTTGAAGCCAAACTCACCACTGGAGAAAGTCAAGTGATGTTGGCACTGAAGTCAGGAAAGGCCATTCGTTTTGAGGAAGCTAAGACTCGCCCAATGGGAAGAGGCGCTTCTGGAGTACGTGGAATTACTCTGGCGCATAACGCCGATGAAGTCATTGGCATGATATCTGTAGATGATATGGAAAGTAATATTTTAGTGGTTTCAGAAAATGGTTATGGAAAACGCTCAAGTTTAGAAGATTATCGTATCACAAATCGTGGCGGAAAGGGTGTAAAAACAATTTCTATTACTGACAAAACGGGAAGTTTAGTTTCCATCAAAAATGTAACTGATGAAGATGATTTGATGATCATCAACAAATCTGGGATTGCCATTCGTATGGCGGTAGAGGATTTAAGAGTAATGGGTAGAGCAACACAAGGTGTAAAACTCATCAATCTCAAAGGATCCGATTCTATTGCCGCAGTTGCGAAAGTGATGAAAGAAGAAGAGGAGGAGGCAGAAGATTTAAATGCTGAAGAATCAACTTCTGAAGAAACACCAAATACTGAAAATTCAGAAAACACAGAAAACAACACACAAACAGAAGAATAATTATAATAAATATATCATGAAAAAATACCTAATTTTTGGACTCCTACTAGCCCTTACATGGTCTATAAATGCACAAAAAAAAGAGCTACGTGCAGTGAGTAAAGCTCTTGGAAAAGCAAATTTTGAACAAGCTACTACAGCTCTTGCTGCTGCAGAAGTGCTAATATCTTCAATGGATGAAAAGCAAAAAGGGCAGTTTTATTTTTACAAGAGTAAATTACTTTTTAAAGGGGGTGCTGCAGAGCTAGAAGACGTTAATAAATCCATTGATGCTTTTGCAAAAATAGGATCGTCAGTAAGTTCAGAAGAAAAAAATATGCACTTCCAAAACCTTATCAATCACTTGATTAATCAGGGAAGTGCTTCTATTAAAAAAAGTGATTTTACAACCGCATCGAATTACTTTTCGAATGCTTATAAATTGTCATCTAAAGACACTATCTATTTGTACTATGCAGCTTCATCGGCTGTAAATGCAAAGGATTATGACAAGTCTTTAGCTATGTACGAAAAGTTGAGAGCGCTTGGATTTACAGGAATAGAAAAGCAATATTTTGCGGTAAATAAAGAAACTAACAAAGAAGAAGCTTTTGATAGCGAAGTGCTACGTGATGTTTCTGTAAAATCAAAATCCCATACTAATCCTACGGACAAAAACTCAAAATCTAAATATCCAGAGATTATAAAAAATATGGCGCTTATTTATAATGAACGTGGCGAAACAGACAAAGCGCTAGAAGCTATGCGAGAAGCAAGAGCTCAAAATCCTGACGATTTAAATTTGATACTTACAGAAGCCAATGTACATTATGCAATGGGAAATATTGACAAGTTTAAAGAATTGTTGGAATTTGCTACAGAAAAAGACCCCAAAAATGCAGAACTACAATATAACTTGGGTGTGATTGCTGCTGATGCAAAAGATTTTGATAATGCAAAAAGATATTATGACAAAGCCATTGAGCTTAATCCAAAGTATACCAATGCCTATATCAATCTTGCGGCACTCATATTAGGACAAGAGGAATCCATAATTGATGAAATGAATAACTTGGGGACTTCTGCTGCCGATGACCGCCGCTATGACGAACTTCGTGAGGAACGTAACCAGTTGTATTTGGATGCCATTCCATATTTAGAACAAGCTCTTGTTGCTGACCCTACAAATGTTCAAGCCGCAAAAACTCTGTCCAATATTTTCTCTGCTACAGGCAACGATGCTAAAGCCAAAGAATATAAAGATATGGCCGATCGCTTACAACAATAACATTTAGATTTATACACCCAAAAGCCCATACATATATGGGCTTTTTTGGTTAAGTACTTAACGCTCTATTTTTAGTTTAGAATTACCTTACTAGTCACAAGCGGGACGCTTGTGCCAGTGGGGGAGAACCAGAAGAATCTACCGTTAGTGTATTACTCAAAGAAATAATACCTCTAACGCTACTTGCCCCAGAAAGTTCTAGATCTAAATCGCTGCCTTTATAATTTCTAAACACCACTTTTGAAGCTCCACTCATTTCAAGTTTTTTGACAGAGGGCATATGAATCACTGCCGAAAGATTGATGTTTTTGTACGATTTTCTTCCTTTAAGTCGGATTTTAATGTTGAATTGTTTTGTAACACCACAACATCATCTCTGTATTTGTCTTCGCAGCTGATGGCTAATCTATAGGTGTCCGATTGCATTAAAATTACAGAAATCGCATGACTTAGTTCTAGGGTATCAAAATTTGAAAACTCATAGATTTTTTCTGAAATTTCATCAGATTTAGAGTTTTGACCACTTAAAAATGTGGTAAAAAAAGCCAAAAAAAGAAGTATGGTAAATTTGCAGGTTTTATAAAACATGATATTAAAGATTTAGGATAATACCCAAATTTACAAAAAAAACTTAAACAATGCTTTTAATCACCCGAAGTTTATGGGAATGGGTGTTGGTATCGACATTATAAATTCCAGAATGGTCAATACGGTCTATACGTACTTTGCCATGCGCATGAATGATATGATGGTTTTCCATAATAATTCCTACATGAATAATATCCCCTTCGTTATTATCAAAAAACGCCAAATCACCTGGCGAACTTTCTTCAATAAAACTAAGCGCATCCCCTTGAGTGGCTTGTTGTGAAGCATCGCGTAAGAGTTGAAATCCATTGAGGCGATATACCATTTGTGTAAATCCCGAACAATCAATACCAAAAGGGGTTTTTCCTCCCCAAAGGTATGGGGTGTTGAGGTAGAGCAGTGCGGTTTCTATGAGGTTATTTTTTTGTTTTTGACCAACTAATGTTTCTCCATCAAAAGTATGGTTGAGAAGGGGTTGTACATTCAATACACTCCCCATAACAATGGGTTGTAGCTTTTGTTCACTATCGGTAATAAAGTTTACTAAATCACTACAAAGTTGCTCTTTTTTGGAAGTGCAGTTCTTATAATCTTCTTTATCAATCAACAGAAATTGCTTATTGTCAATCCATCCTTCGTAGCCATCATAACTGAGGCGAATTCGGCTCCATTTTTTACGCTGTTCAAGGACTTTAAACCATTCGCCATAAAGGACTTGCGATGTGAGTTCGCTTTTGTCTGAGGGTTCGTTTCTTAATGCGACAATACTAAGATTGCACAGGCCGTATTGCATTGAGTACTAGTTTCGTTTGAGGATCAGTGCCGAGGCACCGCCACCGCCATTACAAATGGCCGCCGCTCCAATTTTTCCATTATTTTGTTCCAAAACATTGAGTAGAGTGACCACAATTCTTGCACCGGAGCACCCCAGGGGATGTCCAAGCGAAACCGCACCGCCATTAACATTAACTTTAGAATTGTTGAGCCCCAAAATTTTCATATTGGCCAATCCGACTACTGAAAATGCTTCGTTAAATTCAAAATAATCGACATCATTGATGCTGATGTTGGCTTTGTCTAGAGCTTTGGGGAGGGCTTTTGCAGGCGCAACTGTAAACCATTCGGGCTCGCGTGCCGCATCGGCATAACTTTTTATGGTGGCCAGAGGTTGTAGTCCAAGTTCTTTGGCTTTATCTTTACTCATAAGGACTAGTGCTGCAGCTCCATCATTGATGGTTGAGGCATTGGCTGCTGTTACGGTACCATCTTTTGTAAACGCAGGTCTTAGGGCTGGAATTTTTTCTAATTTAACGTTAGTAAATTCTTCATCGGTCGTCACTATAATGGGCTCGCCACGGCGTTGGGGAACTTCTACAGGTACAATCTCATTGTCAAATTTCCCACCATTCCAAGCATCAGCAGAGCGCTTGTAGGATTGAACAGCAAATGCATCTTGATCTTCTCTAGAAAAATCATATTCTGTGGCACAGGCATCGGCACAAACACCCATAGCTTCTTTATTGTAAGCATCTACAAGACCATCTTTTTGCATGCCATCTTCCATTTGAGCAGGGCCAAATTTCTTCGCTATTCTTGCATGATAATAGTGTGGAATTTTACTCATATTTTCCATACCCCCAGCAACAATAATTTCGGCATCACCAAGCGCAATACTTTGTGCGGCTTGCATTATGGATTTCATTCCAGATGAACATACTTTATTGACGGTGGTACAAGGTACTGTGTTTGGAATTCCAGCAAATATAGCTGCTTGCCTTGCAGGAGCTTGGCCAGCACCAGCCTGTACAACGTGTCCCATTAGGACTTCGTCTACTGAACTAGGATTTAAATTAATTTTTTCTAATGCACCTTTAATGGCAATAGCCCCAAGTTTTGGTGCGTCTACTGAAGATAAACTTCCCATAAAACTACCTATTGGGGTGCGGACTGCAGAAACAATAACAACTTCTTTCATCAAAAATAGTTTTAAATTTTACTCTCGCTAATGTAAATAAAATTTAGCATATATTTAGAGATGATTGTTGATTTTTACACTTGCGTTGAAGTTCTTTTTATTACTTTTGATATAGTTTGATTGGTATAGCTATAATTAAAACAAATTATTCAAATGGATCCAGTTTTAAATAAATTTTACAGAAATCACAATTTGCTTTATAAAATATTTTTATTTGCAGCAACTACATTTTTGATTGTTTATTTATTTCCAAAAAGTGGAACGTTTCGATACAGTTTTGAAAAAGGAAAACCGTGGCAATCCGAAAATTTATATGCGCCTTTTGATTTTGCTATTCAAAAATCTGGTTTAGAACTAGAAAAAGAACGCCAACAAATATCTAAAGAATCTCCAGTATTTTTTGAAGTTGATACCGCTAAGTTGAGACAAATTTCTAATAATCATAAAACCGTTTTTGAGCGTAGTTTTTTTGAGGTTACAAATCAAAAACTAAACGATACTCTATTTCAGTTTGGTAGAAATATTCTATCAGAGCTGTATGCTACAGGACTTCTATCTGAGAGTTATAATTTTGATAATGAACAAATTATTTCGGTTTTGATTGATAATACGCAAAGTAAAACAGTTGCTTACAATCAATTTTTTATTCAAACAGATCTAAAACCCTTTATCACTTCCAAAATTGAAGCCTCTGAATACATAGAGTTTTTACCTGCATATTTATCTCTATTTTTTGATGTTGTAGAGCCCAACGCTTCATATAATTCATCGCTTTCAGAAAGCGCTCTAAAAGAGCGTGTTGGTCGTATTGTTCCAGTGCGCGGTCGAGTCGATAAAGGTACCTTAATCATATCAAAAGGAGAAGTTGTTCAAGGGGATAAATTGTCTGTATTAAAGTCTTTGGAATCCGAATATGAATCTCAGGTTTGGACCGAAGCCAATTATGTTTGGATTTTAGTGGCATACACTGTTTTGGTTGCTCTAGCGCTTTTGATGCTTTTGCTTTTTTTAAGGAAATACAGAGAAGATATATTTACCAATAACACGAAAGTTACATTTATCTTTTTCAATATAACCCTAATGGTATTGCTTACAACCTTAGTTGTAAATTACAATTCCGCATATGTATATGCCGTTCCATTATGTATTTTACCATTGGTTCTTAAAGCCTTTTTTGATGCTCGATTAGGGCTTTTTACTCACGTGGTTACGGTGCTGCTTTTGGGTTTTGTAGTTGCTAATAATTACGAATATATGTTTCTTCAAATTATTGCAGGAATTGTAACGATCCTTACAGTATCTGAACTTTATAAACGTGCTAATTTATTTATATCTGTTGGACAAATTACATTGATTTATATCATATCATATTTTTCATTTTATGTCATCCATGAAGGAAGTATGGATGGTTTAAAGTGGGAAAACTTTTTGTTATTTGTACTATGTGGTTTAGCTACATTATTTGTACAACCATTAATTTATGCCTACGAAAAACTATTCGGATTGGTTTCGGATGTGTCCTTATTGGAGCTTTCCGATACAAATTCAAAACTACTTAAAGAACTTTCTGACAAAGCTCCAGGGACGTTTCATCATTCTCTAAATGTGGCCAATCTTGCAGAAGCCTCAGCCAATGAAATTGGCGCTAATGCTATGTTAGTTCGTGTTGGTGCATTATATCATGACATAGGAAAAATGTCCAATCCAACATATTTTACAGAAAATCAATCCACAGGAACTAATCCCCACGATGAATTGTCGCCAAAAGAAAGTGCACAAATTATTGTAAATCATGTAATTAGTGGAATAGAAATAGCAAAGAAAAATAAGTTGCCAGATCGTGTTATTGATTTTATCCGCACCCATCATGGAACAAGTTATGTGCGCTACTTTTACAACAAACAAATGGAATTAACATCTGAATTTGATCCTTCAGATTTTATGTACAATGGTCCAAAACCATTTAGCAAAGAAACCGCCATTTTGATGATGTGTGATAGTGTTGAGGCCGCATCTAAGAGTTTGAAAGATCCAACATCTACCAAAATCAACACATTTGTAGATGCAATTATAGCCAATCAAATTGAAGACACACAGTTTTTGAATGCCAATATTACTTTCAAAGAAATAGAATCTATTAAAAAAGTTTTGAAGCACAAATTGGCCAATATGTATCATCTTCGCATCGAGTACCCAGAATAGAAAAAAATCGGTTTTAAAAAATTAAAAAAATAGTTTGCGTTCTTGACAATGAAAAGTTACATTTGCATCCGCAATTTTATTGCATAAGTTCATTAAATTAGAGGAGAGGTGCCAGAGTGGTAATGGAGCAGATTGCTAATCTGTCAACGCGTAAGTGTTGCCCGGGTTCGAATCCCGGTCTCTCCGCAAGTCATTTATCAATTCAATACGGGGTGTAGCGTAGCCCGGTTATCGCGCCGCGTTTGGGACGCGGAGGTCGCAGGTTCGAATCCTGCCACCCCGACAACGTGTTGCTTGATGATGTACTTAAATAGATAACCAAATACGGGGTGTAGCGTAGCCCGGTTATCGCGCCGCGTTTGGGACGCGGAGGTCGCAGGTTCGAATCCTGCCACCCCGACTTCAGGACATCATGTCCTTGAATGGTCGCGTAGCTCAGCTGGATAGAGCATCTGCCTTCTAAGCAGACGGTCACAGGTTCGAATCCTGTCGCGATCACGAATAACCTTCTGATTATCAGGGGGTTATTTTGTTTTAGGAGGGTTATGTTTTTTCTTTATAATGGTCAATTCTTACCAAAAGTTTGCACATAGTTTGCACAAATTTTCATATATTAGTTAAAATCTAAAAAAATTAACATCATGAAAAAATTACTTTTATTAACTTTTGTTTTTACCCTTTTTGCTTGTAGTGGGGGTGATGATGATAACGATAACACTACAAATTCGGAGTTTCAGGGGGAATGGTCTGGAACATTTTCTGGAGACGATAATGGTACATGGACAGCTGGCATAAACTCTAATGGTGATGTAAGTGGTACTGCTAATTCAACCACTTTTTCGGACACCTATTCTTTAGAGGGTTCTGTAAGTTCTTCTGGGCAGTTTCAAGCCACCTTTGGAACCAGTTCGGCTGGGGGAGGGTTTACTGGTCAGCTTAATGGAAATTCAGGTAGTGGTACGTGGGTAAACACTAGTGCTATGATGAGTGGAAGTTGGTCTGGTAGTAAAAACTAGTCCTCATTAATGATGTCATAACAAACCATGTCTCAGGAAGATGGAACCAAGGAGATGTCTACAGACTCTCAAAATCTGAGGCCATATGGACTGGTAGATATTTTAATATTGATGTGAGCTCTTATGCTATTGGGGAGTTTATAGGATAGGTTTATGAAAAATAATTTTTTATGATACTTTTTTTTGATACTGAAACAACAGGCCTTCCAGTTGACTACGATGCCCCAGTAACCGACATAAATAATTGGCCAAGGTTAGTGCAACTAGCGTATTTACTTTACGACTCTGAAGGTAATTTTGTTTCTAGTGTTGATCATATTATAAAACCAGATGGCTTTGAAATACCATTAGAAGCAAGTCAAGTACATAAAATAACACACCGCAGAGCAAAAAATGAGGGTGAGGACCTAACAACTGTATTAGTTAATTTCAATAACGTTTTATCAAATGTAAGTACAGTTGTCGCGCATAACATTTCATTCGATGAAAAAATATTGGGTGCAGAATATTTAAGAACAGGTATAGTAAATTCCTTGTCACCTAAAAATAAAATTTGCACGATGATAAAATCAACTGAGTTTTGTGCAATTTCTAGTCCATATGGCGGTTATAAATGGCCAAAATTGTCAGAATTACATCATATACTATTTAATATAGGCTTTGAGGAAGCACACAACGCATCAGTAGATGTGAGAGCTACCTCAAAGTGTTACTGGGAATTGATTCAAAAGAATGTTATACAAATTGACGAAATATCAGTTGAGGAGGCAATTAATGATATTTGGAGTTCAAACAAAGAAATAAAATCAGAAACAGTGCCAGGAAATGTACCTGAGATTATAAATAAAAAAATAGATATCCTCCAGAAATACTTGAAAAATCTACAAACTACTAATCATATTTCAGACCTTGAACTGATTTTATTGAAATCGGAACTAGATGAGCTAATTGATAATTTATATCAGGAATCAATCAAGGGATTTGACCTTCCATTTTAAAGAAATATTTAAAGGATTTATTAATAACAAAATAAAATAATTATGTCATCAGATTATGAAACACCAATTTTCAAAGCACAATATTTAATAGGTTTTTTAGAGTCCTTAGAAGTCAGTGATTCTATTTCAAAAATGCAAATACAAAAATTGAAGTCAAAAATTGAAGAGCTAATAATCGCTGTTCACAACGAATTTGAAGAAGATCAAGATGTAAACGATATTTCTCAATTTGAAAAAGATAATAACGATCAAAATAAACCTAATTTAGCAGACGACCTTCCGTTTTAAACTAAGATTATGTAATTAGCCTATTTTGTGCTCAAAGTAATATATGTGCACCTAACTCTTAAACTCATGGTAAATGAAGGCCATTTTTAATGCTTTAATGAAGTTTTTACTATTTAAAAATCAACTTGCAAAAAGAGGAAATACATTTAATCCCTTAGAACACTCAAAATCTGAAAACAAATGGCTGAACACAAAAGACAATTTTGGTGTTCTGGAGCGCGGTAAGGCATGGTCTAAAGACTAAAATAGTGATGATTCATGATCTAATCAAACCCAACTATGAGTGTGTTTCAAGAAAGCGATTATCTGCATGCCTTGACTGAGATGAATTCTCAGGGCTATGATGAAAAAAAGTGGTTAGAGGATCATATTGAGCTTTATTTATCCACCGTTAATTGGCCAAAAGGCCTACCACCTATTTCAAGAAGTAATTTAGTAGAAGGAACCCTTAGAGAAAAGTTCTACACGACCTATGAGTCTGTACTTTCGTCTCAAAAATAACCTAGCTCAGTAGTATCTGAATATTTTAATAAACACAGGTGTTTTAATATGTTTTTTACATGAATAGATTATCGAGTGTGTACTCACTCACCCAATATTGGTAACCAAAAAAGTTATTCCTCCACAAGAGCCCAATAAAACTAATATATAGCATTAATACTGTATGTATGTTAGAGGAGTCCCCTCCCCACAGTGACCCCACGCATGATTTACACAACATGGTATACCCCCCCCTTAAAGCTAAAATACCCACTCAAAAGTTTGCACATTATTTGCACACAATGATTCATAGGACTGTAAGTTATTGTAAATCAATAGCTCAGCTGGATAGAGCATCTGCCTTCTAAGCAGACGGTCACAGGTTCGAATCCTGTCGCGATCACTAAATTGGAGAATTGATTCACAGGAATTGGTTCTCCATTTTTTATATTTGAAATTTCCTTTGGCAAAATCGGTATTGAGTCAAAAATAGCGTTCACTTTTGGGGTTCGAACTCGGACATTTGACTTGTCGTAACCCAATCCGGATGGAAAGACTAAATTTTGCAGTTTTTGTCGTTGCTTTAAATTTCCATCTACCCTTGGGGATATTTTTTTGTTTTGCATTTTCTGAACAAATTTTTATTTTTGAATAAACTAATATGACAATGCGTTAACTTGTAATAGCTTTATTTCTTGCAAGTTTTTTTAGGACATAGTCAATCCATTTCTAAACAAGTTATAGTCTGCTGAGATATTAAAAAATGTAAAATAAGGGATGGGAGAAGGTTTAATTATAGAAATTAATAATTGATATGAAATATAAATTAGAAATGTATGGCTGGTCGGTTGAAGCAATGGGTCACTCACTTAATGATAGTCAAGTAAAATCTATTCAAGATTTAATGGAAAATAATGGTTATAGTGAGTTATGGGAGGTTCGAAATGACCTAGAAGACGAAGGAATAATCGATGATATTTATAGCCCTGACCTATTTCACGAATCTCGTGGATTAGCTAACGATGCTCTCTGGTTTGTGCTTAGTGATGAAAATAATAAAGAAGTTTTAAAATTTATAGATCAAGACATGGGTGACTTCTATGAGGTATTAGGTGATGCGGCTGATGATGTTCCATATGAAGGATATATAGCAATACCAGGCAGCGGTGATAGCTCTGAGGTCGATAATATACTTGCAACGTTTGACGAAGGAAAAGGAGGGATCGCTAGTTTTGAAACATTTGAATCCGATACTGTGCCAATACCCATTGATTTCTGTTATCAAAAAGGTGATATAGCAACGCCTGATGGTGACTGGGAATTTGTATCCAAAGTGTATTTTAAAGCTAAAGAATTGGAAGTAAATGAATATTTAGATTATAGTGGTAAAGCCTCAACTGTAAATATTTACCGAAAAGACGGTACAATAATTAGTTAAACTAAAAAATCATTATGAAAGACAATATCAAAGAGCTTTTAAAACATAAATTAACCATTAAGTAACAAATTCAAATCATCCAAAAAATTATTTAAAAAGTTCGAACTTTTGATAGTCGAGGTCACAAATTATCCTCAGGAAAGTACTCTTTAAAGACCCTGATTACAAGTATGTTTAGGGTTATTAAGAAAGAATTGAAAAATACTTATTAAAAAGTTTGAACTTTCATAAGTTTGGGTCACGAATAAATAGTACAATAAGGAAAAACGCCAAGCTTGCTTGAGCGTTTTTTTGTTTGGACTGTCTTCAGCATGGAGTTCTGATGATCATAAAACAATCCTGTCACAATCATAAATAACCTTCTGATGTTCAGGGGGTTATTTTGTTTTCAGAAGTTTATTTTTTTTGGATTTTAACAAAAATTATGGATAGTTAATAAAAACAATATATATCTTGTACACTGTTCTAAAATTTAGTATTCTTTCAACAAATTA
>Ga0233396_1000099_pt1 | contig 41135 bp, 34 predicted proteins | sample 32DmetaG_FD_183169 | JGI IMG/M metagenome (GOLD analysis project Ga0233396, IMG submission 183169) | Seawater microbial communities from Monterey Bay, California, United States - 32D | ecosystem: Environmental > Aquatic > Marine > Coastal | place: USA: California | collected 2016-10-19 | reverse complement strand
TTAAACAATGTTCCGAGTCCATTACATGTTCAGAATGGATACATTCATATCCGAAACAAATAACCCGTTGCTTATTTTAGTGGTTTCATCCCTATTCGTTTTCTACTTATGTCAATCTCTATGATTTCAACTTCTACATGTTCATGAAGTGAAATGAATTTTGAGGGATCTTCAACGTATTCATCCGAAAGATTGGACTTATGAATCAATCCATTTTCTTTTATCCCAATATTTACAAAGGCTCCAAAATTTGTAACATTGGTAACCAAGCCACTCAAAACCATTCCGGGTTTTAAATCTGCTATCGATTTGACCCGATGATCAAATTCAAGCACCTTTGCTTTTTTTCTTGGATCACGCCCCGGCTTTTTCAATTCAGTAATTATATCCGAAAATGTATAGGAATCAATTTCCGGATAATCACTTTTTTTAAGTTCATCAAGTACTTTTGAATTACCAATTAGCTCACCCAAAGCAATTGCTTGTTGCTTCGCTATTTGATTCACGTATTTATAACTCTCTGGGTGCACAGATGAATTGTCAAGAGGGTTTTTACCATTTCGAATCCGAATAAATCCAGCAGCTTGCTCGAATGCTTTGTCTCCTAGGCGTTTGACTTTCCTCAACTCACTTCGCGAGTTGATACGTCCATTTTCGTCACGATATCTAATGATGTTTTCAGCAATAGACATGCTCAAACCAGACACATAACTCAATAAATAAGACGATGCCGTATTTACGTCCACACCTACAGCATTAACACTAGAAACAACAACATCATCAAGTGCATCTTTGAGTAAGTTCTGATTTACCTCATGCTGGTACTGTCCAACTCCGACCGATTTTGGATCAATCTTTACAAGCTCAGCAAGCGGATCCATCAGTCGACGCCCAATCGAAACTGCCCCTCGCACCGTGACGTCATAATTTGGAAATTCCTTTCTTGCAATTGAGCTCGCCGAATAAATTGAAGCTCCGTCCTCACGAACAATAAAGACTTCCAAGTCTCTATCAAAACGAATACTTTTAATCAACTGCTCCGTTTCACGCCCCGCCGTTCCATCTCCAATTGCAATTGCGCCAATTTTATACGCTTGAACCATTTGTGCAATTTTTGATCTCGCCTTTGAAATCTCTTTTTGCGGCGAATGGGGATATATTGTTGCATTTGTAAGAAGTCCTCCAACCTCATCAATACAAACAACTTTACATCCTGTTCTGAATCCGGGATCAATTGCCAAGATTCTTTTGGCTCCCAATGGAGGTGCTAAAAGAAGTTGTCTAAGATTTTTTGTAAAAACACCTATCGCCTCTTTGTCTGCTCTGTCTTTTGTGCGATTAAGAATCTCGTTTTCTAATGATGGACGAAGCAACCTTTTGTAGGCATCCCTTGCAGCATCTGCTACAATTATTGAGCTTTCATCTTGTCCTTTTACAAAAAATCGATTAAGAATATGGATTGCCTCTTGGTCATCAGGTCTTGCCTTAATGGATAACAACCCTTCTCGCTCTGCGCGATACAAAGCTAAAAATCGGTGGGAAGCACAACGATCCAAACGTTCCGAAAAATCAAAGTAATCTCGATACTTTTCTGCTAAGGGTGCTTTTCCTTTTACCAGTTTTGAATGAAGAATAGAACGCCTATCAAACAATTTACGCAATCGATCGCGAAGATTCGCATTTTCATTCATCCACTCCGCCATAATATCTTTAGCACCATCAATGGCATCTACAAGCGCTAAGCCATTAGTTAAAAATCGCTGTGCCATACCTTCGGGAGAGCCTCCGCGTTGAGACATAATCATTTTTGCCAATGGTTCCAACCCCTTTTTCCTTGCTCGCTCTCCGCGTGTCTCGCGTTTTTGCTTGAAGGGTAAATATAAATCCTCAAGTTTTACTGAATCAAAACAACTTTCTATCGCTTGTTTCAATTCATAACTTAGATTACCTTGCGAATCAATAGCACTCAGTATTGATTTCTGACGGGTGCAGACTGCGTCGTATTTTTTTACAAGATCACGAACATGAGAAATTTCGACCTCGTCAAGTCCACCGCTAATTTCTTTCCTATATCGTGCAATAAAGGGAACCGTTGCCCCATCATTGAGAAGTTTGATCGTACTGCTGACCGCCTTCTCTTTGAGTCCAGAATATTTTCGAACAAAGTCATTTTTATGCATGATGTAAATATAATTTTGTCGTTCTGAATTAGCAATAAATTAATGAATGATATTGACCTTTTATGTATCTTCCCACTGTAATTCGTCATTTATGAAAAAATATTTATTCGGTTTCATCCTCGCAATAGGAGTTGTGGCCTGTGCGCCAAAACTAACTGAAACAAATCAAGAGATAGTTGAAGCAAAGGAAAAACCAGCTGAAGTTAGTATGTCGACTGATGCCATTGAAGGAAAGAAAGTTTATGCTAAAAAATGTTCAAGTTGTCATGAAATCAAAGTTATTGACAACTACACGGCAAAGCAATGGGCAGGAATTTTACCTGACATGTCTGAAAAAGCAAACCTCAACGAGACTTCATCACGGCAAGTGGCAAGCTACGTTAACTGGGAATTAAAACATTAAATGCTTAAAGGGTTAAAAATAATTGATGCGAGCTCTGTTCTTGCAGGTCCCAGCGTTGCTACCTATTTTGCAGAATTAGGTGCACATGTCACAAAGATAGAGCATCCTAATCATTCTGATGTAACAAGAAGTTGGAAACTGCCAAAAGAAGACAAAAACAGTCCAATATCTGCCTACTTTTCAAGTGTCAATTATGGTAAGTCGTATATAGAACTGGACCTGAAATCAAATGAAGGTAATTTCAAATTTATAGAACTTATTTCGGAAGCTGATATACTCATCATGAATTTCAAATCCCAAGACTATAAGAAGTTCAACATTGAAGACCATCAACTTTTAGAGTTCAATCCTCGCTTAATAATTGGAAAAATTAATGGTTACGGTGAAGACAGCGATCGCGTTGCATATGATTTGATCTTGCAAGCAGAATCAGGGTTTATGTCTATGAACGGATCACCAGAAGGACTTCCAACAAAAATGCCCGTGGCCTTAATTGATGTATTGTCCGCCCATCATTTAAAAGAAGCAATCCTATTGGCATTGTACGCTCGTGAAAGAAATGGTAAAGGAAGTTCAGTAAGCGTTTCACTATATGATGCTGCAGTCAGCAGCCTTACAAATCAAGCGTCGAACTACTTAATGGAACAACACATACCTCAAAGAATTGGAAGTTTACATCCAAACATTGCTCCGTATGGAGAGCTATTCAGAACAAAAGATCAAGCTACGATAACATTCGCAATAGGTTCAGATAGGCATTTTGAAAAACTGTGCGAGACAATTGGACTTGAAGAGCTGCCAAAATCTGAAAAATTTCATTCGAATCAACAGCGTATTATTCACCGCAATGAACTTCAAAAAATCATTGAAAAAAAAACTTCTCAACTGCTCGCGAAAGAATTACTTCAGCAATTGGCATATAAAAATGTTCCTGCAGGAAAAATTAAAACTATAGAAGAAGTTTTTGAAGACGAGAAAGCCAAAGAATTAATACTTGAAGAAACCATAAACGGAAAATTAACTCGAAGGGTTAAGTCGAAAATTTTTAAATAAATGGAAATTCGTTCACCCAAAACAGCTGCAGAATGGATTGATTACTATGACCTTCGTTATAGAATTTTGAGGAAACCACTTTTCCAACCTCAAGGAAGTGAAAAAAATGATGGTGATTCCTCCGGAATACACCTTGCAATTTACAATAGTGGGAAACTTGTTGCAATCACAAGACTCGATCAAGCTGAAGACTTCATCTCGCAAGTTCGTTTTGTAGCAGTCGAGGGCGGATGTAAAGGCAAAGGATACGGAAAAACAATTATGAAACATGCGGAAGAGTTTTCAAAAGCTCAAGGAAACAGAAAAATGATACTTCAAGCGAGAGAAGGTGCAGTAAAATTCTATCAGTCGCTCGGATATAAAGTAATAGAAAAAACATATTTACTATTTGGACAGATCCAGCATTATAAAATGGAAAAAAGATATTAGCAATATCTATTCCGATTCACCACTTTGTCAACCATGAGTAATGGTCTTGGTCACTTTCCGTTCCCGATCAGAGGCTTTGCCAACCATAGATAATGGTCTTGGTCACTTTCCGTTCCCGATCAGAGGCTTTACCTCTTCTGGTTCATTTTTATCTGTTTTTCGATGCGTTTGGAAAGTAGCTTGAATAGCAAAGTCGCATCTTTAGTGTCTAATTTAAGTCCAATTCTTACGGTTTTCCCAAGATATTCGAATTCCAAACGCTCACCGCCGATTATCCATGGAGATTTTTCCCATGCTGCTTGAAACGATTTTTCATCAGGGGTATACAATTTCAACTTTGAAACATTCTCCAATAAATAAGGAATAGATTTTCCATATTTCCGAATTGACTTTTTGTAGTACAATGAAGCTTCATCAATTTTAATTAGCTCTTTCCCCCACATGAACCAAAACCATGAACGTGAAACCTTAAGTGCATAATACAACCAAAACGCTAAAAATATTGATACAACAATGTACTCCTGATCGCTTCGTTGCTCTGATGCAAATCCCCAAAAAGATACTGCTATACCAAGCATAAACCACATGGCAACCCATGCACCCATTGCACCTTTCATCCAACCAATATCTTTTGCATATATCACTATTGTTGTTTTGGATGCATCGTCCACAAAAGAAATTCTATTTCCTATCCATTTCATAGCTACAAATGTATCTAATTTTCTGTTTAGATATAAAAAGAACGGGCGATTCTCTATTCGAAAATCGCCCGTTCAATTTGAAAAAATAAATCAATTATTCAACTATCAATCGCTGTGTCATTACCACACCATTCATAGAAAGTCGAACAAGGTAGACACCAGATTCAAGTGACAATGTATTAATTGGAAGTTTAGACCCAACGGCTACATTCCCATAATTTTTAGATGCGACCTCTTTACCCGCCATATCTATCATCGTAACCAAAACTTCAGAATTATCAAAAGTTGCCTCAATGAATGAAACTTCATTCGATGGATTCGGATACATTCTGAACGATGAATTGGTCAATTCTTGAACTCCTGTGTTACTAAAAATAGTCGATTTTCCCGCATTATCGATACGACCATTGTTGTCAATTAGCATTCCAATCACATGAATTTTATTTTCATCCCATTCCGCAGGCAAGGTAAATGTAAAAGTCACTGAATGTTGTTCTCCTGAATTTACCGTTGCAGGGAAACTATTTGGATCACCATCAAAAGAAGGTTGAATTGCTCGAGCGACATGATCGTAAACCATATCAGCAGCAGGCACAGGACTTGGCAAGAGCTCATATCCACCCATTTCTCCATTACCTCCTCCCGCATATGCGTTGGCTTGGTCATAACCAGAATCTGTACCAGTAACACCATCCTCTGTTAAAACACATGCAAGTTTCCAGTTGTTATCGGCTACTGATTGAAAATCTGCCTCAACAGTAACCTGTAATTCTCTCGTTTGAGCATCCCAAGTAGAAACGTTCGATATTAATGCCGTAGGCGCAGTTTTCAGACGTTCAAAAAAATCTCCATCCATTCCTGAGGGATCAACATCACTTCCTCTATCTACGAGTGCACTCGGGTAACCACTAATTAAAGCCCCCAAAGAAGAATCATAATCTGCTACAACCATTGGATCTCCATTGTGCACAGCTATACCTGCCCAATAAGGACCAAATTCATTCTCAAAGCGATCCATAAATACGGTTCCTCTCACGCACCATGGACACCACGTCCCGGTTCCCTCTTCGCCAACCACAACTTTTCCTGGTGCAGGTATTACGTGATCTGCAATTAAACATGCATCATCATCAGTAGCATCTCCATCACTCCCACCATTTACATTTGATACTGTCGCTGTAGCATTGTGAACTCCAGGGAATATCTCCAGTGGTGTTGAATATACTACGTCATATGTTTGTCCTGCCAATACATTTACACCAGAAACAGATTCCGTATATGTATAGCCATAAATATCAATAGAAACGTCAAATGAAGTGAGTGGCTCACTTCCTGCGTTTGAAACTGTAACTGTTGGCGACTTAAAAGTTCCTGCAATCCTTCCTCCCAAACTAAATCCGGCAACAGAAGCATTTAATTCTGCAGGAGTGTACGATGTATGATCATACATTACGTCATCGACAAAAAATTCACTCGTTTCGAGTGGAAATAAATCCAATGAAGCAACGTTATTGATTGAATTCGCCCAAACACCAAAGCACTCGCCATCTGCGGAAGCTTGCCATCTTCCAGTTGAAAGGTTTGCTTCTATTCTCAAGGTAACCCATTGCTCTTCAGTATATGAGCCAACAGCTAAACCCGAGCTAACTCCATCATCAATTGTGATTTCTCCATTTGCAAAATTGCAATTCATTGCCCAAGTCGTCCCAGGTGCTGATGTTCCTTGAAAATTAAAATAACCTGTTTTTCCTGACTTAATGAAAAACGCAGATTCGTAAGTAAAAACTCCATCGTTGTATTGCTGACCAAAATCAAGAATTACATCTTGTGGACCACCACCAGATTGACCCAAGAAATAGAGTGAATGCACACCGCTATTGGCCTCAACATCTGTTGTTTGAACATCTTCTGAACCTCCCTCTGTACCGCTCCAAGTAGTCCAATCAGAAGAATTTGAACCAATGTAATCACCCAAGCCATACCCTTCGAAATCATCTGTAAATAGCTGCGAATTTGAGAAAAACGAAACCATCAAAGTCGAAACAAATAAAATATTTTTTTTCATAATTTAAGTTAAAAAGTTGACTAAACTTAGACAATTAAAATTTAATTAAAGTGACAAAATTTATCTATTCTTGAAGTGCTAACGAATATATTTGAAGTCTTGATTGTTCTCAATGCTCAAAATTGAGTGATAGATGAGACGAATTGCATTTTCAACATCCTCTTTTCTACACATTTCGACAGTAGTATGCATGTACCTTAACGGCAAAGATATAAGTGCACTTGGAACGCCTTCATTTGAATAGGCAAATGCATCGGTATCTGTTCCGGTAGCCCTTGAGGCCGCTGCACGTTGAAAAGGAATCTTGTTTTCATCTGCTATTTTAATAATTTGATTCAAAAGATTGTTCTGAACAGCTGGCCCGTATGTCAATACAGGACCACTACCCGACTTTAAATCACCTTGAGTGATTTTATCAATCATTGGAGTGTTTGTATCATGACAAACATCAGTAACAATTGCTACGTTGGGCTTAATTTTTTGAGCAATCATTTGCGCACCTCGAAGTCCTACTTCCTCCTGAACAGCATTGACGATGTATAGACCAAAAGGCAGATCAATCCTATTCTCATGAAGTAAACGCACAACTTCAGCAATCATAAAACCACCCATTCGATTGTCCAAAGCACGACCACAATATCTATTCTTATTTAAGATCATAAATTCGTCCTCAAAGGTCACAACACAACCAACATGAATGCCGAGTGCTTCAATTTCTTCCTTTGATGAACACCCAGCATCAAGACAAATATTTTTTAGGCTCGGTGCGCTGTCTTTCCCCTGTCTTGTGTGGATTGCAGGCCAGCCAAAAACCGCGGGAACCAAACCTTTACTCGTATGAATTTGTACTCGTTTGGAAGGAGCAATCATATGATCAGAACCTCCATTTTTTCTCAGGTAGATAAACCCATCTGAAGTGATGTAGTGAACAAACCATGAAATTTCATCGGCATGTGCCTCAATTACAACTTTGTATTTTGCTTTTGGATTGATAACTCCAACTACAGTTCCATAAATATCAGTAAAGTATTCGTTAACAAATGGAGAAATGTAATCCAACCACATTTTTTGTCCTGCATACTCAAATCCTGTTGGGGAATAATTGTTCAGGTATCTTTCTAGAAATTTTTGTGACTTTGAATTAATTACTTTTTTCATGACAGAATTGGATTAAAGAACAAAGAACAACTTTTTTTTTCAATTATAAACCAAAAATTCAAAAGCAGATTATTTTAGAACTGTAATATTCCCTTTTACAATATCCTCATCTCCACCAATGCATGTGACCTCAAGGTAATAATCGTATACATCCGGATCCAACTTTTTACCCCGGAATGTACCATCCCATCCAGTAGCTCTGTCAAATGATTCAAAAACCATTTCTCCCCATCGATTAAATATACGGAAAGTCATCTTCTCAACAAAAGCTCCACGGACGTACAGTATATCATTTTCACCATCCCCATTTGGTGAGAATGCATTAGGGATATAGAGGTAAGGATCACCACAAATAAAATCAAAGGTTACTACTTGAACGGTGTCTTGTTTGGCACAAATACCATCCGAAACCGTCAAGGTATAGATTGTTGTTTGATCAATAACAGCCTCCGTATTTAGGGCACTTATATTAACTACACCATCACCTGGAGACCATTCATATGAGGAGTAACCCGAAGGGCTGCCAATAAGATCAACAGTTGTTCCTTGTGGCACAAGGTATTCAGATGCAGAGGCTACAATTGAACTGTCGGGAATACTTCCAACAAAAATCTGAATAGAATCTTCTACAATACAACCCGATGAAGAAGAAGCAGTCATGTAAATAAATTGGGTGGTCGTCGGAGCAACAGTAATTTGATTTGAAGATGATGGAGCAACCAAAACCGAATCTGGCGTCCAATTGTATGTAAACGAAATGTTCTGATTTTGATTAAATGCAGTAATTATTGTCTGATCACCTACACAAATAGAATCGTTCGCCGACAAAACTATGTTTGAACCTATGAAGGTAACCACAACACTATCGATCGAGGAGCAACCGATATTACTTGCAAAAACATAATATGTGGCTGGAGTATCAGGTGTAAAATTCCATACCGAATCACTCAGATTTGCATTCAATGTATCAGAAAAATCACTATTGCTAGACCAAATATAAGTTGTCGCTGAATTGTTTGTGAAAGCAATGAAATCAATAGGTGTCGGTACACACAGTTCTTGATCTACTATGGTTGTTAATTCTAACGAATCTGTTACCGTAATCGTAATTTGTGCTGTATCCGTTAACAAGCATATGCTATCAGTTACGTATAGGAAAATGTCATATATACCTACAGAATCAAATGTTACTGTAGGTTCAAAAACAATCGATGTTGTATCTCCATTCCCAAAGTCCCATAAATACGAGTCAGAATCCGAGGAGAAATTATCAAATTCGACCTCAAAAGGCAGACAACCCAAATTGTCATCAATTGTAAATTCGGCATTGGGAATAATTTCAAAATCAAATTTAAAAACCAAATTATTACAATTTCCGGCGTCATTGGTTGAAGACCAAGCTCCAGGTGTTGTAGTAAAATCCTCAAATCCTCCACATCCTCCACAAACGGATTGGTAAACAACTCCCTGTTCATCAAACCTTGAAGTTCCGCCATCCACATGCTCTCCTGCTTGTCCGCCGCCAATATAAGTACCATACAATGTGTCTGCGAAATCTCGTTCAATGACTAACAGATAAAAATCAGGCGTCGTTGTTGACGACTGAAAGGCATCGGTTGTTATTGGCATACCATTGGCTGGAACAGAACCTGTGAGCGACTTGCCCCACCCAGAGATGTATATATTTCCGCAAATATCTACGAGGAAAGCAGAAGGGGAAATGTCCATCGAAGGGTTTCCACTCCCAAAAACGGTGGCATTTTCGACTGTTACCAATGTTGAATCGAACCGAATTAGAAATTGGCTACTTCCTGGGTTCACATATGGCGAATTGATTACAGGAAACATTCCATTCTGAGATTGTCCTACCAAATAAATTTGATTGACCCGATCAACTTCTACAAAAAAAGCTTGGTCGTAATTAGCCGTGCCAACATATGATCCGCCAAGAATTGAACTTCCATCCGCTGGCAATTTGACAACAAAACCATCTGCTTTGCCTCCACCATAGGTAGTTTGCCATCCCGACATTCCAGACAAATCATTGGAAGCTGTGCCGCCGCCAAAAATTACATTATCAGTAACATCAACTTTTACAGAATAACATGCGTCATTGTTGGAACCACCAAAATAACTCGACCAAAGTAAAGTCGATAAATCGGTTGAAAGTTTAAAAATAACACCATCTTGTTTCCCTGCATTCGTAGGTTGAAATGCGTTTGAAATAGGAAAGTCGTTTGATCTCGTACAAGAAGCCACAATGACATTGTTATTTACATCAAGCATAATTTCACCCCGAAATTGATCTCCATAATTTGTAACTAGAGAATCAGTAAGTGCACTATTGGTGTTGTAATTTACGCCATCATTACCTGATCCACCAACATATGTAGACCCTATCAAATTGAGACCATCCGCGCTCAATTTACTAACAAAGATATCTGTACCATTCGAGTAGTGATGCACCCCATTGCTTGTAAAATTTAAAGGGACCCCACCACCTGAATGAACTCCTGAATATCCATTTTGAAAGGGAAAATCAGAACTTGAGGTCGCTCCATAGAGATAGACATTATCCAACGTGTCACATATCAAACTGTGAACTGTTTCTGTTCCCTGAGTGTCATCACCTCCGCCCAAAAAACAAGTCCAAAGCATATTAACTCCATCATCCGAGTATTTTGAGACAAAAACATCAGTTACGCCATAGGTTCCTAGAGGATCATTTGCGACCGGCATAACATTCGTAATTGTTGTTGTTGTATTCCATGAAGGTGCTGGGGTAGGATATGCATTGCCGAATACGATTCCTCCCGAATATGCAGAACCATCATAACCATAAGTTGCTGTCATACCAAAATTGTCAGAAGGGGAACCACTGTAGGTAGCAAACACAAGAACTGGATCTATCACAAGTGTAACATTCGGATTGTATTCACCGAGTTCAAAAGTAAGTTTAGCACCTTCTAATTTATAAGTGCAATCAACCTCCCGTATGGTACCATTAACGATTTGATATACGTATGGCTTTTGCTCAATTATTTCTCCCAAATCCGATATAACAATTAAATTCCCCTTTCTGTCCAAACGTATATCATGATGCCCATTGTATTCCATAGAGATTGCACCAGGATCAATATTGGGGTGAACATGAAATTCATACTTTAACTGAAGTTCATTTTCTATAAGCTTTAAATCAATTCCGTCATACAAATCATGCAATACAGCCTCGCCATAACCATGCACCCCGCTTGCCCATTTTGACGGATCATTCCCAATGTAATAGTTGTAATATGCTGAAGTAGGTTCAGCCAAATCAATGGTCTTGACTTCATTTGCACCCCAGAACAACAATTCAATATAACGCTCTTTAGCAAGAGCAGATTGATTTCTTCGCGACTGAACGCCATGATTCAAACCTGCATCTGTAAAATCTTGCAACTGAAACAAAAAACGTCCTTGTTCAACCCATAAATTTCCCGAATTTAATCTGGATTTAAAGAGAACACTTTCATTCCACTGCCCTTTGTTTTCAATAAATGCATGATGAATCGAATGGTTGTGAGATATATCTTGAGACAATGAACAGAACCCAATCAATAGAAATAGCAACGCCAATGTAATCCTGTTCTTCATAGTATAAAGCAATAATCGAAATTACGGATTTAAAGATAAGACACCAAAATTGGACAAGAAGTTTGCTGAAAGCCGTATTTTTGATTCAACAAAACAACTATGATGAATCGAATTACGGAATTGTTCTCAATTAAATTTCCATTAATCCAAGCAGGGATGATTTGGTGTTCTGATTGGAAACTTGCATCTGCTGTATCCAATTCTGGTGGTTTAGGAATTATTGGTTCTGGATCAATGTACCCCGAGGTTTTGGACGCACAAATCATTAAATGCAAAAATGCGACGAGCAAACCATTTGCCGTAAACCTGCCAATGTTATACCCCGATATTGATAAACATATCGCCACCATAATCAAACACAATGTACCTATCGTTTTCACATCGGCAGGGAATCCGAAGACGTGGACGAAACACTTAAAGGATCATGGAATTATAGTCGTACATGTAGTTTCAAGTTTGAAGTTTGCCCTAAAAGCCCAGGATGCTGGAGTTGATGCAATAGTAGCAGAAGGATTTGAAGCCGGAGGACACAATGGTAGAGACGAAACAACAACATTGTGTCTATTACCAATGATTGCGGGTGCTTTAAAAATTCCATTAATTGCTGCAGGCGGCATTGGTACAGGAAGAGGAATGCTCGCTGCTATGAATCTGGGTGCAGATGGCGTTCAAATTGGAAGTCGTTTCGTTGCTTCAAGCGAGTCAAGTGCACATGAAAAATTTAAAAATCGCGTAGTGGAGGCAAAAGAAGGAGACACAGAACTTACCTTAAAAGAGATCACTCCGGTTCGACTCATAAAAAATGATTTTTATTTTCAACTGAAAGAAGCCTATTCGAAGGGGGCAACAACAGATGAACTCAAACAATTACTCGGGCGTGGGCGTGCAAAGAAGGGAATGTTTGAAGGGGATATGGAAGATGGAGAATTAGAAATTGGTCAGATCTCTGGTTTGATTGAAAAAGTGCAACCGGCAGCAGAAATTATTGAGGAAATACTGAGTGAATATTCCAAAGCACTTGAAGAACAGAAGACAAAGAAATTCAAATTCTAGATGATAAAATACGAACGATTTCAATTGCCTAATGGCTTGCGCGTGCTGTTCCATAAAGATGAGACGACGCCAATGGCAGTAGTGAATACACTCTACGATGTCGGTGCAAGAGATGAAAATGAAAATAAAACAGGATTTGCCCACCTTTTTGAACATCTTATGTTTGGAGGTTCAATCAATATCCCTGAATACGATGCGCCACTCCAATTGGCCGGTGGAGAAAACAATGCATTTACCTCAAATGATATCACAAATTATTATGATGTCTTACCAGCAAAAAATATTGAAACAGCTTTGTGGTTAGAAAGTGATCGAATGCTGTCACTGGCGTTTACTCCACAAAGCCTTGAAGTGCAGCGAAGTGTTGTTATTGAGGAATTCAAACAACGCTATTTAAATCAACCGTATGGTGATGTTTGGCTAGAGTTGCGTCCTCTGGCCTATCAAACACACCCATACAAATGGGCAACAATCGGAAAGAGTATCGACCACATAGAAGAGGCGACGATGCAAGATGTTAAGGCATTTTTCAAGAAACATTACACTCCGTCAAATGCAATTCTATGTATCGCAGGAAACTTAGATTTAAATAATGTTCGCGCCTTAGTAGAAAAGTGGTATGGCTCAATTCCAGCGGGAAACAAATACCAGAGGCCAATTCAGATCGAAGCACATCAATCAGAATATAGGGAAAAATTAATTGAGAGAAATGTTCCAAGTAGTGCTTTTTATTATGCATTTAAAATGATGGGAAGAAACCATCCTGATTACTTTGTTGCAGATTCTCTTTCCGATGCCTTAGGAAGAGACAAATCTTCTCGATTGTATGTTTCACTTAAAAAGAACAAACAACTTGTTTCAGAGATCAATGCCTACATTACAGGTTCAATAGATACAGGACTATTAATCATTTCAGGAAAGCTGAACGAGCAAGTTTCTTTTCAAGAGTTTGATACTGCACTTTGGGAAGAAATTAACAAAATAAAAACAGTGGAATTAGAGTCTAAAGAACTGGATCGTATCATGATTAAAATTCGAACCTCAAGGGAATTCCAAGAACAAGGATTGTTGAATCGAGCGATGAATTTGAGCATGTATGAATTGCTTGGTGATGCAAATAGAATCAATGATGAAAATAGAATCTACAGTAAGATCACAACAAGGGACATCTTGAAATGTGCGAATGAAATACTTCAAAAAACCAATTGTTCTGTACTAAAAGTTAAAGCCGATAAAAATGCAAGATAGAACAATCGCACCAACTCTCATTGCTATTGATCATATTGATTTTACGGCGCCAAAAACTCACAGACTGTCGAATTCTGTGAACCTTTACCATATGAACAGTGTTCCGAACGAAACATCCAGATTTGACTTGTATTTTGATGCAGGAAAATGCAGGGGTGCGATTGGAATCGCAGGTTTTGTAAATGGTCTCCTCTTTTCTGGAACAGAAGTCAAAAGTTCAATAGAGATTAGTAATGAAATCAACGCCCTGGGTGGTTTTTTAGAAACGGGAATTTCTGTTGAGAATGCTGTCGTATCGATCTATTGTCTCCGTGAAAACCTTGTATCCATTTTTAAAGTTGTAATCGATGCAATTCAAAATGCATCATTTGATGAAAAGGAGGTAAAAGAATTTCTTTCTGATCGAAAACAAAATATGATGGTGAGTATGGAGAAAGTGGGATATTTGGCACAACGCGAATTTCAACAAAAGCTATTTGCATCAAATGAAAGCTACTCCAAAACCGTCAATTTAAGTGATTTTGAATCCGTCAGTCAAACAGCATTGAAAGAATTCCATGCACAACACTATCTCAAAGGACTTCTAAAGATTGTAGTAGTTGGAAACCTACCCGATAAAGACATTGGATTCATAAAGGAAAAAACCCGCTCTCTTTTGACGGAAAAATCCCATTGTTTTGATGGAAACTTAGAGAATAAAAATGGATCTTCACACATCAACAAAGAAGGAGCTCTTCAATGCGCCCTTCGCATCGGAAGAACCTTATTCAACAAAAAACACGAGGATTATCTCGACTTTCTAATTTTAAACACCATCTTAGGAGACTATTTCGGAAGCCGATTAATGACCAACATTCGGGAGGAAAAAGGATACACTTACGGTGTTGGGACCATGATCGCAGAACTTCACCAAACAGGATACTTTTTAATTGCAACTGAAGTAGGAAAGAAAGTCAAAGATGACACAATTAATGAGATTAAATACGAGCTCAATCGATTGCAAAATGAAAAAGTAAAGCAAGACGAACTGCAATTGGTGAAAAATTACATGCTTGGACAACTCCTCAAAAGTGCAGACGGTCCCTACTCAATGACCGATCTTTTTTTGAGCGCTGAAATGCATGGAAAAGATCTTGAATTCTATAACGAGGCCTTGGTATCCATTCAAAAAATTACGGCGGAAAGAATCCAAGAACTTGCTTTAAAGTATTTGAATTGGGATGACATGACTATCGTAAGTGCAGGCTAGCAACGAAAAATATAACCTTTCGTCCTCATACTACGTATGATAAATTCACGTTAACAAGTCATGGCACGGATAACTGCTTTACTTCTTGGAATCTTATTGATATCGTTTAACGGACGTACAACGCATGTCTTGGGTGGTGACATCACATGGAAATGTCAAGGAGGAGACTATGTCTTTGAATTAGTATTTTATAGAGATTGTAATGGTGCTGATATTAGCACAGTAAGCGCTAACATTGATGTTTGGAATCATCCCACTCTAAACCAAATCACGCTGAACTATATCTCAAGAGAGGACTTATCCCCTATTTGTTCATCAGTAGCCGGCGGACCATCTCAACTCAATTGCGGAAATGGTCCAAATGGTGGAACTGGACTCGGTGCGATTGAAAAAATAATCTATCGCAGTCTGCCTATCGCCATTCCTGGCACTCCTCCTGCTGAAGGTTGGATTTTTACATTTCAAAATTTTTCACGAAGCGGAGCGATCACAAATTTACAGAATCCATCCACCTATGGAATCACACTGGCCTCAACTATTTATGCGGTGCCAAATGGAACAAGTGGCTGTGTTGATAATTCCCCTATATTTCTTCAGGATCCATACTTTATTGCCTGTACAAGTGATCCTTATGAATACAACATGAATGTTATCGATGCTGACTTGGACTCCCTTTCAATCAGTTTTGGACAACCAATGGACCATTACCAGCTCAACCCGTACAATCCTCCGATTAATCCCACTGAAATTCCGTTTGAACCAGGCTTCAGTACTTTCTCTCCAACTCCAGGGATTGGATTGAATGCAAGCAATATTCCTGCTCAAATTAATCCAAATTCAGGAAATCTAACTTTCTTATCAAACAATGCAGGAAGCTTTGTAATTAAAGTGGTCGTGCAATCCTTTCGCCAAGGTATTTTAATTGCAGAAATTGAACGTGAAATGGAAGTAATTGTAACGAGCTGCACAGGGGCAAATACAGCACCTTCAATTACAGGGCCTTTCGGCGGGCTATTTGAAACAACAGTTTTTGCTGGAGATGTTGTTAATTTCAACTTAATAGCAGCAGACAACGAAAATCTCCAAGATGGAAGTCCACAAAGCAATTTCATGACGATAACGGGACTAGAAGTGGGACCGAACGCAACACTCTCATCAGGATGTGCAATTGGACCTTGCGCAACATTAGACGCTCTACCACCAATCACAATGTCGCAGGGTGTCTCAACAACTTTCAACTGGCAAACCACATGTGATCACCTAGTTGATCCATCAGGAACTACTGCCCTTTCCGTTCCTTATCAATTCGTATTTAAAGTTCAGGATGACTATTGTCCAGTACCAAAGGTAAGCTATGCTACAGTGACGATAAACCTTGAAAATCCAGATGTAATACCTGCAACCTCAATTAACTGCATTCAAACCAGCCCAAATGGAGAAGTTACTATTTCTTGGAATGGATCAATAAACGTGAATAATTCATTTGTAGAATATCAAATACACTCGGCCCAAAATGGACTGATTACTAGTATTTCCGATATCAATACGACGACATTTACTTCCCCATCAAATGGACAAGCTGAAGATTTCTCAATTGTTGTCTCATCTGGGTGTTATGGAAATACATTACGCCCTTCAGACACTCTCTCAAACATTCATCTTACGTTGAATAATCCAGGAAATGGAACCGCAATTCTTCAATGGAACTCTCCATCAATTCCGGCATTAAACGGAATGAATGATTATTACCATATTTACAGAGAATACCCTGCTGGGACATGGAATTTGTACGATAGTGTTCCATATGGTTCTGTTGCATATATCGATACAATATCAATCTGTTCGGTCGATTTGAGTTATCAAATAGTTCTACCGGCAACACCGTGTGATTTTACCTCCAATATTGTTGGTGATAATTTCGAAGATCTCATTACTCCAGACATTCCCAATATTAGTTCTGTCACAATCGATACTGCAACGAATGAGGTTCATATCACGTGGAATCAAAATCAGCAACCTGACACCTATGGATATATTATTTATGAATTAGACGCAACAGGAATCGTAGTTCCAATTGATACAGTATGGGGGATTACGAATACAACTTATACGGACGTTACAAATACAACAAATAGTTCCGTAACATATACGGTCGCTGCGTTTGATTCTTGCACAACATCTACGCTTCCAATAACCTTCCAAACCTCAGCAAAAGCACTATTAAATACAACCGCATTTTTAACGTCATCACTTGACATTTGTGCCAAAGAAATTACATTGAGCTGGGTAGAATATGTGGGCTGGACTGGGATCGATTTCTATGAAATTTACGGATACAAGAATGGAGGTCCATGGATAACCTTTGGCTCTACAAATAGCAGCTCTTTTTCCATTTCAGTAGATGAAGCCAGTAGCTATTGTTTCGTCGTGAAATCCGTCGCTTCAGATGGAAACTATTCATTTTCTAATAGATCCTGTTCGTATGTTGACCTTCCTGGACAACCACAATTCAATTATCTTCAGCTCGCGACTGTGAACGGAGAAGACATACAATTAACGCATTATTTAGATATCTCCGGTAATATCTCTGAGGTGTCAATTCAACGGAAAGATGACACAGGTAGCTTTGTTGAGCTCGATCGAGTTTCTGCACTATCAAATACAATCTATTTCACTGATTCAGATGTTGATGTGCAAGAACAATCTTATGAATATAGAGTTCAAATAATTGACAGTTGCGGTCAGTTAGGAGCCATTTCAAATATTGCAAAAACAATTTTGCTAACAATTCAAAACGATGAAGTTGCAAAGATAAATTACTTGAACTGGAACGCATATCAAGAATTCAATGGCGCAATTTTAGGATACAATATTTATCGGGGAATTGATGGCCTATTTGAAAGCGCACCATTGGCAGTCGTTGCTGCATCTCAGCGCTTTTATGAAGATGATGTAAACGATGTTATTTCTTCAGGAAAAATTTGTTATTCCGTTGAGGCCATTGAAACAACGAATATTTTTAATTTTTCGGAATTAAGCAGGTCAAATGATGCCTGTATCGTACTTCCTCCAATAGTCTATATTCCAAACTCGTTTTCACCAAACCAAGATGAATTCAACAATGAATTCATTCCAGTTATTTCAGATTTTGACCCTACTGTTTATGAATTTATTGTTTACAACCGATGGGGACGACAACTTTTTACCACAAATAATCCAACCGTCGGATGGAATGGTATGGTCCGTGGAACAGATCAAATGGCTGCAAATGACACCTACCTATACACTGTGACATTAATTGATGGAAATGGTATAGAAATCTTCAAACGTGGTCATGTCAACTTGATCAAATAATCCTATTTTTAACACGTGAATCGAATTTTAATTGTTCAAACGGCATTTCTAGGTGATGTAATCCTAGCTACTCCGGTAGTTTCAGAACTGAATCGATTGTATCCGAATGCTCATATTGACTTTTTGGTAAAAAAGGGAAATGAATCACTGTTGAAAAATAATCCCAAAATAAATAGTGTTTTTACTTTTGATAAATCACAAGGGAAGTACAAATCAATGCGACTGCTTATCATTCGATTTAGAAAAAATCGATACGACTTGGTTGTAAACCTACAGCGATTTGCTAGTTCTGGAATAATCACTGCTCTGTCAGGCGGAAAACTTAAATATGGATTTAAAAAAAATCCGCTCTCGTTCACTTATTCAAAATCATTCAGTCATAGTATGAATAATGGCATGCATGAAGTGGAGCGAAATTTATCGGTAATCAGTGAGTTTGGAGCTAAAAAACTCATTCGTCCAGAATTGTTCCCTTCATCTAAAGATTTCTCCGCTATTGTCCACTATCAACGTGAATCGTATATATGTATAGCGCCTGCATCTGTTTGGTTTACGAAACAGCTTCCAATTGAAAAATGGAATCAGCTTATTCAAAAAAATGCAAGCAAGAAAATCTTTTTACTTGGCGGAGCAAATGATGAAGCTCTTTGCTCATCTATTGTGCAAAACCATCCTAATTTGAATGTTATCAATTTGGCGGGGAAAATGTCATTGCTTGAATCGGCAGCACTAATGAAGGGAGCAGTGCACAATTATGTAAATGATTCTGGGCCTCTTCACATAGCCTCAGCAATGAATGCAAACGTAACGGCCTATTTTTGCTCAACAATACCAGCGTTTGGTTTTGGCCCACTGTCCGATGAATCTACCATCAAAGAGGTTGGAAACCTAACATGTCGTCCTTGTGGAATCCACGGACATACAAAATGTCCCGAGAACCACTTTGACTGTGGGAACAATATCATTCTATAATTAAGAGAGGTTCAATTCCATGATGTAATCTTCCATGAAATAGTCCCTTCCGATATCAATATCTTCCTCCGCAACAACCTGAAAACCGAGATGTTTGTAGAACTCAACGGATGGATTGAACCGATTTACATTCAGATGCAAAGTGGAAAGATCGAGGTCAAAAGCGACGTCAACGGCTTTATTAAATAAAACCCGTCCCATTCCCTTTCCCTGACATTCCGTCAATACGTAAAACTTGTGAATCCTCAAGATTTCGATGTCTGGATAATTTGGCTCTAGACCTATAAAACCCTTTGCAACGCCATCTTCTTTGACAACATAGAACAAATGTCCCGTTTGTACTTGCTCCTCCAATGTATTGATATCATACATCCAATCGAGCATGTAATTAATCTGATCAGAAGAAATAATATTTCGAAAAGCTTTGGGCCAAATATCATGCGCAAGCTTATGAACCAAAAATATTTCCTCTTTTCCAAGCTGTACAATTTCAATCATAAACTGAATTTGACAACAATAATATCAAATAAACCTATAGGATTTTGAGCTAATCTCTTATGATTTGCACAAAGCCATGTGCAGTATATTTGGAACGATCAGCATCATCATAGATAAACTTTTCACTTTCAGGTGTTACAAGATACGTGTAAGTACCCTCATTGAGCGGATTACCATTCCTATCGTTCCCTTTCCAGTCATTTTTATAGGCCGTACTCTCATAAACTATATTTCCCCATCGGTTGAAAATGATCAAATGAACTCTGTCATAGTCTTCAAGATTCTTGACAATAAAAAACTCATTGATATTGTCATTGTTCGAGGTGATGACATTTGGCGCTTGCAAGGGACATTGTTCATATACCCTTATGGGATCAGAAATGATTTTTTTACCGCAAACATCAAATACTTCTACACTGAATAAATTCAAATTAGGATGTAAATCATCGGTCGGAAAATTCATTGTTGATTCCAAACTATAATTCGGATACCATGAGTAATAATAAGGAGCAAGTCAAAATGAATACGTTACTTTAAATCAGCCCCTAACCTCTTCCTGAAGACTTTGAATTTGTCTTTGGTGCAGAAGGACGGGGTCTAGGTGTAGGCCTTGGCGTAGGCCTATTCACTGGTTGACGCGGTTTAAAAACTGGCTGCGATCGAGGTGTTGACGGTCGTGGCGCGGGTCTTTTTATTGTTGGTGGTGGCGTAAATACCGGTTTTGGACGTGGTGTTGAAGGACGTGTACTCGGAGCTGGTCTGGTTGGTCGTGGCAATGAAGTATTGCCCTTAATACCGGTACCATTGTTCTTCACCTCATTATGAGCATCTTTAACAACGCCTGTTTTTGTATCTGTTTTTTTCGGTCCAACAGTACCACGAATCGGATGAGGCGTAGGGTCTTGCACTGGAGGTTCAGGGTTTGTATTCGTAACTGGTGTTCGAACTGGCTGAATATCGGTCTTCTTGATAGGTGTCCGAACCGGTGGTTCTGGAATCGGCTCAATATTCAAATAAGCATTGTCATAAATACAACCGGCCATATTCGCTTGACTAATGCCACGATCTTGACAGCGTCTTCTTGCCAAAGCGCGCTGATCGTCATTTAAATCATGAATACTTCTGTGAACTCTTGGAAAGCTTCTGTCCGTAAAAGTAAAGGTAGATTGTCCTATTGCATAGTCAAATAGCGATGTTGCTTGACGCACCCGATGGTGATCAGCAAAATCCTTTGCTAAAAATGCAAGCCGTTGTTTTTCGATGTCTCGACCTACTCCTCGACCACTTGGAAAAAAAGTGATAGGGGCCGAAGCTCCAGGTGCATTAAAATCATCACGACGCACACCGTTGGCATTACCAAGTACCCCAGAGTATGAATTTGTACACGGATTGATACTCATAGAGATGTTATAAAAAGACACACCTGACGATCTTCCCGGTTGAGCTGTCATCGACTCACCGGTTGGCCAATCAATGATATACGATCGATTTGAACGCGTTACAACTCCCCCATTTGCAAGAAAGAAAGGTTTTGATCCAATATTAATCGCGCGACCATTCACACGTAGCGGGGTCGAACTTATCCCATCTGGATGATCCTCTGCATAAAGACATACACGATCACCATTAACATTAGCTGCAACAGCAGTATTCAAGGAAAAATCATTATTAATTGGTTTTTGACGCGATTGTACCTCAACAGCACCATTGGCAGATTTAGTAAGTACGAATTCTCCTACTGTTTGAAAAGAGAAACGCTCGCCATCATAAGACTTTAGGTGTGGATCACCATAAGAGCGGCCACGAACAGGAACACAGTCCAAATTTGATATCATATTCTCCATCGAGGTCCAAAAAATACCATCTACTGGATCGCTTTTGTGAACCGAAATCGATGATTGAATTCGTTTTAAGATGGGTTTTGGAACTAATGCCAACACTTGCTGCGGCGTTAGATTTTCAGGAAATGTTCGATCTCTTACCGGCTCCTGAACTATTACAGAAGGAATACTATTTGCGAGCCAATCACCACGGACAGGATCCCAATTTTTCAATTCACTTCTTACTGGCTCGTAATTTCGTTGAAATTGAGGACTCTTTTGTGCGTATGAAAAATACGAAAAAAGGAATAGTAGTGCAGTTAACTTAAGGTACAAATATTTCATATTAAATCAATTTAGTTCAACACATACATAGCAAATTATATGCCAATTCATCAAACTTAATCAATTCTATCCCAAAACTCCTTTAATTTGTTGAGAGGGAATAAGGTTTATTATAAAAAATCCCTCAAGCAGAGCCAGAGGGATTTTATGTATTGTATTTCTTTTAGAGAACCTATCCTCCGAAATCGTCAAACCGAACGTTTTCGTCAGGAACTCCCCAATCATCGCACATTTTAATTACTGCTTGATTCATTAAAGGAGGTCCACAAAAGTAGAACTCAATATCTTCGGGAGCTTCATGTTTAGAGAGGTATTCATCAATCACTACCTGATGTACAAAGCCAGTAAAACCATCTCCATTTTCATCATTGATATCTTGCTTATTCACCCAATTATCTGTTTCAAGTGCATCAGACAAAACAAGGTAAAATTTAAAATTCGGGAAGTCTTTCTCCAAATCACGGAAGTAATGAATATAGAAGAGCTCTGCTCTAGATCGTCCGCCGTACCAGTAAGTTACTTTTCTTCCTGTTTTCAGCGTGCGGAACAATTCATAAAGATGTGAGCGCATTGGCGCCATCCCGGCACCACCTCCAATGTAAAGCATTTCAGCGTCAGAGTGATTAATAAAGAACTCTCCGTAAGGGCCAGAAATTATTGCAGGATCTCCTTCTTTCAAATTAAAAATATACGATGAAGCCACACCTGGATTCACATTCATCCACGCATTTCTTTCACGATCCCATGGTGGTGTTGCAACACGAACATTCAACATAATTCTTCTTCCCTCAGCTGGATAGGAAGCCATTGAGTAAGCGCGAACAACTTCTTCATCATTTTTCATTACCAAATGCCACAGACCAAATTTATCCCAATCCGACTTAAATTTATCTGGTTCACCTGGGTGATCTTGTGGATGGGCAGATATATCCATATCTGAATATTTTATCTCACACTTTGGAATCTTAATTTGTATGTATCCCCCGGCTTTGTAATCCATGTCTTCCGGAATTTCAACGATAAATTCTTTAATGAAAGTAGCAACATTATAATTTGAAACTACTTTTGCTTCCCACTCCTTGATCCCAAGAATTTCCTCCTCAACTTCAATTTTCATGTTCTCCTTGACCTTCACCTGACATCCCAAGCGCTTGTGAGCTGCAATTTCTTTTCGTGAAAAGTGAGGTTCTTCCGTTGGTAGAATTCCTCCACCGCCTTCGAGGACATGACAAGTGCACTGAACACATGTTCCACCGCCACCACAGGCAGAGGGTAAGAAAATACCATTACTGCCAAGCGTGTTCAGTAAAGTACCCCCGCCATCAACTTCAATTACTTTTTCTCCGTTATTAATATCAATAGTGATTTTACCTGATGGAGATAATTTTGCCTTTACAAAAAGTAGCATTGCTACAAGAATCAAGACAACTGCTAAAAAGGCTACGATTGTTATTCCTACTGTCAATCCCATAGTTACGGATTTGTATTATTTGTATTAGTATTCGCTTCTGAGTCAATTATTGTCGATGCGACTTCTGTTGTTGCATCTTTCTTCTTTGTTTCATCTGCATATTTTATTCCCATGAAGCTCATGAATGCCATACCCATAAGACCTGTGATGATAAAAGTTATTCCTAAACCTCTAAGTGGACCTGGAACTTTAGAGTAACGAATCTTTTCACGAATTGCAGCAATTGCCACAATCGCGATAAACCAACCTATACCCGAACCCAAAGAGAATGCTGTCGCATCTAAAATTGTTGAATACTGGCGTTCCTGCATAAACAATGCCCCCCCAAGAATGGAGCAGTTTACGGCAATCAACGGAAGAAAAATACCCAACGCACCGTAGAGTGCAGGAGCAAATTTTTCGACAAGCATCTCAACCAATTGTACAATTGACGCTACAACAGCAATGAACATGATGAATGACAAAAAGCTCAAATCAATATCTGCCCACTCTGGACTCAACCACTCCAACGCCCCAGCTTTTAATAAATAATTTTCCAAGAGGTAGTTCACCGGCACAGTCACAAGCAGAACGAAAATAACTGCTGCACCCAATCCAACTGCTGTCTTCACAGTTTTAGAAACAGCGAGGTAGGAACACATTCCGAGGAAATATGCAAAAATCATATTCTCTGAGAAGATGGCTTTTACAAAAATGTCTAAAGTACTTTCCATAATCTATTTTTTATTCGTGGCTTAATGTTCTTCAATTAGTGACTTATTTCGAGAACGCTGTACCCAAATAATTACACCAACAATGACCAATGCCATTGGCGGTAAAATCATCATATTGTTATTTTCGTAACCCATCGTGTACAGCCCCCACTCCTCGCCAGGAATATTACTTCCTAATACCTTAATTCCGTACAAGGATCCAGAACCAAAAAGTTCTCTAAAAAAAGCGACCAATACAAGTAGTCCGGCATATCCCAATCCATTGCCAATTCCGTCCATGATAGAAGGCCAAGGTTTATTTGCCATTGCAAAAGCCTCAAAGCGTCCCATAATAATACAGTTCGTGATAATCAATCCTACAAATACTGAGAGTTTTTCCGAAACATCAGGCATGAAGGCCTTCAAAACCTCATTCACTACAATAACTAACGAAGCTACGACAACTAACTGAACGATGATACGAATACGAGAAGGAATCATATTTCTCAACAAAGAGATTATTAGGTTTCCTAGCACCAATACAAATATTACGGCTAGTCCCATAACTACCCCCTGCTCTACTTGCACCGTAATTGCAAGTGCTGAACAAATACCCAATACTTGAATTGTAACAGGATTGTTATCTGTCAAGGGATCAGTTACTAATTTTTTGTTCTTCTTCGAGAACAATGGTTCTCTTGGAGCTTTCTTATTTTCTGTTACTTCACTCATATCCTAGTTTTTTTTAAGTTATTGAAGTAAGAAACATATCCCTCCAAACAGCGATTCGCCATTTCTTCGACACCTTTTGAAGTGATTGTTCCACCAGTAATTCCGTCAACTTTTGATTCATCAATCCCCGAACCATCTTTTACCACTTGAAAGGGCTTAAACATACCATTGTTGTCTGAAATCTTTTCACCAATCCATCTATCGATAAAAAATTGCTGCTTGATTTCAGCACCTAACCCAGGCGTTTCTCCTTGGTGACCAAATGAAGCTCCTTTAATTGTATTCATATCTGAATCGAGACAAATATTCCCCCAAATCGGTCCCCATAATCCTGTACCGATTACTGGAATGATGTATACTGTCTCACCGTTCAAGTCTCCGATGAAGAGTGGAAAATTTCTGTGATTTTTATCTCTTTTTTTGTCTTTGTATTCTTTTCGAATATCAACATCAAATGCTCGACCTTCAATAACCTTTCCATCTACAGCATAAATGCCATCGATGACATCTCCTTTACTGCTCAAAACAACAGCTTTATCGAGATCTACATATTTTTCGAATTCGCTATCGGCATTCTTCCTTGTGATACCCTTTTCATCAGCATCCATCATTGCAGACAAGATGTCTAACTTCTTCTTTACTTCGTCGTTTTTCTCCTGCATTGGTTTCAATCCCATAGCCAATAGTGCTAGAATTGAACCAACCACAATAACGAGTACTATCGCGAAACCAAACGTATATCCGTTACTATCTTTGTTTATTGCCATAATTATGCTGCTTTAACTCGTTTAAGTCTTCTTTTTATGTTCGCTTGAATCACGTAATGATCAATAATTGGTGCCATAACATTCATAAATAAAATAGCCAACATCACTCCCTCTGGATAAGCTGGGTTCAATACTCGAATAGTTATGGCTACCATTCCCCCAAGCAATCCGTAAATCAATTTACCTACTCCTGTTTGCGCTGCAGTTACAGGATCAGTCGCCATGAACACAGCTCCAAATGCAAAACCTCCGAGTACTAAATGATATGCCGACGGAAGATCCAAATATGGACCGCCTATTCCATTAAGAATAAGTCCCATGAGGAATCCTCCTGCAAAAAATGATGCAATAATTCTAAAAGAACCAACTCCTGTAAATAATAATATTGCAGCTCCAATCAAGATTGCGAAAGTCGATGTTTCACCAACCGAACCCGGCATGATTCCCCAGAAATAATCCATCACAGAATGACTTGCAGTAAATTGTTCCATTGCATTTGTTCCCGCTTCTATTGGGGTTCCTTGTAAAACGGCATCTGGTGTCATGAACGAAGCGAGATCTCCAAGCGGTGTAGCTCCTGAAAACCCATCAACGTTTGCTTCCTCACCTGCCATCCAAACTTTGTCTCCGGACATTGAAGTTGGATAAGCAAAAAACAAGAACGCTCTGGCCGTAAGTGCAATGTTTAAAATATTCATTCCCGTGCCTCCAAAAATTTCTTTTCCTATGATAACAGCAAAAGCGGTTGCAACTCCAACCATCCACAAAGGAACATCAGCAGGCATAATCAAAGGAATCAAAATTCCTGAGACCAAATACCCCTCATGAAGTGGATGGCCTCTACGCAGGGCGAAGATAAACTCAATAGTCAATCCCACTGCGTAAGAAACCACAATTAATGGAAGTACGATAGCAAGCCCTTTCATGATTTTCTCACCTTGATCTGCCCAAAACGGAAGATTTAAGTCCCCCGATGCAGCAACCATTTCCCAGTGACCAGTATTGTAGATGCCAAATAATAATGCAGGAACCATTGCCAAAATCACAGTAATCATTGTTCTTTTCAAATCAACACCATCACGGATGTGTGATCCTAATTTGGTCGTGTGTTTTGGAGTAAATGCGAGTGTAATAAACGACTCGTAGACTGGATTCCACTTTTCTAGCTTTCCTCCCTTGGAAAACTTTGGCTCCATTTTGTTAACTATATTTTCTAAAAATTTCATCGTAACTCGAATTTAGTTTACATGCATTCTTCTGCTATCAGGTCCAGACCTTGACGAATTTTATCTTGAATATCGATTTTGGAAGTACAAACATATTCGCAAAGAGCAAAGTCTTCGGGAGCAACCTCATAAATCCCCAGGTTTTCCATACCATCTATATCATTTGTAATCGCTGCTTTTACCAGCTGCATCGGTAAAATATCGAAAGGAAAAACTTTTTCAAGCTCGCCTGTAACAACAAACGCTCTTTCTTCTCCGTTTAAATTGGTGTCTAATGTGAACTCTTTTTTACCCAACAAGAAAGTTGGGAACAATCTTGAGTTTGAAAACTTATCGAATCCTGGTCCCAACCAACCTTTTGTGAGGAAAAATTTGAGTTGGTCTCCCTCAGGAATAATGGTAATTTGGTTGTGGTAAAATCCTAAGTGACCGTCCTTATCTATTTTCGTACCTGTCAAGACATTTCCGCTGATTACACGAACATTATCCGATGCAATTAGTCCATTCAGAATCTCTGAGACATTTGCTCCACTGATTGTTTCAATGTACTGCGGGTTTTTGACTTCAGAACCCGTTAATGCGATTGTTTTTTTCGCACAGTACTGACCAGTTAGAAAATAATGACCAATAAGCGCAACGTCTTGTGCATTGATTGTCCAAACAAATTCGCCTTTGTTAATCGGATCAATGTGATGAATTTGGGTACCTACGTTTCCAGCTGGATGCTTTCCTGTAATTGAATTGACTTGAACTCCTTTTGCTTCGGAAAAAATGGTATTCTCTGTTATTGTCCCGTTTACCGTTAAGTGAACTGTTCCCTCTGTGAGTTTAGAGATCGCATCAAGCCCCATCTGGAACTCTTTCCCTTTTTCTTTCAGCACAAAATCGAAGTCTGGTCCGAGGGGAGAACTATCAAATGCAGAGATAAAAATTGCTTTCGGTGCATTACTTGGATCCGCAACAACATCCAATGGACGTTGACGCACAAAAGGCCATAAGCCTGCTGCCAACATTTTAGTTTTCACCTCTTCGTTTGATAAGGAGGCTAGATCAATCGCACTCGCTTCTACTGGTGCTTGATCTTGATCACATGAGATTATAATCTCCATGATTTTTCTCTTTGCACCACGCACAATGGATTTTAGTGTTCCATTCACCGGAGAGGCATATTTTATTGTGTCGGAATATTTGTCTTGAAAGATAATATCACCTATTTTAACTCGCTCTCCTTCTTGAACAAGGACCTTCGGAATCATTCCATGAAAATCATCAGGTCTGAACGAGATGGTTTTTGGCACATTTGCGTCAGTTTTAACCTTGCTCGCCCCACCTACTAGCCTGATATTCAATCCTTTTCTTAGCTTAACTGTTTTAGACATGCATTACAGCGTTTTGTTATACAAGCGCAAAAATATAAAATTCACACTCAATTGGCAGAATTCGAAGTTGTGGTTCGAGCGATTTTCTCTAATTTAGAATGTTTCTAAATTAAATTAAATCTCCTATCGTTTTTAAAAAAACTACGTCTTTTATGTTGAGTAGCAATGCGGTATCAAAATCGAGTAGTATATTTAGCATGTGCAAGCAAAAAACGATGAGTAATTTAACTACATCTGGAATTCAAATATCAGTTAAACCGTTCTTCCGTTCGGACCTATCTGACGTGCCAAAACTTCAATATTTTTTTAATTATCATATTGAAATTGAAAACACCAATAATTTTGATGTAAAATTACTTTCTCGCAACTGGTATATATTTGACTCACTGCATGAATCAAGATATGTAAGTGGAGAGGGTGTAGTCGGAGAACAACCTATTTTGAAGCCCAACGAAAAATTCACCTATACAAGTGGTGCAGATCTACAATCTGAGCTCGGAATGATGCAAGGTTTTTACACATTTTGCAATTTAATTGACGGCAGCACATTTGAAGTTTCTGTACCCTCATTTTTGATGGAATATCCATACAAACTGAACTGAACTTACTTTTTCAGTTATCATTTGTCTTTTCAATCAAATCAAAAATAAATGGATGATCACCGATTCGAAATTTTAACGACACCTCATACTTCCTTAAATTCACTTCACAAGTAAAAACTTCTTTCGTTATTGCGTTGAAGACATTGCAGGGATAAACAACAATGCTTACTTTTGATCAAAAATATATACAATATGTCAAATGCGCTTTTCAAAGTACCAGTTGCAGTAAATGAGCCTGTTCGGGCTTATGCACCAGGATCTGTTGAACATACAAACCTCATCAATAAGTACAAAGAAATGTACAACCAAGAACCTATCGATGTACCGATGCATATTGGAGGTAAAGAGGTGAGAACAAACAATAAAAGACCAATGTCACCGCCTCATGAACACGGCAAAGTACTTGGACATTTCAATTACGGTGATGCTTCCCATGTAAATGCAGCTATAGATGCAGCAATGGCAGCTCGTGAGGAATGGGCAAATTTGCCATGGGAACAGCGTGCTGCTGTCTTCTTAAAAGCTGCTGATTTATTGGCCGGTCCATTTAGAAATAAAATTAACGCCGCGACAATGTTAGCGCAATCAAAAAATGTGTTCCAAGCAGAAATTGATGCCGCATGTGAATTGATCGACTTCTTTAAGTTTAATGTCCAATATATTACCCAAATCTATAAAGAACAACCCGACTCACTTCCTGGGATGTGGAATCGTCTAGAGTACCGACCATTGGAAGGATTTGTTTTTGCGATTACACCTTTTAATTTTACGTCAATCTGTGCGAATCTTTGCGCAGCTCCAGCCATGATGGGGAATGTCGTTGTATGGAAACCAGCAGCATCTCAAATCTATTCTGCGCAGGTTTTAATGGAGTTATTTAAAGCAGCAGGAGTTCCCGATGGTGTGATTAACCTTGTGTCTGTTCCAGGTCCAATAGCCGGAGATGTAGTCTTTAAACACAAAGATTTTGCGGGACTTCACTTTACAGGTTCGACTGGAGTCTTTAGAGATTTATGGAAGGAAATTGGGCAAAATATTTCTAACTATAAAACCTATCCGAGAATTGTAGGTGAAACAGGAGGAAAAGATTTCATCATGGTACACAAGAGCGCTGATGCAGATGCAGTAGCAACGGCAATGACACGGGGAGCATTTGAATTTCAAGGTCAGAAATGTTCCGCAGCCTCAAGAGCGTACATTCCAATGAACCTTTGGGAAGAAGTTAAAACCATAGTTGTTAGTCAAGTGAACTCGTTTAAAATGGGGTCGCCTGAGGATACATCAAACTTTATCAACGCTGTTATTGACGAACGATCGTTTGATAATATAGCGTCATACATCGATTTCATCAAAGAACAACCTGATGCTGAAATTGTTGTTGGTGGTGGCTACGACAAATCAAAAGGATATTTTATCGAGCCTACGGTTGTTCAAACAACCAATCCAAAATTCAAAACCATGTGCGAAGAAATCTTCGGCCCTGTATTGACCGTTTATGTTTACGATGAAAATGATTTCGAGGCTACGCTAGATTTAGTGGACTCAACTTCTGATTACGCATTAACTGGTTCGATTATTTCAAATGATAGATATGCGATCAATCTTGCAATGAAAAAACTAGAAAATGCAGCAGGTAATTTCTACATTAATGACAAACCGACTGGTGCAGTAGTTGGTCAACAACCATTCGGAGGCGCAAGAGGCTCAGGTACAAATGATAAAGCTGGTGCTCCAATGAATTTGTTGCGTTGGGTTTCAGCCAGAACGATTAAAGAAACATTTATTCCTGCGACGGACTATAGATACCCGTTCTTAGGATAAACAAGCGATTGTTTGCTCGTAAATACGAAAAAAGGCGCCCATGCAATGTAGGCGCCTTTTTTTATGGTTTTGAATGTTGTATCAGCTACAGCTTCATAGATTCTTTAAAAGACTGCCCCATGAAAATTGCCTCATTTTCAAAATTAGACTTGTTTGTTAGAGTGGTCCAACAAACCATTGAATAGTAACCGGTTTCTGTTTTAAAATAGCGGATCCAATACGATTTTCGTTTCGGAAAGCCGTAACTACTTGCCTCAAAATATGTGCGGTAACAAGGAATTCCATTCACTAAAGAAAAAGTCAACTCTGAGTTTTCCGCATGTCTCATAATATTCTTGAAGTTTTTTAACATCTTATAAGCATACGATCGGAACGTTTCGATTTCAATAACACCATTATGTTTATTAAAGTCAAATACATATGAATTGCTATCAATAGAGACAATAATGTGTTTTTCAAGTGCCAAATTATTGTAATCCACACGAACAGATTCAGTAGATCTCATTGTGCTTCCTGTAAGTTCCTTTAATATCAAAATCTCACAGTCATCGAACCTGTTTGTTTCAAATCGATCTAAATTTAAATTGGGAGAATCTTCTTCTAAAGATGGAATCACCTGGGTCTCGCTATCCTGAAGACAGGACACTAATGCAATAGCAGCAAACAAACTGTGAAACCTCATCGTTTTACTTCAAACATTTGAAGTAATCAAACGGCTCGAGACAATGATTACATTGATAATGTGCCTTACACGCTGTGCTTCCAAATTGACTGACAAGTTTTGTGTCTTTTGAATCACATTTTGGGCAAGGAACAATAGTCGGCTCTGAAAATAAAACGCTCTTATCAACTTCATTTTCAGGTGGTGCTATACCATATTTTTTCAGCTTTTTACGTCCACTGTCAGACAACCAATCTGTTGTCCATGCAGGAGATAAAACCAAATCAACCTCTACATTTCCGATTCCTTTCTCATCAAGTTTCTGAATGACATCCTCCTCAATACGCTTCATAGCTGGACAACCACTGTATGTTGGTGTGATTGTAATTTTACAGCATTCACCTTGATAGGTTATGTTGCGAACGATACCTAGATCAACAATGGTTAGAACAGGGACTTCGGGGTCATAAACCTCCTCCATATAGTCCCATATTTCATTTTCTGTTACCATTTCATACCGGGATATGCACGTTGCATATATTGTAATTCTGCAAGAATATAACCAAGATGTTCAGAGTGTATACCTTTTCGACCCCCCACCTGCTCCCAATTGTTCGAGGGAATTATCAAGGTAGCCTGTTCGAGTACATTTCGGACAAGCACGTCCCATTCTCCTTTTATAGCATCAACGGCAGGTATTATCCCATTTTCAATCAAATCTTCATCCACATCATCTTGATAGAAAAGTTCTGCTGAATACTTCCATAAATCATCCAATGCACTTTGCATTTTTTGATGAGATTCTTCAGTTCCATCACCCAAGCGAATGACCCATTCTGAAGAATGTTTCAAATGATATTTCGTCTCTTTCAAAGACTTTGCAGCAATTGCAGAAAGTTGTGAATCAGTAGAATGAACTAAGCGTTCGAAAAAAAGTTTTCTATATGCGTCAAATAAAAATTGCCGCATCATTGTTGCCCCAAAATTTTGGTTGGGACGTTCCACTAAAAGTAAATTTTTATATTCTCGTTCAAATCTCAAAAAAGCCAAGTCATCTTCATTTCTCGACTTCCCCTCAACCTCGCCTGCATATTTAAGAAACGAAGTTGCTTGACCAATCAAATCCAATGAAAGATTTGTCATTGCAATATCTTCTTCCAAAATTGGACCGTGTCCACACCATTCAGACAAACGATGTCCTAAAATCAAACTATCATCACCCAACCTTAATAGATATTCAAATAAAGCGTTCATTCTGTTAAAAGATTAGGATTACATGTGCTCAATTCCATCTGGAACATCATAAAATGTTGGATGCCGATATACCTTACTGTTCGACGGTTCATAAAGTGAATCAGCATCATTTGGATCGGACGCAAAAACACTGTTCGATTCTACGACCCAAATACTAATTCCTTCAGACCTTCTGGTGTAAACATCTCTAGCATTATCGATTGCCATTTGCTCGTCTGCAGCACGGAGGCTACCAACATGCTTGTGACTCAATCCTTGTTTGCTTCTAATAAACACCTCATAGAGAGGCCATTCTTTATTTGCCATATCCCTTTGTGATGATTATGATGCCTTTTTCGTATTTCTTAATTTTCTTTTCTCCGCAAAAGCGTTTGCTGCCTCTCTTACCCATGCTCCATTTTCTTTTGCTTTTCGACGTGTTTCAATTCTGTCTTTATTGCACGGACCGTTGCCTTTGACGACTTGCCAGAATTCATCCCAGTTGATTTCACCGAAATCATAACCTCCTTTTTCCTCATTCCACTTTAAATCAGGATCGGGAATCGTGAGCCCTATCAGTTCCGCTTGAGGTACCGTTATATCGACCATCATTTGTCTGAGTTCATCGTTCGTATGTCTCTTAATTTTCCAATCCATAGATTGTTTTGTATGCTTGGAGTCTTCGTCTGGCGGGCCAAACATCATCAAAGCAGGCCACCAAAAGCGATTCAGTGCATCCTGTGCCATTGCTTTTTGCTCTGCTGTTCCTTGAGCTAGGGTTGTCATAATTTCAAAACCTTGACGTTGATGAAATGACTCCTCCTTACATACTCGAACCATTGCTCGAGCATAAGGTCCGTATGAGCAGCGGCAGAGCGGAACTTGATTCATAATTGCAGCTCCATCTACAAGCCAACCAACCGCACCCATGTCAGCCCACGATAACGTCGGATAATTAAAAATTGAGGAGTACTTTGCCTTTCCTGAGTGCAAATCATCAATTGTTTGCTCGCGATCCGCTCCCAATGTTTCGGCCGCACTGTATAGGTACAAACCGTGTCCAGCCTCATCTTGAACCTTTGCAAGTAAAACAGCTTTTCGCCTTAAATTGGGTGCTCTCGTTATCCAGTTACCTTCTGGCAGCATTCCAACAACTTCTGAATGTGCATGCTGAGAAATTTGACGTATTAGTGTCTGGCGATACTCATCAGGCATCCAATCTTTCGGCTCAATCTTGATATCATTATCAATTTTGGCTTGAAAATCTCTCTCGAGTACTTCAATATTGTGCTCCTTCATCTTTTTGAAATATGTTCCTCACAAAAATAAGAATTTGGAACGACTTTTCGACGTAATCAATCGAATTATAAAGAGAGTTCAAATGTTTCAATTGGATCAATCGAAAAGAAAATATAAGTACCTTTGCTCGAAAGATCAATTGATTTTATGAAGCCAACTTTTCACTCTTTAGTCATCAGCGACGTTTGTCAAGAAACAGAAGATACTGTATCTGTTGCATTCCATGTGCCTAGTAAACTCACTAATGACTATAAATTTCAATCTGGACAATACCTTACGCTCAAAGCAATGGTAGGTGGAGAAGAAATACGTCGATCGTATTCATTGTGCTCTGCTCCATTTGAAAACGAATGGCGCGTTGCAATTAAACAAGTCCCTCAGGGAAAATTCAGCACCTATGCGAATCAAGAATTGAAAACTGGGATGTCGCTTGACGTAATGACTCCAACAGGTAACTTCAAACTAGAAACAAAAAAAGAAAACAGAAAAAGCTACGTATTATTCGCGGCTGGCAGCGGGATTACCCCTATCCTATCCATCTTGAAGTCAGCACTGAATAATGAGCCATACAGCGATGTCACGTTGTTCTATGGAAACAAAGGATTTGCCTCTATTATTTTTAGAGAACAACTTGAAGCACTAAAAAATAAGTACATGGACCGCTTGCGTATTGTGCACATACTATCCAGAGAGAGTGTTGGAAATGTGCTTCAAAAAGGTCGAATCGATGCAAACAAAGTAAATGAATTATACAAAACCATTCTAAATGGATCAGAAATCGATGCGGTCTTCATTTGTGGTCCCGAGCAAATGATTCTTGAAGTCAAAAAAAGTATGATTTCGAACGGAATAGATGCTTCTAAAGTTCATTTCGAGCTGTTCACATCACCTTCGGGTGTAGCTCCAAAAATTTCGACACCAACAAATACACCTAAAGTTGAAGCAAACGTGACCGTTATTGTTGACGACGAAGAGATAAAACTAAACTTATCTTCAACCGGTCTAAACATTTTAGACGCAGCACAAAACGCTGGAGGAGATCTTCCTTTTGCTTGTAAAGGCGGAGTCTGCTGTACATGTAAAGCAAAAATAATTGAAGGTGCTGCAAGCATGGATGTAAACTATGCACTTGAACCTGAAGAAGTTGAGGCAGGTTATATTTTAACCTGTCAAGCGCACCCGACTAGTAGTAAATTAATTGTCTCTTTCGACGAATAAAACAAAAATGGCATTATTCAAAAAATTATTCAGCAAATCTGAATCAAAAAAAAATCCACGTGGGTTTCATGCCCTTAAAATTTCAACCCTAACAAAAGTAACGGCTGACACCGTCAAAATGGAATTGGATGTTCCAAGTGAATTAAGAACGGAATTCGATTTTATTCCTGGTCAGTACCTGAATTTTGCTATTTCAATTGATGGGAAAGAAGAACGAAGGTCCTATTCAATATGTAGCGGTAGAGAAGACAAACTTGCCGTAGCCATCAAACAAGTTGAGAATGGCAAAGTATCAAACTGGTTTAACAACGAAGCAAAAGCCGGAGATGAACTGCTTATATCAAAAGCCCAAGGAAGTTTTACGCGTCATGAAGATGCCAAATTCATTGTTGCTATTGCAGCTGGGAGCGGTATCACACCTATTGTATCAATTGGAAAAGATATTGAATCAGCTGGTCATAAAATGAAGTTGTTTTTTAGTAGTAAAACAGAAGATTCCATTATATTAAAAAGTGAACTTGATGAGTTAAATAACACGGAAATAAGTTACTTTTTGACACAAGAGTCAAAAGATGGATTCTACCCAGGACGAATTACTAAAGAGTCATTCACAACTCAAATTAAGGACCAACTTGAACTATTAAAGGCAGATGGATTCTTTATTTGTGGGCCAGAAAAAATGATCAAAGATATCGTTAGTACACTCGAAGAATTTGGGGTCGCACCAGACAAAATCAACTATGAATTGTTTACAGACCCTATCGAAATGAAACCCAAAACAAAGGAAACAAAAGATGACTTTGAGGGCAATGCTCAACTGACCGTTGTCATTGATGGAGATGAAGAGACATTTGAAATTCGACAAAACCAAAATGTATTAGATACGGCAATAAAAAATGGTGTAGATGCACCATACTCATGCAAAGGAGGTGTTTGCAGCACCTGTAAAGCAAAGGTTACCAATGGAAAAGTAAGCATGAAATTGAACTACTCCTTGACGGATGATGAAGTTGAGGATGGGTATATTTTAACGTGTCAAGCCCATGCTGCAAGTGAAAACTTAACAGTAAATTATGATGAAGCCTAAAACAATCGTAGTTGTTGGTGCAAGTCGTGGAATTGGAAGAGAGATGGTCAAATTGTTTGCCTCCGAACCAAACGCGAAAGTTTTAGCACTCTCGAGAAACAGTGATCGGATGAGAAAAGCCTTCTCAGAATTCAAAAATGTCGAATGCCATGTATTTGACTTGACAACTGAGGGTGTTCGAGAAAAATGCGAAGCAATATTCTCCACAGTTGAAAAAATTGATATTCTGATCAACAATGCTGGTTACCTGGTAAACAAACCATTCGAAGAACTTACCCGAGAAGATTTAGAACATTGTTATTCAGTAAATGTTTTAAGCGTGATAGAAACTGTGCAGGCCGTTTTAAGAAACATGCATGATGGACATATTGTCAACGTCAGCTCGATTGGAGGGGTTCAAGGAAGTATAAAGTTTCCTGGGTTAACAGCCTACTCAACATCAAAAGCTGCATTGTGCAGTTTCACTGAGTTGTTTGCCGAAGAATACAAAGACAGTTCGGTAAGAATGAATTGTCTAGCCCTAGGAGCAGCACAAACTGAAATGCTTGAAGAAGCTTTTCCAGGCTATGTAGCACCTGTTTCTGCAGAGAAAATGGCTGAATTCATTGTACAATTTGCATTGACCGGGCACAAATGGATGAATGGAAAAATTATACCTGTATCATTGAGCACACCTTAATCTATTGCACACTATCACAGGAGATGAATTCATTGCATTTGGACTTACTAGACCTGATTTCGCTGCGCATAGAAACAACAATTAATCTTTGTACGTACCTGCCTTTTTTGTACCTTAAGCCCTTAAAATTGAGCTTTGAAGAGGATCGTCTACTTTTTAATTCTAGTGCTTCTGCCGTTGACATCTGTAGCGCAAGATATTCATTGGTCTCAATTTAATGACAATCCAATATTTCAAAACCCAGGTAATGCGGGACTATTCAATGGAGACATTCGATTGGTCGCGAACCATCGTGATCAGTGGAGAAGCGTGACAGTTCCTTTTGTTACAACAAACATAAGTATAGACTCAAAGCTGCACAACAAACGTGAAATAAGTTATGGATTAATGCTATTTCACGATGTCGTTGGTGATGGAAACTTCAGAACTGCTGAAATTCAAGGAAATCTTGCCTACACGATAAAACTCTCATCGGACTCGATGCATACACTTCGACCCGGAATTAATATTGGAATGAATCACCGCCAATTGAACTTTGATAAATTCTACTTCGATAATCAGTACAATGGAATCCAGTTCGACCCTAGTCTATCTTCGGGCGAATTGCTTAGTGCAGATAGTAAAACGAACTTTAGTTGGGGCATGGGTGCAGTTTATCAATATTATCGAAATCCTAGATTCAATATTATTGGAGGCTTTGGTATTTACAATATAAACAGGCCCAATCAAGGATTTTACAATCAAGTAATTGATCGTGACATTCGTTTCAATATTTTCGGGAAAGGAATTTACAAACTCAATTACGACTGGGACTTGGTTCCAGGAATAAATATTTCTGTTCAAGGAAAATACCGAGAATTCAATCTGGGATCTTCCGTTAAATACACTCTTGTCAACCGATTAGGCGAATACCGGGCTTTGTACGGTGGGCTGCACTACAGAAATCGAGATGCAGCTTATATCTCACTCGGTATGGATTATCAAGCTTTATTTGTTGGTATAAGTTATGATATTAACTTCTCAAAACTTGTTCCGGCGAGCAGAACGCGCGGTGGAATTGAATTTGCTGTGCGCTACATTCTAAATAGATTTAAACCAAAGAAAATAAATCATAGAGTATGTCCAGATTATATCTAGCGTTTGTATTTGCCATGATTACAATTCCTGGAATGACACAAAGCATGCTGGGTAAATACCTTGAGTTCGCTCAGCTACAATACGATAAAGGCGATTACTTCTATGCATTGAAATACTATGACAAAGCAATGCAATTGGACTCCTCATCTGTTGATATTATTTGGAAGTATGCAGAAACTCAAAGAGCCTATAAGAACTACAAAAAAGCTGAATTTTATTACGGTAAGGTATATCAAAAAGAAGAAGCTAAAATCTATCCATCAAGCCTATTAAATTATGGTTTGATGCAAAAACAAAATGGGAAATATAGCGAGGCGTTATCCACATTTAAAAAGGCGAAAAAGAAATATTACAAACAAAAGAAAAGCTACCTCTACCAAAAGGCAAAAAAAGAGGTTGAAAGTGCGGCTTGGGCCAAATCCTCAAAAATAGATACTGCAGAATTCGTATTTGAACAATTGCCAACAACCGTAAATACACGAAACTCAGAATTTGGACATGCAATAATAAACGATCAGTTCCTTTTTTCGAGCCTCAGAGCGGACTCTATAAGTGCTTCTGAAGAAGTCTATTCGACAAACTACCATACAACCCTATACAAAAGTAAAATTGAGGATACGTCATTTAGAGCTTCAGAGCGTATTGAAGCACTTTACAAAAAGAAACTCAACACCGGAAATGGCAGTTTCTCGCTGGATAGCTCACGCTTTTACTTCAGTCGCTGCACCGATAACGGCTTTCAGTACACCTGCAAAATCATGGTCGCACAATACTCCAACAAGCAATGGACATATATTGACTCTTTAGGCGAAATAATTAATGAAAAAGGAGCGAATACTACCATGCCATGTATCGCCGCTTTGAACGGCAAAGAGGTGTTAATTTTTGCTTCCGATCGACAGGACACAGAGGGTGGGCTTGATTTATTCTACAGTCCTATTCGAAATGGAAATCAATATGGAAAAGTTCGTGCAATAAAAACGATTAATTCAATGGACAATGAACTGACACCGTGGTGGGATGCAAAGGAAAATCGGCTGTACTTTTCCTCTTCCTGGCACAATGGCTTCGGGGGATATGATGTATTTTACTCAGAATTCACAACAAAGTTCAACACACCAATAAATGCTGGACTTCCAATTAATAGCCCGGCAAATGACCTGTACTATTTCAAAAACAAGAAAACAGGTTATGTTAGTTCAAATCGAATAGGTGTTTTATATAGTACGACACCAACATGTTGTAGTGATATTTTTTCTTTAAAACCACCAGTTGCTCCAGTTCCTCAAACACCGGAAGAAACACTAGAGGAGCTAAACAAACGATTACCCGTTACGCTCTACTTTCATAATGATCGACCGAATCCCAAATCTTGGGAGAAAACAACAACGGTAAATTACATGGACTCGTACAATAAGTACAGCGATATGATTGAAACCTATAAAACAGAATATGCAAAGGGTTTGTCTGGTACGAGAGCTAATGAAGCCGGAGAAGACATCGAAAGCTTTTTCATTGAATATGTGGATCAAGGTGTCAGAGATCTCGAGTTGTTTCAAAAACTTCTAATAAACGAATTGGACAAAGGTGCCAAAATAAACATCACAATTAAAGGATTCGCAAGTCCACTTGCCAAAACAGACTACAATGTAAATCTGACAAAAAGAAGAATTGCCTCTCTTGTGAATTATATGAGAGCATGTGATGAAGGACGATTTGAACACTATATTGATGGGACTGCAACAAATGGGGGTAAAGTTATATTCTCACAGGTTCCATTTGGAGAATATACAGCCAATCAAGAGACCAGTGACAATCCAAATGACGTTCAAAACTCCGTATACTCTCGAGCCGCTGCTAGAGAGCGAAAAATTGAAATTCAAAGCGTGACCTATTTCAAAGAAGATAATAAATCTTCTATCGTTACTAAAAAGTCCATTAAAGATTTTGGAATATCAAAGCAGGGAGAACTACTGTCCTACGAATTCATAGTTACGAATTCTTCAGAAAACACCATTACTATTGATTCTCGAATTCCATGTGCATGTACCACGGCCGAAATTCAGGATAAAACACTTCAACCAGGAGCTTCAACAATAGTAAAAATGACAGTTGATACAAAGAACTTATCGGGTATTGTAATGAAGTCTATATATTTGCAAGTTCAAGATTCTAAGGAAGAACTTCAATTGTACATTTCTTCTGAAGTAAAAGAATAAGGATTTGTCAAACACAAACGCAGAATCTAGGTTGACGTTTATTGATGTAGGCCGATCGCTCGCCATCATCTTGATGCTACAAGGACATTTTATCTCAACGACATTTCAAGACTATACTGCAATGACGCTAGAATTAAGAATGAATGGCACTTCTGGTAATATATTCTTCGACTATTGGTGCCAACTTAGAGGCTTCACCGCTCCACTTTTCTTTACAATCACAGGTTTAGTTTTTACTTATCTGCTCGTAAAAAATCAAAAATATCCATTCCTCAAACAAAAACGCGTCAAAAAAGGACTGGTCCGAGGAGTTTCGATAATCATATGGGGATATCTGCTTCAGTTACAGCTAAGGCAGATCGACATGTATTTAACTGGACAGATAAATAGCCGATTTTACAGCTTTCATGTACTTCAGTGCATAGGACTAGGAATTATAAGTCTGATTCTTTTCTATTGGATCTACCGCAAACTAAAAATTATTCCATTCGAAATACTACTCATAGTCGCAGGGACAATTTTCTTTACTGCATTTTCATATGTGACAACAGGCAGTAACAATTATTTTCCAAAAAATGCGCCAAAAATCATCCAAAACGCATTTTATGGGCCCAACTCTATATTCCCCATTTTCCCATGGTTTGGATTTATTTTCTTTGGCGGAGTAGTCGGAGTATTTCTTAATAAAAACAAAGAAAAAATTAGAAATATTGGATTCATTCTTCGAATGCTTTCTCTAGGAATAGCC
>Ga0233396_1000094_pt1 | contig 42111 bp, 38 predicted proteins | sample 32DmetaG_FD_183169 | JGI IMG/M metagenome (GOLD analysis project Ga0233396, IMG submission 183169) | Seawater microbial communities from Monterey Bay, California, United States - 32D | ecosystem: Environmental > Aquatic > Marine > Coastal | place: USA: California | collected 2016-10-19 | reverse complement strand
TTTATAGATGGAGTGATAGGGCAAACAGACAAATTATTTTTACAGCATCTAATGGAATATACCAAGATACTTTCACAGCGGAATGCCCTGCTAAAATATTTTGCCATAAATCAAACTTTTGATCAGGATACGCTTGAGATTTACAATAAGCAATTGGTAGAGCGAAGTACTCAAATCTATCAGAGTCGTAAAGGATTTATGGAAGCTTTTATTCCAATTTTTAAATCTCGCTATCAAGAAATCAGTAGCCAGGACGAATTTGTCAATCTTGAATACGAGAGTCAACTCAATGATGCAGATCACCAAGAAATGCTAAATTCTAGTTTAACTAAAGATCGGATGATTCAATATACCAGTGTGGGAATTCACAAGGATGATGTTTTGTTTTTAAAAGGCGGTCAACCCATTAAAAAGTTTGGTAGTCAAGGCCAACAAAAAACATTTCTAATAGCCCTTAAATTAGCACAATTTGACTTTTTAAAGTCACAAACTGGAGGTGCGCCAATTTTATTACTTGACGATGCTTTTGACAAATTAGATCAAAAGAGAGTATCTCAAATTATCGCTCTAGTAGATCAAAATGACTTTGGTCAAATATTCATAACCGATACTCACGAGGACAGAACATTGAATGCTTTAGAAAAGACAAATGCAGGCTATGAAATTTTTAAATTATAATTTTTGAAAAAAGGATTTATACTTTTATCATTCGTAGTTTTATCCGCTTGCCAAAACAGTTCAAAGCCCGATTTAAATCAACTGAACGGATATTGGGAAATTGATTTTGTACAGCAGGAAAATGAGACTTTCCAAAACAAACAATCAAATTCCCTTTATGACTTTTATTCAATGAAAGATGGCAAGGGAATTTATAAAAAAGTTTCCCCTCAACTCGACGGAAGTTTTTTAACTACTGAAAGTAATATACCATTTGAAATTAAAGAAGATAATGGTACTTTTAAAATTAAATTTAACTCTGCTTGGAATATGTGGCAAAAAACAATCAAACAATTGGATTCTCAGAAGCTTGTTCTATTTCATCAAGACCGAAGTTTTCACTACAAAAGACCTTTAATCAGTAAATTTCCAGAATTCAATGAGTGATCCAAAAGACAAACGCGAGCCCAAACCTATTAAGTCTGTTTTAAAGGATATTATTGCCCGAAAGCCACTTAAAAAAGGTGTTCAGCAAATTAGGATATGTAATGCATGGGCAGAGACCATGGGAGAAAATATAGCCAGCTATACCGATAATGTTCGGTTTTCTCACAACACCCTCTATGTAACGCTTCATTCTGCTCCACTAAAAATGGAATTGAGTTACGGCTTAGACGATTTAGTCAAGCGCATCAATGAGCATTTAGAGGGAGATTATGTACAAAAAATTGCTCTAGTCTAGAAGCACTCTCTTTGCGAAAAATGAAAGGCTGCTTCGATCGAAGCATTTTCATCACTATCAGAACCGTGAACAGCATTTTCACCCATAGAGGTAGCGTATAGCTTTCTAAGGGTCCCCTCAGCTGCTTCAGTGGGATTAGTAGCACCAATCAAAGTTCTAAAATCACTTACTGCGTTTTCTTTTTCCAATAAAGCAGCGACTATAGGCCCGCGTGTCATAAAACTGACCAATTCGCCAAAAAAAGGACGCTCGTTGTGAACCTCATAAAAAGCCTCTGCATCTCTTTTTGTAAGCTGGGTCAATTTTAGAGCCTTGATTTTAAAACCAGCTGAAGTAACTTTTTCAAGAATATTTCCTATGTGCCCGTTTTCAACTGCGTCGGGCTTTACCATCATTAAAGTTTTGCTAGCCATTTTTTTTATTTGAACCAAAATTACTAAATGAAATTTAAAGGGAATGATAATTCTGCTAAAGTTCTTCAATATGAAAAAATAAATTGAGTAGAAGGGCTGACTTAAGTGAAAATGGTATCTTAGCGGCAGCATGGAAAAAGACTTTATATCGACGCTCAAGCAACGTCTTCAAACCCCTAAAAAGGCAGTAATTATTCCTCATAAAAATCCAGATGGAGACGCCTTAGGCAGTACTTTGGCTTGGATGCACTTTCTACAAAATGAAAATCATGAAGCGCTCATCATTTCACCTAATGATTATCCCAAATTTTTAAACTGGCTGCCTGGCCAAGAACAAATTCTGATTTACAATCAAAAAAAAGAACTTGCAGAGAAAAAAATTGAAGAGGCTGATCTGATTTTTACCCTAGATTTCAATGCATTAACTCGAATCGACACCTTGGGTGATCTAGTTTCAAATGCAAAAGCAGAAAAAGTCATGATTGATCATCACGAGTCTCCTGAGGATTATGCAGAATTGATGTATTCTGATCCCCAGATGAGTTCAACTTGCGAGATGATTTACAGTCTTATCACTGAAATGAATTCAAAGTTGTTTACTCAAGAAATAGCAATTTGTCTTTATACAGGTATTATGACCGATACTGGTTCATTCAGATACCCCTCCACTACAGCAGAAACTCATAAAGCTATTGCACAGCTTGTAGAAAGTGGTGCAGACGGAACAGCGATACATCAAAATATCTATGACAGTTCTTCATTTAATAGATTAAAACTGTTAGGAATTGCGCTGTCCAACCTCAACCAAATCGAATCTCTTCCTGTTGTATTTATCACTTTGAAGCAAGCAGAACTCAACTCCTGTGACTATCAAAAGGGCGATACGGAGGGTTTTGTCAACTATGGCTTAAGTTTAGAAGGAGTTCAATTTGCCTGCATCATGATTGAAAACGAAAAAGAGGGGAAAATCAAAATGTCATTCCGTTCTAAGGGTTCGTTTTCTGTGAATGAATTCGCTAGAACCTATTTCGAAGGAGGAGGACATCATAATGCTGCTGGAGGTATGTCTAAAGATTCTATGGAAAAAACAGTGCATCGCTTCAAAACAGCAGTTTCTGAAATTGCAAATCAATTTTAAGAGAATGAAAACAATTGGAGTATTGGTATTTTCAATTTGCTTTTTCTCATGCGCACAGATAGAACCTCGAGCCCCGCTAAATAAGGAAAGAACTCTATTTTTAAACAGTTCTGCCCAAAGAAACAAAGAATTACTGTTGCAAGAAGAGCAACTCTTGGTTGAAAGTGCAGAAAAGGATAGTCTTTTGGATTTTCGCAAATCTGAGGCTGGCTTTCTCTATGCCTATGTAAAAAAAACAAAAGCCAATTCCCCCCTTCCTGTCAAAGGGGATCTAGTTCAGTTTCAATATGAAATCGAAGATTTAGATCAAAACATCATGTACGAAAAAGATAGCCTTGGAATTATTGAATACTCCATAGATGAAGAAGAACTCTTACCAGCCTTGAGAGTAGCTTTAAGAATGATGAAACCCAATGAAGTTGTGGTATTTCTTTTTCCTTCCTACCTTTGTTACAGTTATCAAGGAGATGGAGATAAAATAGGAATCAACCAGCCACTCCGCTTTACAATTGAACGTTTAAATCGCCCTTAATTAATAATTTCCAAAATCATCAAATGAAAAAAATCTTATTTATCGCACTTGCTACCGCATTCATTACAGGATGTAAAACACAGCATCCCGATTTGGAGTCTGGACTTTATGCTGATATACAAACCAACAAAGGATCCATACTCTTAAAGCTGGCCTATGACAAAGCTCCCATTACAGTAGCAAATTTTGTCTCATTGAGTGAGGGTGAAAATCCTAAAGTCAGTGAAGAATTTAAATCTAAAAAATATTACAACGGTATCAAATTTCATCGAGTCATTCCTGATTTTATGATTCAAGGGGGAGACCCCACTGGTACTGGATCTGGTGGACCTGGATATAAATTTGATGATGAATTTAGCGATCTGTCTCACAAAGGACCTGGTGTGCTATCTATGGCGAATGCAGGACCTGGAACCAATGGCAGTCAATTTTTTATCACTCATAAAGCTACACAATGGCTGGACGGAAAACACTCCGTTTTTGGAGAGGTTATATCGGGACAAGAAGTGGTAGATAGCATACAGCAAAATGACCAAATTGAAGAAGTTATAATCATAAGAAAAGGAAAAGAGGCTAAACAATTTGATGCTCCAGATGTATTTGTCACTTATTTCGATCAAAAAGAGATTATTGCTAAAGAACGAGAGGCAAAACTGAACGCCATTATAGAAACAAATGTTTCAAAATTTGATGCGCTAAAAAGCAAATCAACTACAACTAAATCAGGACTTCAGTACCAGATTACCAAAAAAGGAAGCGGAGCTTCGGTAAAATCAACCAATAAGGCTACGGTTCATTATGCAGTATATTTTGTTGACGGAACCTTACTTGAAACCAGCAAGCTCGAAATTGCAGAGGCTAATGATCAAGTCAATATTCAACGTAAAAATACCAATCAATACAATCCAATTCAAGCTACCGTTGGACCAGAAGACAGTATGATTGAGGGATTTAAAGAAGGCCTTCGATTACTCAGTCAAGGAGACCAAGCTACTTTATTCCTCCCCTATACTCTAGCTTATGGAGCAAATGGTGTTCAAGGAATTCCCCCTCAATCAGATTTGATTTTTGAAGTTGAGGTTGTAAGCGTCGATTGATACAATATTAAGGGAAGCAATTTCTTTCCTTTTTATTTTAGATTTTACTTGAAATTTTAGTTTCTATAAACTAAATCCTTTTAAACAAATGAATAAGACCAAGTGGATACTCGTTTTCTTACTGCCTGTCCAGTGGTTAAGCATTCATCTGATTAAAAATCAATCCCTTTGGATAGAACAAATTTACAGTCTAAAAGTTTATCCAGTATTTTTTAAACTGCAGCGTTTTTTCTTTTCACCTCTCCCCTTTTCAATTGGCGATCTGGCTTATGGACTTGCTATAGTTTATATCACGTGGAGCACATTACGACTTTTTAAAAGAAAGCTAAAGGTTAGAACTTTAATTCTAAATACTTTAGCTACTGCTTCTTTGTTGAGTTTGTTCTTTCATTTGCTTTGGGGTCTCAATTATTATCGAATCCCCTTAAATGAAAAATTAAACTATAATTTGGAATACAATGAAGATCAATTGGAAGAGACGTTAAAGTCCATAATTGAATCTACCAATAAACTCCATCAAAGCCTTACTCAATCTGATAGTGTTGCTGTTCAAATCCCCTACTCAAAAAAAGAAATCAAAAAACAACTACAATCAAATTTCCACTTCAAACTATCTGATTTTAAGATCCAACCTTATTTAAAAAACTCACTCTGGAGTACTGTGCTAAGTTATATGGGTTTCGCGGGCTATCTCAACCCATTAACCCTAGAATCTCAGGTCAATAGAAAAATACCTAAATTAAACTACATCACTACTGCAGCTCATGAAATGGCACATCAATTGGGAATTGCATCTGAATCAGAAGCCAATTTTATAGCCTATTATAGTTGTGCTTTTCATTCAGATACTTATATACAGTTTTCTGGCTATAGCTTTGCCCTTCGTTATTGCTATTCTGAGCTTTATAAAGCCAATCCAGAAAAAGCAAAAAATCAACTTTTAAGATTAAGACCTGGGGTTTTAAAGAATTTTCAACAGCTTTCCGATTTTTGGAAAAAATTCCAAAATCCTTTTGAACCCTATTTTAAAAAAGGCTACGATTCATATTTGAAGGCGAATGGACAATCAAAGGGAATTCTAAGTTACAATGCCATGGTGAGTATGGTTATCGCGCATACTTTGGAAGGAGAATTAGCAACCGAATAATATTATTCATTTCTTTGTTAGAGTTTTGCGACATCAAACACCTTTATTTTAGTGAAATATTTATCCAGTATTAAAAATCCAGAAATCAAGCGTCTAAGACTTCTTTCTCAGAAATCACGGGAACGTAAAAAACAAGGCTTACTTGTTATCGAAGGTATGCGTGAACTCGAAAAAGCTACTGCAGGAAATTACAAGATTACTGGGCTTTTTATAAAGGAAGGATTTGAATCTGAATTTCAGGTCCTCACAACTAAATTAAGTGAAGTAGATCTTTTTTTAGTTTCCAATAGTATTTTTGAACAAATCAGTTTTCGCTCAGGCTCAGAAAAAGTTATGGCAATAGCTGAATCAAAAAACCACAGCTTAAGCAAATTTAAATTAAATAAAAATGCTCTAATCTTAGTTGTTGAAGCGCCTGAAAAGCCAGGAAACATTGGGGCTTTATATCGAACAGCTGCAGCGGCAGATTTTGATGGAGTCATCATCGCTAATCCCAAAACAGATTTTTACAACCCAAACAGCATCCGCTCTAGTCTGGGTTGCCTTTTTGCTTTACCAACTGCAATCGGAACTTCTCATGAAGTCATCAACTATTTAAATGACAATGAATATTTAATCGCTACCGCAGTACTTCAGCCCGATGCACTTGCTTATGACGAATTTGATTACAAAACACCCTGTGCCTTGGTAATGGGAGCCGAAAGTTCTGGCCTAAATACAAATTGGCTTGAGGCCTCCCATCAACATTTAATTATTCCTATGTCATCAAAAGTAGATTCATTAAATTTATCTGTTTCGGCAGGGATTTTGATGTATCAAGCTAGAAGAAAAAAAAATTGAATAGCAGACGCATTTAAATCTCTAGTATATTATTAATGAAATGATTGTTGACGAAGAATTAGAAAACAAAGAAATTGCCAAGCAGTATAAAGAACTGCTTCGTATCAGCTATCAAACACTGAGCGAAAAGGACAAAAAGATGATTCGCCTAGCTTTTGATACTGCAGTTGAGGCGCATAGCGACCAGAGAAGAAAATCTGGAGAGGCTTATATTTTCCACCCCATCAACGTTGCAAAAATAGTCGCCCAACAAATCGGTCTCGATGCAACTTCTATTTGTGCTGCACTTCTCCACGATGTAGTTGAAGACACTCGCTTTACTCTAGAGGATATCGAACGACTTCTTGGAAATACAGTTGCCAAAATTGTTCATGGCTTGACTAAGATCTCCAGTCTTAAAAAAGATAAAAATATTTCTCTACAGGCAGAAAATTTTAGAAAAATGTTGTTGACTTTAAATGATGATGTTCGAGTCATCATTATTAAAATCGCTGATCGCTTGCACAATATGCAAACTATGGATTCCATGCCTGAATACAAGCAAGTTAAAATTGCATCCGAAACGCTCTACATCTATGCCCCTTTAGCACACCGAATCGGCTTGTACAACGTCAAAACAGAATTGGAAGACCTGAGTTTAAAATATACTGAATCTCAGCGCTTTCAATCCATCAAAAGTAAGATTGAGGAAAGCTACGAAGCTCAAGAGGAATACATCAAAACCTTTTCGAAATTTCTTTCTGATGAATTAGATAAGGAGCGTCTTAATTACGTTGTTAAGGGGAGAAGCAAGTCCATATATTCTATTCATCGAAAAATGCTTACCCAAAACATACCTTTTGAGAAGGTTTTCGACAAATTTGCTATGCGGATCGTATTTAAGAGTACTCGAGCAAAAGAAAAACTTTTAGCTTGGAAAATCTATTCTATAGTAACCGATCATTTCACTCCTAACCCCACACGTCTGCGCGATTGGATTTCTGCACCTAAATCAAATGGATACGAAGCCCTTCACATCACGGTTATGGGGCCTCAAAACAAATGGATAGAGATTCAGATTCGTTCTGAACGAATGCATGAAATCGCTGAAAAAGGTTATGCCGCTCACTACAAGTACAAACAAGGAAATCAAAAAGATATTGGTATTGAAAGTTGGCTGAACCGATTGCAAGAGGTATTGGAAAACAATTCAGGGAATGCTGTTGATTTTGTTGAAGATTTTAAACTCAATCTTTACGCTAAAGAAATTTTTGTGTTTACCCCCAAAGGAGATTTAAAATCACTTCCACAAGGAGCTACTGCTCTTGACTTTGCTTTTGCAATCCATACCGATATTGGAAAGAAATCACGTGGGATTCGAGTGAATGATCGTTTAGTCCCACTGAGTAAAGAACTTCAAAGTGGAGATCAAATTGAAGTAATCACCTCAGACAATATCAAGCCTTCCAAAAATTGGCTCGACTTTGTGGTAACCTCTCGTGCGCGTTCTATTATTAAGTCTTCCCTAAATGAAGAAAAGAAAATAAGGGCAGAAGAGGGTAAAGAGATGCTCCGAAGGAAGCTCAAACAACTTAAAATAAATATGAATGATAAAACCATTCAGAAAATGCTCAATTATTTTAAGTTAGAAAGCAGTCAAGATTTATTTTATAGAATGGGCATTGGTTCCCTAGACAATAAGCAACTCAAAGAATTTGTAAGCGATTATCAAAACTCCGTTCTCAACTTCTTCAAACGTCGTGTTAAATCAAATAAAAATAGAAACTCCAATCCTTCAAATGAAATCACAGAGAAATTCGACCAACTTGTTTTCGGAAAAGAGAAGGAACCCCTAGCGCATAGCTTTGCCAACTGTTGCAATCCAATTCCAGGAGATCCAGTATTTGGGTTTATCACTGTAACCGAAGGGGTAAAAGTCCATCACAAAGAATGTCCTAATGCACTTCCCTTACAATCAAACTTTGCTTACCGTGTCATTCCAGCCAAATGGATTGATTCCTCATCCAATGAGTTTACTGCAGTACTGAAATTGAGTGGGATTGATCGAAAAGGTTTGGTCAATGAAGTCACTCGTATGATTTCCAATACCAAAAATGTCAATATTAATAAAATCAATTTTGATTCTGAAGATCAATTCTTCACCGGGATGATTCAACTCACTATTCAAAATAAAACAATTTTAGATAAGCTGGTCATGACTTTGTCAAAAGTGAACGGTATCGATAAAATTGTTCGTGAGTAACTCTTTATAACTATCTTTGTAGTACTATGGTTGTAAATAAATCAAATCAAGAAGTTGTAAAAGATGTTTTTATAAACTTCTTAGACCAACAAGGGCATCGCAAAACACCTGAACGTTTTGCAATACTCTTCGAAATCTACGACAGTAAAGAGCATTTTGATATCGAATCGCTTTATATTAAAATGAAAAACAAAAACTATAGAGTAAGCAGAGCTACTTTGTACAATACCATTGAACTTTTATTGGATTGTGGCCTTGTTCGAAAGCATCAATTTGGAAGCGGACAGGCGCAATACGAAAAATCGTATTTCGATCACCAACACGACCATATTATACTTACTGATAGCGGAGAAGTAAAAGAGTTTTGTGACCCAAGAATTCAGCAAATAAAAAAAACCATAGAAGAGGTCTTTGATATTGATATAAACAATCATTCTTTATATTTTTACGGGACTAAAAAAAAAAATAAATCCTAAAAAGCATGACGGTAGATTTACTACTCGGACTCCAGTGGGGTGACGAGGGGAAAGGGAAAATTGTGGATGTATTAACCTCCTCATACGATATTATCGCTAGATTTCAAGGAGGGCCAAACGCTGGTCATACATTGGAGTTTGAGGGAAACAAGCACGTTTTACATACAATACCTTCGGGAATATTCCACCCAAAAGCAGTAAACCTAATCGGAAATGGAGTAGTGATCGATCCAGTAATTTTTATAAAGGAAATCGAAAACTTAGCACCTTACAACATCAACTTTGATGAAAAGTTATTGATTTCCAAAAAAGCCCATCTGATCCTTCCCACCCACCAACTTTTGGACTCTGCTTCTGAGGCTTCTAAAGGAAAGGCGAAAATTGGCTCAACATTAAAGGGAATAGGGCCCACCTATATGGATAAAACCGGACGGAATGGAATTCGAGTTGGAGATATATTTGCTTCAAATTGGGATGAAAAGTTTCAAAAGTTAACCAATAAGCATTTAGAGATACTCAAAAATTTTGATGCCATTATAGAGTACAATCTTGAGGAAATGGAACGGGTATTTTTAAGAAGCATTGATGCTCTCAGAAAATTCAACATGGTAGACAGTGAGCACTATTTACACCAAGCTCAAAAAGCAGGAAAAAAAATATTAGCGGAAGGAGCTCAAGGAACTCTTTTGGATGTTGATTTTGGAACCTATCCTTTCGTAACCTCTTCCACAACCACAGCAGCTGGTGCTTGTACAGGTTTGGGTGTTGCTCCAAATAAAATCAAAGATGTCTTTGGAATTTTTAAAGCCTATACGACTCGAGTCGGAAGTGGTCCTTTTCCAACCGAACTTTTTGATGAAGATGGCGAAACCATGGGTAGGGTAGGAAATGAATTTGGTGCAACTACAGGTCGCTCGAGAAGATGTGGCTGGCTGGATTTGGTCTCACTTAAATACGCCATCAAAATAAATGGAGTAACTCAACTGATGATGATGAAAGGCGATGTACTCTCAGGTTTTGACAAAATCAAAGTATGTACTGCTTATCAAACGAAAGAAGGGGTACAAGAATATCTACCCTATGATATTTCATTTGAGGATATTCAACCCTTATACGAAGAACTCGATGGGTGGGAAGAAGATTTGACTCAACTGAACGAGGTGACTCAATTTCCTAAAAACTTCCTAGATTACATCGATTATCTAGAAAAGGCTTTAGAAACTCCAATAAAAATTGTTTCTGTAGGGCCCGACCGAGCACAAACGATATACAGATAAGCTAAAATCCAATGAAGCCATCATTTTGTATTAGCGCAGTATTGATTGCTCAGTTTTTTTTAGGATCGCTTTTTTCTCAAGAGTCTAAAATTATTGAAATCCGACAAGCGGGTGGATCTACTCAAGATCAAGAGCGCTTTCCAGGTGCCAACATTCTTTTTAAATCAGATGATAAAAGAGTACTACTCTTTCATGAAGGGGCACTAATTGAGTCCGATCAAGCCTTCTTTTACTCCAAACAAAACTATTTTAGAGCTTTGGGAAAAGTAATATTTACTCAAGGTGACAGTCTGCGAATGACTTGTAAAACCATCGAATACGATGGAGAAACCAAAACTGCATTTGCCAAAGGTAATGTCTACCTAGAACGCCCTGATATGAACTTGAGAACAGAAGAACTCAATCTGGATCGAATCAATGAAAAGGCTTTTTACAATACCCCAGGGGTTATCGTAGACAGCACTAGTACACTGACTAGCAATCAGGGACAGTACTTTATGGATAAAAAAAAATACCGATTTATCTCCGATGTAATCATAAACAACCCTAAGTATATAGTCAACTCAGAACAATTGGATTATTTTACTGAAAGCAATCAAGCTTATCTCTACGGCAATTCAAAAATTGAAGGAGAAGCCTATACTATTTTTTGTGAGCGTGGATTTTACGATATGGATTGTGAAAAAGGAATTTTTAAGCAAAATGCTACCCTATTTTACGACAATAAAATCATTAAAGGGGACAGCCTTTATTTTGAAAGTGAGCGAAACTATGCTGCGGCTACAAAGAATATCAGTATTGTTGATACATTAAACAACTCCATCATCACAGGGAATTATGGCGAGATATTTAAAGAACGAGACTCTGCTATCATTACGCGAAGAGCTATGGCAGTCAATATTATCGATCAAGATTCTCTCTTTATTCACGCAGACACTTTAGTTGCTACAGGACCAGAAGAAAAACGCATACTTCGAGCTTACTACGATGTTAGAATCTTAAAAAGTGACCTAAGAGGTCGATCTGATTCTTTGTATTTAGATGAATCTATAGGTTTGACGAAATTGCTTAAAAAACCATTGACAAAGCAACAAGAACAAATTTTTACGGAAAAAAATTATCACGAAAAAAACCCCGTGCTGTGGTTTGATGAGAGTCAAATGACAGGAGATGAAATCCAATTGCTTTCCGATACCAAATCCAACAAGCTAGACTCTCTAAAGATTGACGGTAGGGTTTTTATTATTGAAAAAGACACACTGAGTGAAGGTGGCTACCAACAGATAAAAGGAGGACTGTTGAGAGGTGCATTCAAAGAAAGTAAACTCGACAATATTGTCATTACTAAAAATACCGAAATGGTCTACTACCTTTATAATGACGAGGACCTTCAGCTCATTGGTATAGACAAAACCACTTGTAGCGCTTTAAAAATGCAGTTTGTCGATGGACAAATCGACGAGATAACTTTTTTAGTCAGTCCAAATGGAAATGTTTATCCAGAGGATGAGCTTCCTATAAACGACAGAACTTTGAAAGGTTTTACGTGGAGAATTGTGCAGCGCCCTGAGGCTATAGAGGATCTATTTGACGAAAATGACCAGGAAGAACAGTTCCCTGAAATCTTAAAATTTCAATACCCAATAGAACAAAAACCAACCCTAGAAAAGACAAAAAACTAGGTTCTATGCTTAAAGATGACTTTCTTAAATACCAAGCAAAGACGACACCCCATCCCTTAGGTATATCAATTGCCAAAGCCAAGGGCGTTTACCTCACTGATACGGAAGGAAAAAAATATTTGGATTTTGTTGCTGGAGTATCTGCCTGCAGTCTTGGTCATTGTCATCCTAAGGTGACCAGAGCAATTAGGAAGCAATCCAGAAAATACTTACACCTAATGGTCTATGGCGAGTTTGCCCAGGCTCCAGCAGTAAGCTTGTGCAAAGAACTTATTGAGCTACTCCCCCACAATCACGAGTCGGTTTACTTGACAAATTCAGGAACAGAAGCGATAGAGGGAGCACTCAAACTTGCAAAACGTGCAACGGGAAGAAGTGAACTCATCGGTGCTCAAAATAGCTATCACGGTAGCACTCACGGTGCGTTGAGTTTGTTGGGTTCAGAACATCAAAAAATGAGGTATCGCCCCTTACTTCCAGATACTAAGTTTATCCGCTTTAACAAAGAAGAGGATTTAAAAGAAATTACCACCAAAACCGCTGCCGTCATTCTTGAGACTATACAAGGTGGTGCAGGATTTATTTTACCCAAAGAAGGTTATTTGCAAAAAGTAAAGGTCCGTTGTGAAGCTGTAGGCGCCTTGTTGATTCTCGATGAAATACAACCCGGTTTTGGGAGAACAGGAAAATTCTTTGGTTTTGAACATTTCAAAATCAGTCCAGACATCCTTGTTATGGGTAAAGGGATGGGTGGTGGACTTCCTGTGGGAGCATTTACTGCTTCTCAAAACCTTATGCGACTATTGGAATACCAACCAAAATTAGGACATATAACTACCTTTGGTGGAAATCCATTGATAGCAGCAGCTTGCTTGGCTACGCTAAGGGAAATCCGAGACGGTAAGTTAATGCAACAAATTCAAACTAAGGAGGCATTAATTAGAGAGGAACTCGAACATGCTTCGATTAAAGAAATCAGAGGAACCGGACTTATGCTCGCTCCCATTTTTGAGAATAGTGAAAAAGCAAATCAAATTGTACTGAAATCCATTGACAAAGGCTTGATGCTTTTTTGGCTACTATGGGAGAAAAAAGCAGTACGAATAAGCCCCCCTTTAACCATATCAGAAAAGGAAATTAAAAAGGGATGTGCAATCCTAAAATCAGTTATTGATGAAGTCTGTGGATGTTAATTAAATTGTTAAAAACAATCCTTTTCAAAAAAGAAATTAGTTCATCTAGGCGTTAACTTTATTGTATGAAGATTTAATAAATACTATGCTAAATTTCAACTCTGAAGAAACGCAATCTTCAATTTTAAAATTTGAGCGTATGCTCAAAACCAACCACATCTATTTTTTTGACGCCCAAGAGTTTGAGGATATTATTGTTCACTATCTAGGTTATGGTGAAAATCAACTGGCAAAAAAAGCATTGAAAATGGGACTCGAACAACATCCTACCTCTCATGAACTGATGCTGCTGCAAAGTGAAGTTTTTATCTTAGATGAAAAGTATGAAGCTGCCTCAAAATTGCTTGACTATGTCGAAGAATTGAATCCTTTGGATGAAGAAATATCCCTTCAAAAAGCAAGTATTGCTTCTAAAAGTGGTGACCATCTTGCTTCGATAAATCACTTACACAAAGCCTTGGAATTGTCCGAAGATCCCTTAGAAATATGGAACCTCCTTGGGATGGAGCATTTATTAGCCGAAGAATTTGAAGAAGCATCCTATTTCTTTCGAAATTGTATCAGTGATAATCCTCAAGATTTTTCTTCATTATACAATCTACTCTACGCTTACGATCAATTGAACAAAACAGATGAAGCTATAGTAGTGCTTAACGAATTATTAGAAATAGATCCTTACAGTGAAATAGCCTGGCATCAACTCGGTTTAGTTTTACTTAAAAAAGGGCATAAAAAGGAAGCCTTATCAGCCTTTGATTTTGCCATCATCAGTGATGATGCTTTTACAGGGGCTTACATAGAAAAAGGGAAGGTTCTAGAAGCAATGGGACGTATCAACGAAGCCATCGATAATTACGAAATTGCACTGAACACAAACGATCCAAGTGCATTTGTTTTTCAATGTATAGGAAGATGCCATGAAAATTTAGCCAATACCGAACTGGCAACTAAATTTTATCTCAAGGCAATTCATATTGAGCCCAGCAATGAAAATAGTTGGGCTTCATTAATTGAATTTTTCATTAAACAAAAGCTATTTAAAAAGGCAAAAGAATACTTTAAACGTTCTCTCGAGGTAAATAGTGATTCGCCTGTATTATGGAAAAAGGGGATTCAAATCTACAATGCTTTAAATCAACACGACAAAGCTTTAATTGCTTTTGAAAAGCTTTACGACCTGGGTGTCTATGAACTAGACATTATCCTCGATCACATTGACCTGTGCCTTCAATTAGGCCAGTGGAGCAAAGCCATATCAATTACAAATGAAGCTTATAAATCATTCCCCAAAAACAGAGCCCTCGCAATGCGATTGGGCGGTTGTAGTCTCGAATTAGGTAAGACTGGCGAAGCACGATATTTTTTGAATTTAGAAGAGCTAAGCCAACTTGAATACATAGAACTGTACAAGCTTTTTCCTTCCCTTGAACAATTTAAAAAAGGAGAATTCCTTTAATTCCAGGGGGTTTCCTACCTTTGTTTGAAACCTCTTCAACCAATGCGCTACTTAATTTTATATCTCAAGGGAATGCTCATGGGAGCAGCCGATCTTGTCCCTGGGGTTTCTGGAGGTACCATAGCGCTGATTACAGGCATTTACAAGGAACTGCTTGAAAGCATCAATTTACTTTCTCTAAGTAACCTAAAATTGTGGAAACAACAAGGACTAAAATCAGTCTGGAAAAAAATAAATGGACCCTTTTTAATCGCAGTTTTTGGAGGAATACTCTCAAGTATTTTACTCTTGTCAAGATTACTGGAATGGTTAAATGAAAACCATCCATTAGTGTTGTGGTCTTTTTTCTTCGGATTATTGATAGCAAGTATCATTTACCTCTTTAGAGCTGAACTATCCTTTAGCATGCTAAATGTGCTGTATGTCTGTTTTGGAGCGGTGATTTCTTTTTTAGTTACCCAACTCAATGGTGGAGCAAATCAGAGCAGCCTGTGGTATCTATTTCTCTCGGGTTTTATTGGAATATCTGCTATGATTTTACCTGGACTTTCGGGTGCCTACATATTAGTCGTAATGGGTGTTTATCAAACGGTACTCTCCAATGTACGCATAGCCCAGGATTTAATTTTCAATTTCGATCAAACTCAATTTATCAATACCGCCAGCATCTTGGGTGTATTCATACTTGGGATTTTAGTCGGTATTATGGTGTTTGCTAAATTCTTAAGCTGGCTTTTAAACCACTATCCTCAAAGAAGTATTGCTGTTTTGGTTGGCCTGATGATCGGTGCCTTGCATAAGGTGTGGCCTTGGCAAAATACAGTTGCTGATTCCGTTAAGGAAACCCTAGCAGTACTGCCACATGAATACAATGGAGAGCCACAGATTTTCATTGTTATAACATTGATGCTGATTGGCTTTGGTATTCTTTTTTTAATTGAACGAAGTAAAACTCTTTTAACCCAATGAAATCATTTCAAAAAAAACGCACCAGCTGGGAAGCCTTTTTTTTGATTTTACAAGGTATTGCCATGGGTGCTGCAAATAAAGTCCCTGGAGTTTCCGGAGGAATTGTTGCTTTGGTTGGTGGTTTTTACGAAGAATTGATCTACTCCTTTCAAAGGCTCAATTTTGTTGCCATTAAACTTTTTTTTACCGGTCGCTTTAAATCTTTTTGGACCTATACCAATGGAGCTTTTCTTTGTCTGCTTTTTGGGGGGGTTGTAACTAGTTATTTTAGTGTATCCCTATTTTTGGATTACGCCCTTAGACAAAATGAAACTCTGGTAATTGGAGCTTTTCTAGGAATGATATTGGCTTCACTGTATCTTGTAATCAAGCAAGTACCCTATTGGAATAACTCACTTTTTGCTTTTTTGATGATTGGTTTTTTGGTAGGCCTAAGCCTTAGCTTGGCAAAACCAATAGCTGAAAATGACAATCTTATCTTTGTCTTCTTTTGCGGTATGATCAGTGTCTCTGGAATGACTATTCCTGGTTTGTCAGGTTCTTTTCTTTTGTTGATATTAGGCAACTATAACCTGCTTTTAGTAGATGCTGTCAATGCATTGTTTGAGCTTATTTCTTCTGGATTGGTCGGAGATTTTTCGCCTTTAGACAATGAAATCAACATTCGATTACTGCTTATTATGGCAGTATTTGCAATAGGATCACTGATGGGACTAATCTCGTTTTCAAATTTTATTAAATTAGTTTTGGAAAAATACCCCAACTATACCTTAGTGACTATTATTGGGTTTATCGTTGGAACATTACAACTTGTTTATCCATGGAAAGAAAAACAATATCTTTTTAATGAGAGTGGCGAAGTCATTACCAATAGTGTAGGCACGCCAGAACTTTTAAATTACCTCTATTATTTTCCAGATTTAACTCAAATTAATACCTATGTTGTAATTTTGGCTTTCCTCTTAGGAGCGGCATTATTGTTTTTATTGGATTATTATGACAAAAAAAGAAAATCCTAGGAAGTTTGGACTCTTAGGTAAAAATATTGACTATTCATTTTCAAGAAAATATTTTTCAGATAAGTTTTTGAGAGAAAATCTCTCCAACCACTCTTATGTCAATTTTGATTTACCCACATTGGAGAATTTTGAGCAAATCCTCCATAACGAACCGGACCTCTGCGGAATGAACGTAACCATTCCCTATAAAATTGAAGTGATTCCTTTTTTAGATCAAATTTCTGAAGAAGTCAAGTCAATCGGAGCGGTAAACACCATATTATGGGATGTTAAAGGAAAAACCATAGGGCATAATACAGATCACACAGGCTTTAAAAAAGCACTTGAAGAACAAACAAATGCATTACCCAAAAAAGCATTAATCTTGGGGACAGGTGGAGCATCAGGAGCAATTCGGTACGCCTTAGAAAACCTCAACTGTGAAGTTATATTTGTTTCCAGAACTTCTAAAGAAAATAATTTAACCTACGAAGAACTGACAGAAGATTTAATGAATTCAGTCGATCTGATCGTGAACAGTACCCCTCTTGGAACCTATCCTGACACAAACCAAGCGCCGCAACTCCCGTATCAATTTCTCAATAAGCAGCATTTACTTTTTGATTTAATTTATAACCCCAGCGAAACCCTTTTTATGAAAAAAGGGATAGAAAAGGGTGCACAAGTGTGCAACGGATGTCAAATGCTCGTATATCAAGCGGAAAAATCTTGGGAGCTCTGGAATCAATAGACTAATTTTGGATGATTCTATTTTTAGAATTAAAAAAAATGTATATTATTTGTATTCATACCTAACTCACAATGGAAGAGAAAAGCCAAAAACCTAGTGCGGAGGAAAATAAAGAGCCGCAAATTACAGAGAACCTTGATCAGGAAACTACTCCAACTGAGGAGGAAACAACGTCTGAGTCAGTAGAGGATCAAGAAGAAAAAACTGTAGCCGAAAAACCTACTTCAAAAGAAGAAACTGAAGGGGATGCCGAATCTACTGCTGAGGAGTCTTCTGAAAAGGAGAAACCACAAAAGGAAGTTGCTTCTACAAAAAAAGAAAGCGAATCTCCTGCTCCCAAAGTAGAGCTCGAAAAAAAAATAGACTACAGCAAGCTTTCTATTGAACAACTCATAGAAGCCTACAAAGATTTGACAACCAATGACCTTTGGCTAAAAAATCACACTGAAATTCAAAACATCAACAGCCTTTTTGAAGCTAAATTTCACGCAGATGTGGAAGCCAAAAAGAAAACCTTTATAGAGGAAGGTGGAAATGAGATTGATTTTTTCTACAAGCCTGAATACAAAAAAGAGTTTGATCAATTGGGTTACGAATACAGAAAGAAACGACGTAACCATTACAAAGAACAAGAAGCTGCTCAAAAGGTTAACCTCGAACGCAAAAAAGCGATCATAGAAGAAATTAAGGGATTAATTGGTGCAGACGACAATATCAATACCATCTACAAAAGCTTTAAAACACTACAAGAAAGTTGGTACAGTACAGGTCCTGTCTCTCGTTCTGAAAATCAGAATCTTTGGGAGACTTTTAAACATCATGTAGAACGATTTTATGATTTTCTCCATCTCAACAGAGAACTCCGAGAGCTTGATTTCAAGCACAACTATGAAGAAAAATTAAAAATAATAGAAAGAGCTGAGGCACTCAAAGAACTCCCTGACGTCATGCGAGCAAGTAGAGACCTCAATACGCTTCACAAGCTTTGGAAAAACGATTTAGGGCCTGTTGCAAAAGAACACCGTGAAGCTTTATGGAAAAGATTCCAGGAGGCCACTAAAGTCATTCAGGCCAAAAGACAGGAATATCAAAAAGATGTTGCTGGTGCAATGAAAGAAAACTTTGAGAAGAAAAAAATACTACTCAAGGAAATGCAAAATCTAACTGAAAATGACCCATCTAGTCACAACGCCTGGCAAAATGCATTAAAGAAATTCAACAATCATAGAGAAACCTTTAAAACTATTGGATATGTCCCCTCTAAAGAGAGCAAAGCGACTTGGCAAGAATTCCGAGAAATTGGAAGAGACTTTATGCATAAAAAAAACATCTTCTATAAGAATCAAAAAAAGGAGTACAATCAAAATATAGAAATTAAGAAAAATCTTATTGTCAAATCTAAAAGTATTTTGGAAGACCCAGCTTGGGATTCCAAAGTACAGGATATGAAAAATATTCAAAAGGAATGGAAAGCAGTGGGTTTTGTTCCGAGAAAATTGGAAAATAAACTGTGGGAAGAATTTTCTGAAGTACATAAAACATTTTTTGACCGAATCAAATCTGGATACCAACAACTAAATAAAGAGCAGGAAGCTTTAAAAAATGAAAAAACTGCCCAAATCGAAAAACTCAACACAACTAAATTTTCTGATGCTCCTGAACAACTCGTTGCCGATTTAGCAGGCCTTTGGGAGCAATGGAACTCTATAGGTAAAATAGGAGGACAAACTGAATTGGAATTGAATAAAGAATTTACTACTAGCCTCTCCAAAGTAATATCTAGATTGAGTTTGGACAAAAAGACTCAAAAAGAAGTCCAACTTAAATTGGATACCCTATTACTTCAAAACGATCCAGGTAAACTTCAAAAAGAGTTGAATGAAGTTCGAGGTAATTTAGACAAGCTGAAAAATGAACGAACTCAATTGGAGAACAACCTTGAGTTTTTTAGCGATTCAAGTGCTGAAAATCCTTTGTTCAAAAATGTAGAAAAACAGATCAATAGTTGTCAAAAGAAAATTGATAAAGCTCAAGAAGAATACATCCGTTTAAAGCAAATCAAAAACGCTCAAATCAAGCTTGCAAATCAAGAGATACAACAAACAGAACAGAGTGAAGATGATCAGGAATCAGCCACTGAATGATTTTTAGCCTCCTGCCAAAACGCTTCCATTTCCTCTATAGCTAATTGTTCGATTGAACACTTTGCTTTTTTGGCTTGGGATTCTATATACTGAAATCGTTTAATGAACTTTTTATTGGTACGTTCCAAAGCAGTTTCAGGATCGACCTTAATAAAACGCGCATAATTGATTAAGGAAAACAACACATCACCAAATTCGTCTTCAATTTCATCTTCCTTTTTGGAATCAAGTGCTTGGTTAAGTTCTTTAAGTTCCTCTTCAAACTTTCCCCATACTTGAGTTTTATGCTCCCAATCAAATCCAACACCGGCTGCTTTTTCCTGCATTCGTTGGGCTTTTATCATAGCTGGAAGCCCATTTGGAACCCCTTCTAAAACACTCTTCTTACCCTCTTTGAGTTTGAGAACTTCCCAATTTTTCTTTACTTCATGTTCGTCTTCTACAGAAACTGAACCGTAAATATGTGGATGCCTATGAATTAATTTTTCACAAATATCATTTGCGATATCGGCAATATCAAAAGCTTTTTCCTCACTCCCTAATTTTGCATAAAAAACTATGTGCAACAATAAATCACCCAATTCTTTTTTAATCTCCGTAAGGTCTCGATCCAAGATGGCATCACCTAATTCATAGGTCTCCTCTATAGTGAGATGTCTCAAACTTTCAAAGGTCTGCTTTTGATCCCAGGGACATTGCGACCTTAAGTCATCCATGATGTCCAACAAACGGCTAAATGCGTCTAACTTAGTTTTCTTTGAATTCATCAGTCCTCTTATATTTCTTTATTCTCGGTAGTCGTTTTCTTAGCCTCTGGTTTCTCGGGCTTTGGAATTTTGATAAGCTTCTTGGACAAGAGTAAATTGTACCACTGCATGATTTTTTTTATATCACTTGGATAAACACGTTCCTCGTCATAGTTATCAACAATTTCAAAAAAATAAGTCTCCAATTCCTCAGAAGCAGATTTCGGACTCAAACGAGTAGCAGCTCCCGATTCATAAGTGAGTATTTTATCAAAAATAGAGGTCAATGGAATTTCCTCTCCAATACAATACACCTGTATATCCCCGATCACACTAATTTGGGCTTTGGCGTTAGTAGTAATTCTCTTACCGTCTATCAAAGAACAAGCTAAAACACCCGTGTGGGTTTGAGCTTTTATTTCAAAAAGTCCTGGACGACCTGAGATTGCTATTATATTTGATAACTCCATTATTTGCGCTTTGATTTATTGGGAAACTTCATGGGATAATCCACAGTGATTAATCCTTTTGAAATTGCTGTTAGTTTATTTTTTATCAATCTTCTTTTGAGTGGAGATAGATGGTCGGTAAATAATACGCCTTCAATATGATCGTATTCATGTTGAACTATCCTTGCAGCAAGACCGGTAAAAGTTTCGGTGTGAGTTTTGAAATCTTCACTTTGATATTCAATAGTCAGCTGCTCCTGGCGTTGAACATCTTCACGGACATCAGGGATACTCAAACAACCTTCATTAAATGCCCAATGCTCTCCTTCTTCAGTAATAATTTTGGGATTGATGAATACTTTTTTAAAAGATTCTAATGTTTTTACCTCTACGGCATCCAATTCTTCATCGGCGGCAAAGGGCGCAGCATCAATTACAAACAGTCGAACGGATAAACCTATTTGAGGTGCTGCAAGGCCAACTCCATTGGAAGCATACATGGTTTCCCACATGTCGTCGATTAGTGCTGACAGCTTGTGATAATCCGGTTCGATTGCAACTGCCTTTTTTTTCAATACGGGTGAGCCATAAGCAACTATGGGACGTATCATATAGTTGTATTTGTTTTAAAATCCAAATAGGACTGCAAAATCAGAGTTGCACTCACCTGATCTATTATTCCTTTTTCTTTACGTTTTTTTTTCTTTAATCCACCATCAAGCATCGTTTGAACAGCCATTTTGGAAGTAAAACGCTCGTCGTATCGTTCGATTCTTTGCTTTGGAAAAGCGTTTTGAAGTTCTTGAATAAAGTCTTGAATCCGTATTTCAACTGCCGAGGGAGTTCCATCTCTTTGCAGTGGCTGACCGATTACAAAAGCCTCAATTTCCTCTTTTAGAAAATAGTCTTTTAAAAAGACGAGAACCTCAGAAGTGGGAAGATTATTTAAGCCGCTTGCAATCATCTGATTGGGGTCTGTACAGGAAAGTCCTGTACGTTTTAATCCAAAATCAATGCCTACCAAGCAAGCCATTCTTTTTTTTTGACAAATATACTTTTTTCAACATGAATTACTCCAAACCAATCCCCTTGAATTATTTACCTTTGCCAAAAATTGAACATGCAGAATATTATAGAAGCAGCTTGGGAGGATCGCTCCTTGCTCGAACAAGCCGAAACCCAAGACAACATTCGAAAAGTGATTTCACAACTGGACTCTGGTACACTAAGAGTAGCAGAACCTACCGCCTCAGGCTGGCAGGTCAACGAATGGGTCAAAAAAGCGGTTGTTTTATATTTCCCTATTCAAAAAATGGAAACACTTGAGGCAGGACCTTTGGAATTTCACGATAAAATGCCCCTAAAAAGAGGCTATAAAGAAAAAGGGATTCGCGTAGTACCTCATGCAGTTGCCCGTCATGGTGCCTACCTCTCTAAGGGAGTCATCATGATGCCAAGTTATGTCAATATTGGTGCTTATGTAGATGAAGGAACCATGGTTGATACATGGGCGACTGTAGGAAGTTGCGCACAGATCGGAAAGAATGTACACCTCAGCGGAGGTGTAGGAATTGGTGGGGTACTGGAACCGCTTCAAGCCGCACCTGTTATAGTTGAAGACAATGCTTTTCTCGGTTCAAGATGTATCGTGGTAGAAGGCGTTCGGGTAGGAAAGGAGGCCGTACTAGGAGCTAATGTTGTTTTGACAGCTTCAACTAAAATCATTGACGTGACTGGAAAAGAGGCTGTAGAGACGAAAGGAGCAGTCCCGCCCCGCTCTGTAGTAATCCCGGGGAGTTATACCAAAACATTTGCTGCTGGAGATTATCAAGTCCCTTGTGCACTCATCATTGGTCAACGTAAAGAAAGTACTAACAAGAAAACCTCACTCAACGAGGCACTGAGAGAACACAACGTAGCTGTTTAGATCCTCCAAATGATTAAAACAACTGTAGATGCTTTGCTTCAAAAAAAAATTATCCTCTACCCTACCGATACTGTCTGGGGTATAGGAGGAGATGCAACTGACTCTAAAGTCGTCCAAAAAGTTTACCGCATGAAAAAGCGGGAAGACCACAAGGCCTTGATTGTTCTCGTAGCTTCTAAAGAAATGCTCGAATCTTATGTTGAGTCGATTCCGAAGCAAGCAGATTCTTTTTTAGAAAGCGATAGACCAACGACTGTAATTTATCCCAAAGGGGTAGGTTTAGCCCACAATCTGATGGGTGAAGATTCCAGTATTGGTATCCGCATACCAAAACATCCTTTTTGTCAAGAGTTAATCAAACAGTTTGACAAACCCATCATTTCAACCTCGGCAAATGTCAGTGGCAAGCCAACACCTCTATCTTTTGAAAGCATCGATACAGAAATTTTGGATGGAGTTGACTATATCGTACCTTTGAAAGAAAAGAATTCCAATCAACCTTCGCGAGTTGTCAAAATTGATTCGAAAGGTGAAATACATATTCTTCGCCCGTGAAACTACAAACTGATTTTTCAAATACACTTCAAGACCCTCTCTTTAAAATTTTAAAAGAGACCGTGGATGAGGTAGGTATTGAGTCTTATGTGATCGGCGGATTTGTACGAGATTTAATTTTGGGGAGAATTCATAAAAAAGACATTGATATAGTAGCCCTTGGATCAGGTATTGATTTGGCAAAAGCAGTACAAAAAAAACTAGCTGGAGCCAAGCCGGTACAAGTGTTTAAGACCTACGGAACTGCGATGATTCACTGGGAAGGTATGGACTTAGAGTTTGTGGGTGCCAGAAAAGAATCCTATATGCCTGAAAGTCGCAACCCAGAAGTAACTCCTGGAAGTTTAACTGATGACCAAAACCGAAGAGATTTTACCATCAATGCACTAGCCATTAGTTTGAATAAAGCTGATTTTGGAGCTTTTATAGACCCTTTCAACGGCTTAGATGATTTAAAAAATAAAATTCTACGAACACCTTTAGATCCCGATATCACTTACTCTGACGATCCTTTGCGGATGCTCAGAGCCATTCGTTTTGCCAATCAGCTCAACTTTAAGATTGAGCGTCAATCCCTAGAGGCCATATCTCAAAATGCCTCCCGAATTGAAATTATTTCCAAAGAGCGTATTGTAGATGAATTGCATAAAATACTTGCCACTTCTAAACCTTCTGTAGGTTTTACGCTCTTGGAAAAAACTGGACTCCTTAAACATATTTTACCCGAACTTATTGCCTTAAAAGGAGTGGAAGAGATTGAAGGACAACGTCACAAAGACAATTTTTACCATACATTAGAGGTTGTGGATAATCTTTGCCCCAACAGTGATAATGTGTGGTTGCGCTGGGCAGCTTTGCTTCACGACATTGGTAAAGCACCGACAAAGAAATTTAAACCACCTGTAGGTTGGACCTTTCACAACCATGAATTTGTGGGAGCCAAGATGGTCTATAAAATTTTCAAACGCCTAAAAATGCCCTTGAATGAAAAAATGAAATTCGTTCAAAAAATGGTATTGATGAGTTCACGACCTATTGTAATCGCAGAGGAGGAAGTTACCGACTCTGCTGTTCGTCGTTTGGTCTTTGATGCAGGGGCAAGTATAGACCATTTAATCAGCCTCTGTGAGGCAGACATCACAACTAAAAATCCCACACGATTTGAGCGCTATCACAACAATTTTAAATTGGTGAGAGAAAAGATAATCGCTGTAGAAGAAAAAGACCACTTGAGAAATTTTCAACCTCCCGTGAGTGGTGAGGCTATTATGGAATTTTTTGGTTTACACCCCTGTAGAGAAATTGGCATCATTAAAGAAGCCATTAAGGAAGCGATATTAGAGGGAAAAATTCCAAATGAATTTGAAGCAGCTTTTGAGCGTATGAAAGAGGAAGGAAAAAAACTAGGATTGACGCCACATGAAAAATCTGTATAGACCCTTTTTAATTCTCAGTTTAAGCCTAGTCTATCTGGTTATACTTGCTGGAGCTGTAGTCCGAATGACGGGAAGTGGTATGGGATGTCCTGACTGGCCCAAATGTTTTGGCTATCTGATACCTCCTACAGAGCGCGCGCAGTTGGATTGGAAACCCAATCACCAATACCAAAACGGACAAGTCATAATTGTGGAGGAAAGTTTACGTGTAGCCGCTGAAGATTTTACTTCCATAGAAAACTATAACGCATCCAACTGGGAGACTTACACCAAACACGACTATGCCGTTTTTAACCCCACCCATACTTGGATTGAATTCATCAATCGTTTGTTGGGAGCTCTCGCTGGATTGGCAACTCTTTTGTTGTTTATCAGTGCCTTATGGCGATTTATATCAGATGCTGTAGCGACCCTGGGATCATTACTTGTAGTCTTGGGAATGGGCTTTCAGGGCTGGCTAGGAAAAACAGTAGTGGATTCCAACCTCCTTCCCTACAAGATCAGTATTCATATGGCAATGGCTTTACTCATTGTCCTATTGCTAGTCTATCTGTTGAGTCGAGAACAAAAAAATATAATTAAACTCATCCAAATCAAACAATTTCAAGGATTGGCACTGATCGCACTAACACTCAGCTTGATACAAATTGCAATGGGAACTCAGGTGAGACAATTTGTGGACGAGCAAATGCACGCCTTGGATTTTACCCAAGCCTCACTTTGGCTTGCAGGGGCTCCACTACTATTTTACATCCACCGCAGTTTTTCAATAGCAGTACTTTTAGTTCACCTCTACTGGGGGTATCTGTTCTTTAAAAATAACTATATACCGCAAGTATTTAAGGGAATAGTATCCCTTATTGGATTAGAAATACTGACCGGAATATGGATGTACTATTTTGATTTTCCCTTTTCTTCCCAACCGCTTCATTTGATCCTAGCCGCACTTTTATTCGGTGCACAGAGTTATTTATTATTTGTCGTTAAAAGAAAAACATGATCTATAGATTTCGAATTATTTTAGACGTTAAAGAAGATGTCCTAAGGGATATTGAAATAGAAGAAACCGCATCTTTTGAAGACCTTCACCACGCCATTACTCAGGCGTTTGGTTTTTTAGGAAACGAAATGGCATCCTTTTACCGTTCTGATCAAGAGTGGGCTCAAGGTGAAGAAATGCCCCTCGAGGCCATGGATCCCTCTCAGGAAAGCTGCAAAGACCAAGACTTAAATAGTGTGATTTCTGCCGACCAACACCACCTCATCTATGTCTATGACTTTCTAAACCTTTGGACCTTTTTTGTGGAATTAATGGAAGTGGGAGAAACCATTACAGGAACTATTTATCCCAATCTCATTCACGCTCAAGGAGAGGTGCCGGAAGAAGCTCCTGAAAAACTTTTTGAAAGTGAGCTTAGTGGAGAAAATGCAGAAGAAGCTGACTTTGACGATGAAGATTCAGAAGACTTTGACGATAGCGCTTTTTACTAGAATAAATTGTGCATGTCCACTTTTTCATAATGTAGACGAACAAAACGCAAACTCGCTTGCATGATATCACCCATAGACTCACTTTGCTTAAATGCTTTGTCTTTGGTGAATTTAAAAATCTCTTGACGCAGACGTTCTAGGTTTTCTTGCAATGTTAACGTTTCGGACTGCATAATACTAACCAAAGTTTGGAGACGGCTGCCTGAGCTGATGATTCTTCGAGCTACGATGGAACGCTCTTCAATTTTATATTGATTGATCGAGTTGTGATTCAGCTTGGTTCTCACTAAATCCATCAGTGCTTTATTTTCTTTAAAAAACTGCGGACGATACACACTCAATTTTCCTTCAAATGACTGCTGGTCAAAGTCTATAGGTCTAATTTTATATACTACTTGATCAAAATCGTGGGTGGGAACGACTACATAATTGTAGGCGCGCATATCCCCCAGCAAACGAATCATACTCCTTTCGTTAAACTTGACGTACTCTTTCGCAATTTGAGCCTTTTCAGCATCCGTACATTGATGCAAGAACTCTTTGATGAAATGATCCCCTGGAATCCCTGCGATATGTTCTTCTATCAGCGTACTTTGATTGACGAGAAAATTTAAATTATATGGGGATAGCATATGCTCCAACTCCAAACCGTAAACCCGAGAGGCATCAGTTCTCTTTAGGTAGTAATAGGTAAAGTTGTCGTTAAGGACATTACGGATCTTGATCCGGAAAGGTTTGGAATTCCCAAACGTACAATAGTCAATGGCATCTACATTCAAATACTGGATTCCTGACTCATTTCCATCGGAATGAAGCAGCGTATAAATTTTCTTGAGGTTGTAATCAATCTCCCTGCGTTCACTATCAGTATAATAGACACGAACCCAGAGGGTATCGTTATCGAGTTTATCATAGACGGCCACTGAACCTGAAAATCGGAGTAAGTCCTCGTAAAAAATAGGCGTATCAATCCACCGATCATAGGATTGTAAAAATCCATTTAGCTCAGTTGAGATAGGATAAAAGGGCTTTTTTTTTGAAATTAACTTTTCTGCCATACCTTATTTTATCAAATGTAATACCTTTTCTGTAACAAACCGGTCCTTTGATCATTATAAGAACAATACAATAACATGGAACAAGCCTAATCAAACGAACCACCTCAGTAAATCTTAGGGTCGCCTAAGGGAAGTTGACCATCTCTTCCTGACTTTAAAAAGGAATTGTTTATGCACTTTTAGGACCTAAGGGAAGTGTCTAATCCACTACCTTGAGAATGCTACTCGATGTAGTCAATGCCCCTCGTGGAAGTTTTCAGTGGTATGTAGAGGAACTTACTACACATCCGGCTTTAAAAAAGATCGGTCCTATTAACTAACATCCCAACTTTTACCCCTATATGACCGACCTTCAAAATCTAAATTTGATTTGTAAAATCAAACAGTGCAAGACGGATAGCATACAAGAGAAGTTATAATTGGTTTGGCTTTGGGACCGAAGGCACAGCAAATTTAGAACCTATTCTTTGGGGATGAAACAGTAATTTGCAATAGTCGCTGCCTTAGTCAACAATCCAGAGCTGTTGATTTTAGACGAACCTAAAAATGGACTCGACCCGGAGGGAATTAATCATATCAGGGTATTGATTATTAAAATAGTCAAAAGTGGCACTACCTTAATGTTAAATCCACACATGCTCGATGAAGTTAAAAATTCTGTAATCAAGTAATTGCTCTTAAAAACGGTGTAAAGTTTTATGAAGGTCCTGTAGATGGAATTAGTCAGACCTATGGATATTTTGAACTCAAAGCCAAAAATCTAGCACAACAAGACCTCAAGGGCATTATTTAAATAATCAAGTGTTGGAGTCTTTCGGATCTGATCCCACTACTCAGTGCTGAACAAGTGATTAGATTTTTCTCGCTCCAAGCGATGGGCAATTTAATCAATGAACTTTTTACTAGGCTTTCTGCTATTCAAAACATAGCCGATCAACTTGGTGATGGTTTTACCAAAGACTACGGTGTTTCCTTTTTAAACATTATACTGGTCCTGGTCTTGTCTGCAGTGTTTATCTGGGGATCTTACATCTTTCTAAAAGTCGAGATTTGTAATATTCTTTGGTTAGGTAACACAGTTCTACTCTGGATATTTTGTAGTTTAGCCTTTCGAATAAAAAACATGCAATTTCAACTCGTTTCAGATTTTAAACCCACTGGGGATCAGCCTCAAGCGATAAAAGAGATTGTCTCTCAGTTTGAGAATAAGGATCCCTACGTCACCTTACAGGGGGTAACAGGATCAGGGAAAACCTTTACCATGGCCAATGCGGTGGAAAAACTTCAGCGTCCTACCTTGGTCTTGGCTCACAATAAAACATTAGCTGCCCAACTCTATTCTGAATTCAAACAATTTTTCCCAAATAATGCGGTCGAATACTTTGTTTCTTATTATGACTATTACCAGCCCGAAGCCTATATTCCAACTACAGGAACTTACATAGAAAAAGACCTTTCCATCAATGAAGAAATCGAAAAGCTCCGATTGAGTACTACCTCCGCCTTACTTTCAGGAAGAAGGGATGTGTTGGTAGTTGCTTCGGTTTCATGTCTGTACGGTATCGGAAACCCCGTAGAATTTGAAAAAAACGTAATTCATCTTGAACGTGATCAAGCCATTTCAAGGACACAACTGATGCATCGCTTGGTACAGAGCCTCTATTCTCGGACCACAGCAGATTTTGGTCGGGGTAACTTTAGGGTGTTGGGTGATATCATTGATATTTTTCCTGGCTATGCAGACATTGCTTTTAAAATCCACTTTTTTGGAGACGAGATCGAACAAATAGAGGCCTTTGATCCGATTGACAATAATCGTTTGGAACAGTTTGACCGCGTCAAAATTTACCCTGCCAATATCTTTGTGACTTCTCCAGACATACTCCAAAATGCGATCATTCAAATTCAAGACGATCTGGTCAAACAAATCGATTACTTTATTGATATTGGTAAACCTCTGGAAGCAAAACGCCTGCAAGAGCGTACAGAATTTGACTTGGAAATGATTCGAGAACTGGGCTATTGTTCCGGTATTGAAAACTATTCTCGTTATTTGGATGGACGCTCTCCAGGAAGTCGTCCGTTTTGCTTGTTGGACTACTTCCCCGAGGATTTTTTGATGATTGTAGATGAAAGTCACGTAACCATTTCTCAAGTACACGCCATGTACGGTGGAGACCGCAGTAGAAAAGAAAATTTGGTTGAGTTCGGTTTTAGACTGCCCGCTGCTATGGACAACCGCCCTTTAAAATTTGAAGAGTTTGAAGCTCTTCAAAATCAAGTTCTCTATGTCAGCGCGACTCCAGCCGACTACGAATTGGAAAAGACGGAAGGTGTTTATGTAGAACAAATCATTCGTCCTACTGGACTTCTAGATCCAGTGATTGAAATACGTCCCAGTTTAAATCAAATTGATGATTTGATGGAAGAAATTCAAAAACGTACCGAGCAAGACGAACGTACCTTGGTCACTACTCTTACTAAAAGAATGGCAGAAGAGTTGACTCAATACTTAAGTCGAATGCAAATCCGTTGCCGTTATATACACAGTGATGTGGATACTTTAGAGCGGGTAGAAATCATGCAGAATCTGCGTAAAGGAATTTTTGATGTGTTGATTGGTGTCAATCTTTTGCGAGAAGGCTTGGACCTCCCTGAAGTATCTTTGGTAGCCATATTAGATGCGGATAAAGAAGGCTTTTTACGCTCCAACCGCTCACTTACCCAGACCGTTGGTCGTGCAGCACGGAATGTTAACGGTAAAGCTATCATGTATGCCGACAGCATTACAAAAAGCATGCAAAAAACAATAGATGAAACCAATTATCGCCGAGAAAAACAGTACCAATACAACAAAGTTAACAACATTATTCCCAAGGCTTTAAACAAATCTCTGGACAGTGCCTTGGCGAAAAACTCGGTAGCAACCCATGCTCAAGAATTGGAAGCCCGTAAGGTAGCCGAAGAGCAAAACCGTTATTTAACCAAACCACAGATAGAGAAAAAAATCAGAGTATTGCGTAAATCCATGGAAGAAGCTTCAAAATCACTTGATTTTATAGAGGCAGCCAACTACCGTGATGAAATAAAAAACCTAAAAGAACAGTTACAAAGAGAAAAGCAGAATTAATGAGAAAAACCTTTTATTCTTTTTTAGTCAGTTTTTTACTCTTTATCAACAACTTTGGTTATTCTCAGGAACTGAGCGCGGTTGTTTTAGACAGCCTCAATCAAAATCCTATCCCCTTTGCCAGTATCTATCTAAAATCCGGAAGTGGAGCAGTATCTAACGAAGAAGGACGTTTCCAGTTGCATTATAAGGATGAGGAAGTCATAAAAGATTCTTTGTTTATTTCCTGTATGGGTTATAAGACCCTCAAGCTTTCCTTAGATCAACTTCAAGACAGTACTTTTTATTTGCCGCCTAAAGCCATCGCTTTAAAATCAGTAATCTTAAGTAACAAACAGCTGAGTGCCAAAGAAATTGTAAAGGCAATTCAAGAAGCTATTCCCCAAAAATACGAGTTGGGACTAACTGAAAAAAAAGTGTTTTTTAGGGAAACAGGAAATTCAAAATTTGAGAAACTAAACTTGAATATCAAGAAAACAACCATCGAGGAATTTAATCAGGTTTTTTGGGATAGTATATTGACTAAAATTCCTAAAACCAATCAATGGTATCAAGAATTTGTAGGCACACTTTACGGAGATTACACTAAGGGAAATCAAAAAATGGAGCTTGACAAAGCCTTGGATTTAGAAGATAAAGAGAAGTCTGATATCTTTAAAAGCACAGAAAAACTATTTGATAACATCATCAAAGAAAATGTTAAATCCACCTCCTATTTTAAAGTGAGATCTGGTATCATAGGAGCTAAGTTGGAAACAGATGAAATCAATTCAGCTAAACAAGATACCCTTAGTACTGAAGAAAAAGAATTACATAGAAAAAAGGATTTTCTATCTTGGAAAAAAAATAAGTTTACAAACTTGCTCAAAAATTTATTTAAAGAAAATGAGCTTAATATTTCCATTCTTAATAAAGCTTCAAAATATAATTTTTCAGTTAACAATTTGACTTTTTTTGGTGATACTCCCGTCTATATTTTAGACTTTTCTCCCAAAAAAAATGCTGACTTTGCGGGAAGGCTGTATGTAGATGCAGACCGATTGGCACTAATCCGTTTGGAATATAAAAACATTCAAAATATAACAGATTTTAGCATGTTAGGAGTTTCATATCTAGAGGACCTTAAAGAGGTTATTGTCCAATTTAAAAAGGGGTTTAATGGAAAATACAGCACTGAATATCTAGAATTTAATTCAGGCTTTAAAGGAGGTTTTGAGCGTCCCTTCGTCATAACGGAAAAAAATAAAGTGGTCAGGGGGCGGAATAAACAAAACTACCTTAAAATGGACTTGGACATCGCAACCCGTCAATACCAAAAATACCAATTGGTCATCTTTGAGACAACCCCCATCAGTCAAAAGACTTTTGATGCGATTAAGGAGGAGCCAAAGGTGCTCCCGGTTAACTTAACAGAATACGATCCCAACTTTTGGGAAGGCTATTCCATCATCGAACCCAATAAAGCCATTAAAGCTTTTAAGGTTGTTGAATAAGAATGTTGTTTATTTCATTATTTTAGTCAAAACTGATAAAAATGAAAAAAGTACTCCTATTCTGTTTTACTTTTCTACTTCTACTTCTACTTCAATGCCAAAGCCCTATCGAAGAAACAAATCCACTCGTTTTTAAGGTCAACAGCTTTGACGTTCCTAACAACCAAATGGAAGTGCTCTTTAGGATTCAAAATCAAACCCAAGAGGTTTGGCAGGGTGGAGCATGGTCATTGCATTGGAATCAATTTTTTGGTTCTATTAAACAGGAAAGCCTTCCAGAGGGAATAAGCATAAAACCGACTCAAAACAGTCAATATTTGGTCTTGAATTTTGGGGAGGAATACAGCTTAAATCCCGGGGAGCAACTGGAGTTTTCTGTTCTTCAGTCCGGTATCATGACTCGTTTGGTTATGGGGCCCGTTGGATTTTTTGTTCACAATGCTAAAACGAATCAAAGTTTTGATTTAGCCCATACCATTCTCTGGAAAAATTCCCTAGGCTTAGAAAACCTCAATATTCCAACTGCGGCTGATCGGTATTCGACCTATGAGGGTATCGAGCCTCTGGCCAAAGACGTACTCCACTGGATTGTTCCCACGCCTCAAAAAATGAAATTTAACGAAGGAAGTTATCCATTGACAGGAACACTAAGGCTCAATTTCGGCTCTTTTGAAGTTGACCATGCTTTTTTAAGCAAACAACTACAAAAGGGACTTCGGCTTAAAATTGCTCTTCAACAAAATGCCGAGGCGGAAATTCAACTCAGAAAAAACCCCTCTTTAGCTGAAGAAGCCTATAAATTAAAAGCTAATGCTTACAAAATTGAAATTCAAGCAGCAAGCACTAAGGGTGTGTTCTATGGACTGCAATCACTGCATCAACTATTACTTGTCGCAGAAAGAGAAGGGAGTGGTATTCCTTTTGTAACTATAGAGGATGCACCAAGATTTCAGAATCGTGGATTTATGTTGGATCTTGCACGCAACTTCTATCCAAAAGAAAAAATCTTACAGATTTTAGATTATATGGCTTTTTATAAACTTAATCTTTTGGATTTAAGGCTAAGTGACGACGAAGGTTGGCGTATAGAAATCGAAGGTTTACCAGAACTCACCGATATCGGAGGCAAGCGTGGGTTTACCCATGATGAAAGTGACCGACTTTTTCCCATGTACGGTTCCGGTTCGGGAGAAAACCCCAACTCAGGTTCAGGTTTCCTAAGTCAAGAAGACTATATTGAAATTTTAAAAGAAGCCAAATTGAGACAGATTGATGTGGTTCCCCAAATCAGCTTTCCCTCTCATGCTAGAGCTGCCATAGTAGCCATGAAAAACAGATACAACAACTTCCTCAAAGCAGGAGATGAAGAAGCTGCAAACGAGTTCCGCCTTCACGACCCTGAAGACGAAAGTATATACACCTCTGCTCAATTGTTTGACGACAATACCATCTGTATTTGCGATCTCTCTTCGGAACGTTTTTTTATTAAAGTCTTTGAAGAAATCAAAGCTTTGTACACTAGTGCAACTGTCCCCATGAAGATATTTAATATTGGTGCTGACGAACTTCCTTATGGTGTTTGGCGTAAATCACCCATTTGTGATGCCTATCTCAAGGAACATCCACAAATTGACTCCTACCAGAGTTTGTACGATGCCAATGTCAAACGCATCAATCAAATCATCAGCCAAGGAGGCGCCGAAATAGCTGGCTGGGAAGATGTTCTATTGGTTCACAGTGAAAAGAGTCAATCGGAAATTGAAGTCAATCAAAATCTAAAGGACTTAAATTTTATTCCTTATGTATGGAACAACATCTGGGGGGCTGGAAGGGAAGACATGATTTACCGACTCAATAATTTAGGATTTAAAGCCATTATGAGTAATTCTGCTGCTTTTTATTTTGATATGACAGACGATAAAGACATGGAAAATACTGGTCTAAATTGGTCGGGTTTTGTAAACTACAAAGACAGTTGGGGTACAGAGCCTTTAAATGTTTTTGCTAATAAAGTAAAACTTCAGCAGCTTGGCATTACTGATGCTGAGGTTGCCACCAAAGAATTGATCCTTCCTGAAGCACTCCCTAATTTTCTAGGGATACAATCTCAATTATGGACGGAAACGGCAACCTCAGAAGAACTATTTGACCGTATGCTGATGCCCAATATGATCGTCTTTGCACAACGAGCTTGGGGGCCCAAAGAAACATGGCTAGAAAAGCCAACAGCCCGAGCGCAACTCCCTCTTTTAAATGCTTCATGGAACAGCTTAGTTAATACCATTGGACAGCGTCAACTTCCCATAGCGACGCTTGCTTTGGGTCAGCTCGCCTTCGATCTTCCCAAACCGGGAGCTGTAATTCAGGATGGGGAACTTAAAGTACGACAACAATTTCCTGGGCTTAGTGTGCATTACACCTTTGACGGTACTATACCCAGTACAAAAGACCCTCTATATATCGAAGCAGTTAAAGTTTCAAAGTCGTCAACAGTAACCCTAAGAACATTCGATGAACACGGAAGGGGTGGAAACAGTATTCAAATCAACTAAATTATTATGGAAAATAAACGCTTACTCTCTTTAGACATTTTTCGCGGACTGACCATTATCCTGATGATCGTAGTCAATGATCCGGGTTCATGGGAACACGTTTATGCCCCACTACTTCATGCCGAATGGAATGGCATTACACCCACAGACTATGTCTTTCCTAGCTTTCTTTTTATCGTTGGGGTCTCTATAGTGCTCTCGATCAACAAACAACGAGAACAAGGTAAAAGCCGAGCAGAATTGACCAAAAAAGTTTTGTGGAGGGCATTAAAAATATATGCTGTAGGGATATTTCTCTGGCTGTGGCCAAGTTTTAATTTTGATGGCATCCGCTGGGTTGGAGTTTTACCTCGTATTGCTTTTGTATATCTGGGCTGTACACTACTCTTTTTATATACCAGTAGAAAAACTCAATGGCTTTTTGGTATTCTCGCCCTATTAGGCTACTGGTTACTCATGGCCTATGTACCTATCCCTGAAATAGGATTACCTGATTTAAGTCTACCCGAAAAGAATTGGGCACATTACATTGACAGTGTACTTCTTCCGGGTAGATTGTGGCAAGATACCTGGGATCCAGAAGGGATATTGAGTACCCTACCAGCTATTGTCAGTGGATTGATTGGTATGTGGGCAGGATATGTTCTCCTGCAAAAGGACGAACTTAAAAATCGACTCAATCAATTGTTTTTCTATGGGGTCATACTTTTGTTTTTGGGTGATGTAATGCAGTGGTTTTTCCCTTTTAATAAAAACCTTTGGAGCAGTTCCTTTACCCTGTTTATGGGTGGGATAGGAATGCTTTCTTTAGCCAGCTTGAGTTACTTTTTTGATGTCAAAAAAAGCCATTATCAATTTAAATTTGCTCATGCCTTTGGTGTAAATTCAATTACAGCCTATTCACTTTCGAGTATCTTGACAGTGGTGTTTTACAGTTCCAAATGGTGGGGTATTTCATTGAGTGCTAGCTTTATGTCGCTCTGTGAGCAAATGGGTTTACCACCTAAATTAGGCTCTCTTATTTATGCTGTGATTTATGTATTTGTACTTTGGATACCCATACAACTCCTCTTTAAAAAGAAAATTTACATCAAGCTCTAAAAAAAATCGGTCCCATTTAGGGACCGATTCAAACAAAAACAAATAATTAATCTAATTACCGGATTTTAATCAGCTTTCTAGGCTGTGGTTGCGCTTCCTTATGCTTTGGTAAAAGTACTAGAAGTACACCTTCCTTGTAAGTTGCATCAATATTTGTGGGGTCTACACTGTCCGGTAGTGAAAAGCTGCGTCTAAAGCTGCTGTAACTAAACTCTCGGCGTGTAAATTTTCCTTTTTCATTGACCTGCTCTTCTTCTTGAGTAGAGGAAATAGACAGTACACCATCTTCTACCTCAATTTCAAAGTCGTCTTTTTTCATACCCGGAGCAGCCAATTCAATTTCAAATTGAGAATTCAATTCTTTGATATTCACAGCAGGTACCGTAACTGAGGAGCTTGGTACTTTTAAATTCCAATCGTTTTTGATAAAGTCATCAATTAGAGATGGAAAGAACGGGGGTTGTTTTCTTATTAAATTCATAATTTTATGTTTTAAGGTTAACAAATTTTATTGTCTATCCATAAAACAAAAAAGAGACCAAATCTATATTTTGTCAATTTGGCAGTTAATTTAATAAAAATACTGCCTTTTTGTCAATTAAGTAATTGCTTCTTGTACTTTATCAGCAGCCTCCTGAAAAGCTGTAGCGGAAAACACATTCAATCCAGAGCTGTCAATAAGCTCTTTGGCTATATCTGCATTGGTTCCTTGCAAACGAACAATGATGGGCACCTGAATGGCATCGCCTAAGTTTTTATAGGCATCCACTATCCCTTGAGCAACACGATCGCAGCGAACAATGCCACCAAAAATATTAATTAAAATTGCTTTGACATCAGGATCTTTTAAAATCAGACGAAAGGCGGTTTCCACACGAGCCGCATCAGCCGTCCCTCCTACATCGAGGAAGTTGGCAGGATCACCACCAGCTTGCTTGATCAAATCCATGGTTGCCATAGCAAGACCGGCCCCATTGACCATACAGCCAACATTACCATCTAAATCAACATAGCTTAGGCCCACTTCTCTTGCTTCAACCTCAACTGGGTTTTCTTCACTCAAGTCCCGAAGGGCTTCCAATTCTTTATGACGGAACAAGCCGTTCTCATCTAAGGTAACTTTAGCATCTACCGCGATGATTTTATCGTCAGAGGTTTTCAACACGGGGTTGATTTCAAAAAGTGAAGCATCTGAGCCCATATAGGCTCTGTAAAGCGCACTTACGAATTTGGTCATGTCTTTAAAGGCAGCACCAGATAGTCCTAGGTTAAAGGCAATTTTACGCGCCTGAAAAGGCATTAAACCCAAAGCGGGATCAATTTCTTCGGTAAAGATTAAATGAGGAGTTGCCTCCGCAACTGCTTCTATATCCATTCCTCCTTCTGTAGAATACATAATCATATTTTTGCCAGTTGCCCGATTGAGCAAAACCGACATATAGTATTCACTGGGCTCAGAAGCTCCAGGATAATAAACATCTTCAGCGACTAATACTTGGTTTACTTTTTTTCCTTCTGGGGGTGTTTGAGGAGTAATCAATTGCATTCCGATAATATCTCCAGCAATAGTTTCCAATTCTTCAATATTTTTTGCGAGTTTGACCCCACCTCCTTTTCCGCGCCCACCAGCGTGAATCTGCGCCTTGACCACATGCCAATCGGTTCCTGTAGTTTCTGTAAGTTTTTTGGCCGCAGCAACAGCCTCAGCAGCTGTTTTTGCTACGATACCTCTTTGAATGGCTACTCCAAAACCGGAGAGCATTTCCTTTCCTTGATATTCGTGTAAATTCATATAGCGTTCTAAAATCCAATGTAAAAATAGCTAATCCCAAGCGTAATTGGAGCCTTGGGGCTTAAAACTTTTTGTTACAAATAAAACAAATCGTTGTAATTTCATGTTGTTTACTAGTTTTCTTTGTACACCATGGATTTGATTCCTACTTTTGAATCCAATTTAAGAATTATGACACATTCAGATCTAATTTCCATAGCAGAACAAGCAGAAGGTCCGGTTTATGTTTACAATGCGGCTAAAATTCAATCTCAGTATCAACGTTTAGTAAATGCTTTTTCGGGGGTTGAAAAATTAAAAATCAACTATGCCTGTAAAGCATTGTCAAACATTTCTGTTTTAAAGCTTATGCAAAATATGGGCTCTGGACTGGATACCGTTTCTATTCAGGAGGTGCTGTTGGGATTAAAAGCGGGGTTCAAACCTACTGATATCATCTTCACCCCTAATGGAGTCTCTCTAGAAGAAATTGAAACCGTAGCTGAAATGGGAGTCCAAATCAATATTGACAACCTTTCGATTTTGGAACAATTTGGAACTAAACACCCCAAAGTACCAGTCTGTATTCGAATCAATCCGCACGTGATGGCGGGAGGTAACAGCAATATTTCTGTGGGTCATATCGATTCAAAATTTGGAATTTCCATTCATCAAATTCCCCATGTATTACGTATCGTTGAAAATACCAAAATGCACATTAATGGAGTACACATGCATACTGGAAGTGATATTTTAGATATCGAAGTGTTTTTGCATGCTTCTGAAATTCTATTCAACACGGCTATGCAGTTTAATGATCTTTCATTCATCGACTTTGGAAGTGGATTTAAAGTTCCATATCGCGAGGGAGATATAGAAACCAATATTGAAGAACTGGGAGAAAAACTCAGTCAGCGTTTTAAAGCATTCTGCGAAACTTATGGCAGACCTTTGGAATTGGCTTTTGAACCTGGTAAATTTTTGGTCAGTCAGGCAGGTTACTTTTTAACCAAGGTGAATGCCGTTAAACAAACCACCTCTACCGTTTTTGCTCAAGTTGATTCTGGGTTTAATCACTTGATCCGACCCATGCTCTACAACTCCTACCACGAGATTGTAAACATCTCCAATCCTGAAGGAAAAGAGCGTTTTTATACCGTAGTAGGCTATATCTGTGAAACCGACACCTTCGGTAGTAACAGAAAAATTGCAGAGATTTCCGAAGGCGATATCATGGCATTTCACAACTCAGGAGCCTACTGCTTTGCTATGGCAAGTAACTACAACTCACGCTACCGTCCAGCTGAAGTGCTCTGGCATGAGGGTGAAGCGCATCTAATTCGCAAACAGGAAAGCTTTGAAGATTTAATGCAAAATCAAATTTTAGTGGATTTTAAGGATAAAATTGAGGCTTAATCCAATTCCTCTATTTTTTTTATTTCTTTATTGTAAGCGGAAACCATTTCACTTACTATCTCAGCCGCAGGTTTAAGGGAATCTATTTGCGAAGCTACTTGCCCAATTTCTAGTTCTCCTTCAACCATATCTCCTTCAAACATTCCCTTTTTAGCACGGCCTCTACCGAGTGCTTCTTTTAACATTTCTGGATTGGCGCCTTCGGCATAGAGTTGTTTTATTCGTTGGTAAAAGGGATTTTTAAGCATGCGAACAGGGGTCAATTCTTTTAGAGTCAGCTCCGTACTGCCTTGTTCAGCACTCAACACTTTGTTTTTAAAATTCGGATGAGATGAAGCCTCTGGAGTGGCTACAAAACGCGATCCTACTTGAACGCCATCTGCACCCAAAGCCCTAGCAGCGAACATTGCCTGACCAGAACCAATCCCACCTGCAGCAATCAAGGGAAGTTTTATCGCTTGTCGAACCAAAGGTATCAAAACCATGGTTGTGGTCTCTTCCCTCCCATTATGACCTCCTGCCTCAAATCCCTCGGCCACTATCGCATCAACTCCACTTGCTTCTGCTTTTAAGGCAAATTTGACAGAGCTAACCACATGAACAACTTTACAGCCATGAGATTTTAAATGAGCAGTCCACAAACTAGGGTTGCCCGCAGCAGTAAAGACAATCCTTACTTTTTCCTCAACGATCACTTCCATCAACTGATCTATATCGGGATACAACAAGGGCACATTTACCCCAAAGGGCTTGCTTGATGCTTTTTTACATTTTTGAATATGCTCACGCAAAACCTCTGGATACATAGACCCTGCTCCCAACAAGCCCAAACCACCAGCATTACTAACAGCTGAAGCCAAACGCCAGCCGCTTGCCCAAACCATACCGGCCTGAACAATGGGATAGCGAATCCCAAAAAGCTGACTAAGTGCGTTTGCCATTAGAGAAATTGATCCACTTTTAAATAAGCATCAATTACAGCCTGTTCTCCTTCTTTATCTGGACGACTGTTTCCGTGTTCCATTCCTAAAATCCCATCAAAGCCCCTAGAATGAATGTACTTAAATACATTAGCGTAATTGATTTCTCCTGTGGTAGGTTCCTTACGTCCTGGATTGTCTCCAATCTGGAAATAACCAATCTCATCCCAACATTTTTCGATATTGGGAATCAAATTCCCCTCTTGAATTTGTTGGTGATAAATATCAAATAAGATCTTACAAGAAGGGGAGTTAACCGTCTTACAGATTTCGTAAGCCTGCGGACTTTCAGCTAAAAATAAACCTGGATGATCCCTAAAGTTTAAAGGCTCCAATACCATTACAATGCCGTGAGGCTCCAATAAAGAAGAAGCTTGTTTTAGGCTTTCAACAACATGAGCGGTTTGATAAGCCATGTTTTGCCGAAGGTCAACATATCCCGGTACTACTGTCATCCATTTAGCATTGATACGTTTGGCTACTGGGATGGCCTTTTTGATATAGTCTAAAAATTCATCCCTTAGAGCATGGTCTCCACTGGCTAAATTGGGTTTTTGCCAGTAAATTTCATGCGCAACAAAAACACCCATACGCAGGCCTCTTTTAACCATAGTAGCCGCCATCTTTTCTTGAGTAGCCACAGGGCGGTTTCGCATACCGTTGTCCTCAAAAGCAGTAAAACCATTATCTGCCATAAAATTGAGCTGATCTATGGGATCATTTCCAGCATGATTTCGGAACATTCCTAAATGAGGTGCGTAGGCTAAATTAAAAGAATGTTTTTCCAAACTTTTTTCTGCAGCAAAAACTCCAGGATTAGAAAACAAACCCAATCCAGTCATTCCTGCCAATTGTGCAAAATTTCTTCGATTCATTTTAAATCATTTTTGTTTTTCCAGGTGTTGGGATCGGGTAATTGCCATTGGTGTCTGGGAGGGAGGGAGGGGTCGTATCCCATGTGACTTCCTCAGGAACTAAATGCAATTCTGAATTAAGAGCTTCCTCAAAGGTAATTTTCTTACCAGTATATGTCGCCATTCGACCTAAAATAGCAGTTAGCGTACTTTTAGCACCATTTTCAGCATCGGTGATCACCCCTCCATCTCTGATGGATGCAAATAAACGATCGTGTTCCACTTGATAAGGATTTGGATCTTCTCCCCATTTATTAGGGTATTTGTATGTACTTTCACCGTCTAAGCCGCTGATTATTCCCTTGCCGATCTCTACACTTCCTTTAGTTCCTTGAAATACCTCGTCTACACGACTCATAGTACCTGGTATATGTCGACATTGACTAGCTATAACAGCACCACTTGCATAAGTAAACTCTACAAAGTGATGATCGAATATTTCTCCGTGATCCTTGCCGTTTCTTACTTGGCGACCTCCCATTCCTTGGGCTGAGACGGGATAATCTCCGATAAACCAGTTGGCTACATCAATATTGTGGATGTGCTGTTCTAAGATGTGATCTCCACACAACCAGTTGAAATAATACCAATTTCGCATTTGATATTCCAATTCTGTCTGCCCTGGTTTACGCTTTTTTACCCATACCCCAGCGTCGTTCCAATACACTTGACCACTTCGGATCTGTCCAATAGCTCCGGAGTCTATTCGCTGTTTTAGATCGATATACTTAGACTGGTAATGTCTTTGAAGCCCTACAACTACATTGAGTTTTTTTGCTTTCGCAAGCTTGGCAGTTTCCAAAACTTTTCTAATACCTACCGGGTCAGTAGCTACAGGTTTTTCCATAAACACATGCTTGTCGTTGGCAATGGCATATTCAAAGTGATAAGGTCTAAAACCAGGAGGAGTCGTCAAAATAACTACATCAGCCATATCAATCGCTTTTTTGTATGCATCAAATCCTACAAAACGATGTTTTTCTTTGACATTGATTTTTTTCTCTCCATCAAAATGGTCCTGAATACCTTTTAAGCTTCTTTCAATTCGATCGGCAAAAGCATCAGCCATTGCCACAAGTTCCACATTTTCATCAGCAGTAAGTGCTTGAACTGTTGCTCCAGAACCGCGTCCTCCACATCCTACTAATGCTAATTTTAATTTTTGCTCACCGTGAACTCTAGCCATTCCGTCTACACCCATAGGAACTGTAAGTAAGGCTCCAGCAGCCATAGCTGTTTTCTGGACAAATTCACGTCTTGATTCGTTTTTGTTGTTTTTCATGATTTCTAGTTTATTTTATTTATTCGTATTTCCAATATTTTTTCTGTTCTTTTTCA
>Ga0233396_1000084_pt1 | contig 45337 bp, 39 predicted proteins | sample 32DmetaG_FD_183169 | JGI IMG/M metagenome (GOLD analysis project Ga0233396, IMG submission 183169) | Seawater microbial communities from Monterey Bay, California, United States - 32D | ecosystem: Environmental > Aquatic > Marine > Coastal | place: USA: California | collected 2016-10-19 | reverse complement strand
AATACGAAATATGGGAACATTTTGGTAGATGGCCAGAGGGGGTGATACTTTTACAAGATCATGGTGATAAAGTTTCCTTTAAGAATATAAAAGTTAGAGAGTTTTAAAATGGATAATACAAGAAGAGATTTTATTAAAAAAACATCTTTAGGTGCTGCAGCAATAACTACACTAAGCCCTAACATTATGATAGGAAAAAACATCTTAGGTGCAAATGATCGCATACATTGTGCTATTGCAGGAATTCGTAGCAGAGGAAAAGCTCATGCAGCTGCTATAAATCTTCATGATAATGCTAAAATCCTTTTTAATTGTGATGTAGATGATACAATAATAGAGGAGCATAATAAGTGGTGTAATGAAAATATAGGGTATGTACCTAAAGTTGAAAAGGATTACAGGAAATTATTAGAAAATAAAGATATTGATGTAATTTTTATTGCAACTCCTGAACACTGGCATACTCCCATGACAATAATGGCTATGCAAAATGGGAAACATGTTTATGTAGAGAAACCTTGTAGTCATAACCCTTATGAAAATGAGTTACTTGTCGCTGCTCAGAAGAAATATGGACTAAAAGTTCAAATGGGAAACCAACAACGATCAGCTATAACTAGTATCAATGCAATTAATGATATAAGAAATGGTATTATTGGGAAGGTATATAAAGGGGAAGCCTATTATTCAAATAATAGAGGATCAATTGGAAAAGGAAAAATTACTCCAATTCCCAAATCTTTAGATTGGGATTTGTGGCAAGGTCCAGCTGCTAGGACTCAATATAAAGACAACATTCATCCATATAATTGGCATTGGTTTAGAAGATGGGGTACTGGTGAAGTTCATAACAATGGCACTCACGAGATAGATATATGCCGATGGGCATTAGGGGTTGATCTTCCAGAAAGTGTCACTTCTTTTGGGGGTAAATATGCTTATCAAGATGATTGGGAATTTGTTGATAACCAACAAGTTACATTTAAATATCCAGAAGAAAAATTTATTACTTGGACAGGCCATAGCAGAGGACTGATTAAGCCAAAACAACCTGGAAGAGGGGTAACTATTTATGGCAGTAAGGGTACAATACAACTGGATCGTAACTTCTGTAAATATTATGATTTAGGTGGTAACTTGATTAAATCTGAACTAGAAGGAGTAATAAGTAAAACAACCGATACAAAAGGGCAAGGTGGGTTAGATGTTAACCACATAGGAAATCTTTTTGACGCTATACGCGAAGAAAAACTTTTGACAGCAGAGATAAAAGATGCCAGTATATCTACTTTTTTATGTCATTTGGCTAATATGGCTCAAGATGCTGGAGAAACTCTTAAAATCGATCAAAAAACTGGAAAAATACTCAATAATACAAAGATCATGCATAATTGGAAAAGAGAGTATGCTAAAGGCTGGGAGCCTAAAATTTAATTTTTAAATTTAATGGAAGTTAACCCATCTTTTAATCCATTTATTAACGATGACTTTCTACTAGAAACAGAAAGTGCTAAATTACTTTATCATAACTATGCAAAGGAATTACCCATCATAGATTATCATAGTCATCTATCTCCAAAAGCAATTTCAGAAAATAAAATTTTTAATTCTATATCTTCTTTATGGCTTAGTGAAGATCATTACAAATGGCGCGCACTAAGAACATTAGGTGTTGACGAAAAATACATTACAGGTAAAGCAACAAATCAGGACAAGTTTACTCAATTTGCTTCCATGGTACCCTTCATGGTTCGCAATCCCCTATACCATTGGACCCATCTGGAACTTCAACGCTATTTTGACATAAGTGAATTACTATCTGAAAAAAGTGCTAATAGAATTTATTATCAAACCAACAAGATGGTTAACTCTTCATCATTTAGCACCTTATCGCTTTTAGAAAGAATGAAAGTGGAAAGGATTTGTTCTACTGATGATCCATTAGATAGCTTAGAACATCATATAAATCATTCTACATCAGGAAGCTCTATTTATATGAATCCAACTTTCAGACCAGATAAATCAATTCTAATCAATGCTCCCAATTATAATGAATATATTGATGCCCTAGAAATCTCAGTTTCTTTTAAAATCAATAGTTTTGACGATCTCTGTGAAGCTCTTCAAAAGCGAATAGACTTTTTTCACAAGCAGGGATGCAGAATCTCAGATCACGGCTTAGAGTATATTCCATTCCAATCAGCTACTTTATCTGAAATCAAAAAAATTTATATTAAAAAAAGAAAGGGAGCTAACCTGGAGTCAAAAGAAATTGAAAAATTTCAAACAGCTATTCTTATATTTCTTTGCAAACAATACCATAAACTAGGCTGGGTTCAGCAGTTTCACCTTGGAGCTATGAGAAATAATAATAGTAGAATGCTTAAAAAACTAGGACCAGATAGTGGTTGGGATTCTATAGGCCATTACCCAATTGCGTTTTCACTATCAAGATTTTTAGATTCACTCGATCAAAAAGATCAGCTTTCTAAAACTGTTCTTTATAATATTAATCCTGCAGAAAATGAAATGATGGCAACAATGATAGGGAATTTTAATGACGGAAGTAGTAAGGGAAAAATACAATGGGGTTCAGGCTGGTGGTTTATGGATCAAATTGACGGAATGACAAATCAAATAAATACCCTGTCCAATATGGGAATGATTAGTTGTTTTATTGGAATGTTAACTGATTCTAGAAGCTTCTTGTCTTTTCCGAGACATGAATACTTTCGAAGATTAATATGTAATCTTTTTGGCAATGATATGGAAAATGGACATCTTCCAAATGATCTCCCTTGGATTGGAAAAATTATTTCTGATATCAGTTATTATAATAGTAAAAACTATTTTGATTTTTCATGAAAAAATATAATCATAAATCTATATTTTTCTTTGGTGTAGTATTACTTGTTTGTTTTTTTTTTGAAAGTTGTAAATCTGACTCTTCCGTTAGGTTAATTCGCTTAGGCCATGGTCTAGATATAAGCCATTCTGTTCACCAGGCAATGATAAATGCTGATACTCATTTAAAGGAAATTTCAAATGGGCAAATGCGTTTACAGATCTATCCAAACCAGCAATTAGGTAGCGAACGTGAATGCTTGGAACTCCTCCAAATTGGAAGTTTAGATATGACTAAGGTTTCAGGAGCTGTATTAGAAAATTTTGCACCCAAACTCAAAATTTTTAGCCTTCCGTTTCTATTTGACAATAAAAATCATCTATTTAAAGTGTTAGATGGTCCAATTGGAAGAGAATTATTAAAAGAAGGCGAGGATTATTGGTTAAAAGGAATTGGTTTTTACGACTCGGGAAGTCGAAGTTTTTATACAAAAGATAGACCAGTAGAAAAACCTGAAGATCTTAAAGGATTAAAAATTAGAGTTCAAGAAAGTGTTTCAGCTTTTGATATGGTTAGTCAATTGGGCGCTTCACCTACTCCGATTTCGTGGGGAGAACTATACACTGCTCTTCAACAAGGTGTTGTTGATGGAGCAGAAAATAATCCTCCTAGCTTTTATCTCTCTGGACATTACCAAGTTTGTAAATTCTATAGTATTGACGAACATACTATGATTCCTGATATTTTATTAGCTAGTACCCACATGTGGAATAGTTTAAAACCATACGAACAAAAATGGCTTCAAGAAGCAATTAATAAGTCCATCCCTTATCAACGCGAACTATGGATAAAGTCTGAAAATGAATCTTTACAAGCAATTATTGAAGCAGGTGTTGAAGTGAATTATCCTAAAAAAATAAACTTCCAAAATGCTACTCAACAAATGAATAATGAATTTAAAAAAGATCCAGAAATGGCTAAACTTATAAAACGTATTCGTGATGAAGCAGATTAGAATTAAGGTTAACAAAATTATTGAGAGATTTCTAGTTTTAATTCTTGTAGGAATGGTACTAAATGTGATTTGGCAAGTTTTTACTCGATTTTTTACTTCCAGTCCCAGTGCTTTTACCAATGAGTTAGCTCGTTATCTTATGATATGGTTAGGGGTTTTAGGAGCAGCATATATTTCTGGTAAACAAGAACATGTTGCCATAGATTTTTTCGTTAAAAAACTCAATAATTCTCTTCGGAGATTCATAGATCGTTTTGTGCTACTTTCTATATTGAGCTTTGCATTTTTTGTTATGATTATTGGAGGAATTAATTTGGTATATATCACTCTAAAACTAGAACAGTATTCTCCTTCGCTTCAAATTCCTTTGGCCTTGGTCTACTCTATTATCCCTATTAGTGGACTATTGATTATTTTTTATAAAGTTACCCAAGAGAAAAGTTAATCTATGGAAGCTTTAACAATTTTTATATTGGCCATGAGTTTTTTCTTGTTAATAGGTGTCGGTATGCCTGTGGCTTGGAGTATTGCTATTTCGTCACTTTTGACTCTATTAATAAGTTTACCAAGCTTAGCCGCTTTGACTACCATTGCTCAACGAATGGGAACAGGCTTAGACAGCTTTACTTTATTAGCAATTCCATTTTTTATTCTTTCAGGTCAACTTATGACTCATGGTGGAATTGCACAACGCTTGATACGTTTTGCTAAATCCCTAATTGGCACCTTACCGGGTGGATTAGCCTTGATAAATATTATTTCAGCAATGATGATGGGAGCTATTGCAGGGTCTGCTATGGCGTCTGCTTCTGCTATGGGCGGCATTTTAGGTCCTGAGATGGAAAAAGAAGGTTATGATAAAGAATATGGTGCTGCAGTGAATATAACATCTTCGACTATGGGCTTAGTAATTCCACCAAGTAATGTATTGATTGTTTATTCTTTAGCTAGTGGTGGAGTTTCTATTGCAGCTTTATTTCTTGCTGGATATATTCCTGGTATACTTACTTGTCTTTTTCTTATGCTTGTTGCATCAATTTGGGCTAAAAGCAAAGGCTATCCAATATCTGGAAGAAGTAGTATAAGAGAGGTGTTTTCTAGTTTTATAAGTGCATTCCCAAGTTTATTGTTACTCTTTATTATAATTGGAGGAATAGTAGCTGGATTTTTTACTGCTACAGAGGCTTCAGCAATTGCAGTTTTATACACCCTTATTTTAGGTTTTCTCTACAAGGAAATTAAATTTAAAGATTTATCAAAAATTTTTCTTGATTCATCAAAAACTAGTGCAATTGTTTTACTCTTAATCGCTTGCTCGATGAGCATGTCTTGGGTTATGTCTTATGAAAATATTCCTCAAAATCTTAGCGATTTTTTAATTGGAATTAGTGAAAACAAAATTGTTATTCTTTTAATGATTAATCTCATACTCTTATTTGTAGGTATTTTTATGGATATGACTCCTGCAGTATTAATTTTTACTCCAATTTTCTTACCTGTTGTTAAATCTATAGGAATCGACCCAATACAATTTGGTATTATTATGGTTTTAAATCTATGTATTGGCCTTTGTACTCCACCAGTAGGATCGGTATTATTTGTTGGTGTTGGTATTGCTAAAACTAGTATTGAAAAAGTAATTAAACCTCTTTTCCCCTTATTCATAGCAATGATTTTTGCTTTGGGGCTTATTACTTACTTTCCTCAAATCACACTTTGGCTTCCAGGAAAATTTGGATTCTAGGTTAGAATATATTTTTTAAAGATTGATTTATAAATATTTTATGATAAATGATATTTGATTTAATTTTACAGAAAAGAAATTATCAAAAAAGAAGTATTAAATAAAATTCCTTTCGATTTTATCGAGGCAAAAGGCATAGTAGCTAGAGCATTAGGAAACTATATAAAAAAAAGTACTTCTGAAGGTGCAGTTGTATTAAAACAAAAATCACCAGATGAAATTTCAAAAGTATTAGGATTAGAATCTCTTTTTGAGGACGGTTTTCAAAGTATCCGACAACTTCAAAACTTCATAACTAATTATCTTGAGAATACAAACCATTTAAAAAATCCAAGATATATGGGTCATCAGGTTGCAGTACCTCACGATCTTTCAGGTATTCCAGATTGGATAAACGGCACAATTAATAATCCTAGCTCACTTTATGAAATGGGACCAGCAGGTGCAACACTTGAAGGTTTTATGATTAACTGGATGCTAAATAAGCTTGGATGGTTTAAAGGAAAAAATCTGTGTGACTTTAGAAAGTTAAATAAAAATGGTAGTGGAATACTAACTCATGGAGGATCTATTGCCAACATGACTGCCTTGTCTTCCGCTCGTGCAGCAATTGCACCAAATGCATGGGAAGATGGAAGTCCAGAGGATTTGGTTGTAATGGGACCAAGTACTGCTCATTATTCTATTTTAAGAGCACTTTCAATAATGGGGATGGGCAAAAAAGCTTTTGTTCCTATTCCAGTAGATAAAAATGAAGTTATTATTACTTCAACTTTAGAAGAAATTTATGCTCAAGTAAAAAAAGAAGGAAAACGTGTCATGGCATTAGTTGCTAATGCGTGTGCTACTTCTACAGGCCTTTTTGATCCATTGGATGAAATGGCAGTTTTCTGTAAAAAACATAAATTATGGTTTCATGTTGATGGGGCACATGGGGCGGTTGCCTTACTTTCTAATAAGCATCGGCAAAAAGTTAAGGGAATTGAAAAGGCAGACTCTATCATTTGGGATGCACACAAAATGTTGAGAGTTCCTGCTTTATGTACTGCTGTTCTATATAAAAAACAAGAACAGATGTGGAACAGTTTTCATCAAAAAGGGAGTTATGTTTTTCATGAAAATGAAGTCATTGGAATGGATTCTATGCCTTTTACTGTAGAATGCACTAAATCAGCACTTGGAACTAAACTCTTTTGGAGTTTTGCTATGGAGGGCCAAGAAGCAATAGTTAAATTTATTGAAAACAGTTTTCAGCAAGCTCAAAATTTATATAATTATCTTAAGAGCCAGGAGGATTTTTACTGTCCTTATCCCCCACAATCTAATATTTTATGTTTTCAATATAAGCCACATATTGTAAATGACCAAAAACAACTTGCTTTACGTTATAAATTGATAAATTCTGGTGAATTTTATATCACCTCATGTCTAATTCATGGAAAACGCTATCTAAGAACAGTCATGATGAATCCTCTAACTGACATTAATGATTACAAAGCCTTATCAAATGCAATTGCTAAATACGCTCTGACAATCAAAACCGATGAAAACTAAAAACGTACTTTTACAAAAAAATTATTTATGGGTTCTTTAAGATTGAGTACTTATTTAATAAATAACTTAGAAGAAAATGGCATATCTACTTTTTGGGCAGAGAATATAACTTTGCTGTTACTTTTCATATTAATTTTTATAGCAGGAAGAATTATATTTTGGATTTCCAGAAAGGTTGTTATTGGAATCTTTAATCGTATTGCTAAAAAAACTAAATCCTCATTCGATGACTTACTTTTAAAAAACAAGGTTCCAGGTCTAATATCTTATATCCCTTTTCTTTTTTTTATTTTTGCCTATATCCCTGGTCTATTTGAATCAAAGTACGAAGCCTTTTATATTGGTTCAAAAAATATTATAGAATCAATTTCTGTAATTTTATTTCTAAGTATCATTCGTGCTGTACTAAAAACTTTAATTGATTATTTAAAGACCATTCCAGCTTTACGTGATAAACCCCTGGACAGTTACCTGCAAGTTGTGATGATTTTTCTCTGGTTTATTGGAGTAATATTGATTCTCTCTATTTTGACCGGGAAGGATGTTTGGAGTTTCATTACCGCATTAGGTGCTTTGTCAGCAGTACTTCTTTTTGTTTTCAAAGACACAATTTTGGGATTTGTTGCTAGTGTTCAGATTGCGATTAATGATACTGTACGCATAGGAGACTGGATAAGTATGCCAAATAATAATGCTGATGGAGATGTTATTTCTATTAGCCTTTCAACTGTTCAGGTTCAAAACTTTGATAAAACAATTACATCAATACCTACCTATAAATTAATCTCAGATTCTTTTATTAACTGGAGAGGTATGAGTGAATCTGCTGGTAGAAGAATCAAACGTTCTTTACTAATTAAAGTAAGTAGTGTTCGTTTCCTTGAATCTGATGAAATTCAAAAATTAAACCAAATAGATCTTTTAACCGATTTTCTAAAAGAAAGAAGTCTTGAGATAGAAAAGGCAAATTTTGAAAAGCAAGTAAATAAAAGTTTGTTGATTAATGGTAGAAATTTTACCAATTTAGGTCTGTTTAGATATTACACAGAGGCATATTTGGAAAACCATCCTATGGTAAATTCTGAAATGACTATTATGTGTCGACAGTTAGCTCCAACTGCACAAGGAATACCATTAGAAATATATGTATTTAGTAAGGATAAAGAATGGAAAAACTACGAGCATATTTCAGCTGATATTTTTGACCATTTATTGGCTGCAACAAAATATTTCTCACTAGAATGTTTTGAATTAAGTACTAGTTTTCCTACAAGTAATTCTTAATAAAAAAGGCTACGATTTGTAGCCTTTTTTTAAGTTTTAAACTATCTAATCAATCCCTTGACCCATGATATATGGGGCCCCAGCTTCTTTTAAAGCCTTTTCAATCTCGGGAATTTGAATATTATTTATTGAAGTAACTTCTTTTCTGAGATCAGATAACAACTTCTTAGCAATCTCTAAGCTCTTCATGTGAAGTGGTGTCGGACCATAAGAATTTCTTAAACCTGGTGTTGCATTATACAGATAGTTATCTAAACCTGATGGATTTTTTTCACCAACTTCGCTTTTAGAAGGGCTTCCAGATATGCTTTTTTTAATTCGGATTAAGTCAGCCTTTAACTCAGCAATTTTAGGTTCTATAGAACCGGGCAGTATCTTTGCTTTTTTTAGAGCGTTAACCATTGCTTTCTGCATTTTAATACTTTCTGATAATACATCCTCAACGGCGCTTATACCGTTATAGAGTTCCGATACTTCATGTAAATAAGAGTTGTATTCTTCATAACTAATTCCCTTTAAAACGCCGTCATATATAGCTTTTACATCGAAAGAAACTGGACCATCAAGCTGAGTAACATCTCCATTTTGAACCAAAGATAGTGAGGCTTGATAAGTTCCTGGTTTTGCTAAAGCGCCACCGCGATTGTACCTTGGGGATTCTGAAGAAACGGGATAAGGATTAAAATGTGAAAAATCCCAGGCAATTCGATGGCTACCATCTCTTGCTCTTTTACTAATCTTATTGATAATATTTCCTTTGTCGTCTTGAATAGTTAAGACAACACTAGCAGCCTCTTCGTCTCTTTCAGCATCTAATACATCCCATCCAGGAAAAGGAATATTCGCATTTCTTTTGTTTAGTTCTATTTCTTTATCTCTTCTAATATCTTCAGCCGTTTTATAATCATCAGCTAAATGGTAAGTAAAAACAGCACCATATTCTGGGTTTTGAGCAAAATAATAATCTGCTCCTGTATTCCCAATTTTACTTCTAGGAACAAACCATTTGGCTGTTCTAGGAGCAAAAAGTTTTCCTTTTTGATTCAAATTTTCTTCCGTAAAATCTCTTAATGCACTGTAATCATCTAGAATAAAAAATCCACGCCCAAAAGAAGCCGCAACCAAATCATTTTCTCGCTTTTGAATAGTCAAGTCTCGAAAAGATATAGTGGGTGCTCCATCTAGTTTTTGCCATGATTTACCACCATTTAAAGAAGTATAAATTCCAAATTCTGTAGCTGCAAAAAGTAAATTCTTTTTAACTGGATCTTGAACCATTCTCCAAATCAAAGTTCGCTTTGGTATATTACTACTAATAGAAAACCATGTTTGTCCTTTATCCATACTCTTAAACAAATAAGGATTAAAATCACCCTCTTTATGATTATCTAATGACACATAAACTGTATTAACATCAAAAAGATCTGCTTTAATATCGTTTACAAAACTTCTTGGTGCGAGACCCAAATTGGTTACAGGGATTTTACTCCAAGAATCTCCTCCGTTTTCTGAAACCTGAATAAATCCATCATCTGTCCCAGCATAAAGTAAACCCTCCTGAATTGGAGATTCAGAAAGAGAAGTAATAGTGTTATAATTAGACATAGCTCCAACATCCCAAGCATTATCCCAGCTTTGTTTTCGACCCATAATGGGCAGCGTTAGTCGATCTTCATTTCTTGTTAGATCTCCGGAAACTGGTTCCCAGTCATCACCTCTACTTTCAGACTTCCATACACGATATGAAGCGAAATATAATCTTTTAGGATTATGTGGACTCACTAAAATAGGAGCATCCCAATTAAAACGCTCATGAGGTTCACCCTCTCTTGCTTTTGGCTGAATTGAAACTTTCTCTCCAGTAGTTAAATCTACTCGAAATAGAACTCCTTGCTGATATTCACCGTAAATAATATTATTGTAGACTGGATCTGTCGCAGATTGATGACCATCTGCGCCAAGAGTTTTATACCAATGTTTATTTGCAATACCCTCTTGCTCATTAGTTGCTGAGGGTCCACCAGCAGAACCATTATCTTGAGTCCCTCCAAAAATATGATAGAAGGGTTCAGCATTATTCACTGCTACTTTGTAAAATTGTGTTAGAGGAAGGTTTTTTATATATCGCCAAGTTTCAGCGAGATCAAAAGATTCATAAATCCCAGCATCAGTACCCAACATTATGTAATCTGGATCATCTTTTTTAAATACAATAGCATGATTATCTGAATGTTTATCTCTTTCATCAAGTTGTACAAATGTTTTACCTCCATCCTCAGAAGTTAGAACCCTAACATTCATTAGATATAATCTGTCAAATTGATGAGGACTGGCATATAATTCTTGATAGTAATGAGGGCCTGTTCCTCCAGAAACAGTATTTGACATTTTTTTCCAAGATTCACCTCGATTTTCAGAACGATAAACAGCTCCAGATTTACGATCTAATTCTATTGCAGCATAAACAATGTCTGGGTCTTGAGGAGATATTGCTAATCCTATCTTACCCATATTTCGTCTTGGTGAATCATCATCATCGATTACACCATCATTGTTTGAATCTGGATTATTAGGCAATCCAGTTTTTAATATTTCCCATTTATCACCACCATTATCAGAACGATAAATAGCAGTTCCAGGACCACCTCCCATGAGTGCTGCTACAGTTCTGTGCCTATCCCATGTGGCTGCATATAAAATATTTGGATTTCGAGGGTCAATCATGATATCAGTAACTCCTGTCCATTGGTTGTTTCCTAAAACTTTTTTCCAAGAAAATCCTCCATCAATTGTTTTATAGAGTCCCCTCTCTCCCCCTTTAGTCCATAGAGGTCCTTGAACAGCTACCCAAACAATATTCGAATTATCAGGATGTACTATTATTTCAGAAATGTGTTCTGACTTTCTTAAACCCATATTGCTCCATGTCTTTCCTCCGTTATCACTTCGGTAAATACCGTCACCATATGCAACATGCCTTCCACCAACATTTTCACCTGTTCCAACCCAAACAATCTCTGGATTGGATGGGTCTAAGGTTATACAACCAGTAGAATAAGAAGACTCATCATCAAATATTGGAGACCAAGTAGTTCCCGCATTTATGGTTTTCCATACTCCGGAAGATCCAGTAGCAACGTACCAAATACTTTCATTTTCAGGATGGAATTTTATATCAGCAATTCTTCCTGACAAAAAAGCAGGACCAACATTTCTTAATTGAAAAGCATCTAAAGAAACTGTTTTAGCTGTATAACTCGTTTTATTTTTTTTTCTTTTTTGTGCATCTATCGACTGGATAGGTGCCAAAAATGTAAGTATCAACAGTGGAATGAGTAAAAATTTCATAAATAATTTGTTTTAGAATAACACAAATTACTATTTAATTGTTGCTTTAACAATTGAATTCATTGAATTTTTAGATATTGTATTAAAAACTATAATGAAAATCCAGATTTATTTTTTGATCCTTCTCTTATGCTTTACTAATTTAATTATAGCCCAAAAAAATAATAAAGATGAAGATGAAGATGAAAGAAAATCAATTGATTCTTTGACAATAGGACTAACTAAAAAAAAAGGGGTAATTACTACCTATAAGAAAGAGGACAAGATCTTTTTTGAAATTGATAATGACTTATTGAGTAAAGATTTATTAATGGTAACTAGATTTGTAAAATTTCCAGCAAATTTCCAAGCATATCAAAACGCAGGATCAAAAACTAGTGAACAGCTTATTCACTTTACTAAAAAAAATAAACAACTGCTCATTATTCAGAAAAGCTATATCAATATTGCTGATAAAAAGGATCCTATTGCAAAAAGTGTTGCTCAAAATAATTTTCCTCCTATTTTAGCTGCTTTTCCAATAAAAAATAATGAAAAAGATCGTTTTTTAATCGATGTCAGTAAGTATTTTAACAATGATTCCCCTGGTTTTAATATTTTGAGTGCTGCCCAAAAAAAGCAATTCGGAATTGGAAGTATAGATTCGAAGAGAAGTTTTATCGATGAAGTAAAAAGCTTTAAAGAAAATGTTGAGATACGACATACATTAACATATAGATCAAGTAAAGCTCCAAAGGACAATTCAACTAAAACAGTTAGTTTTCAAATCAATCATTCTATTATTTTATTACCCACAGAACTAATGCCAATTCGTTATTTAGATCCAAGAGTTGGATGGTTTAACTTAAAAAAATACAATTATAGTTCTGAAGAATTAAAATCTGACGAAATACGTGTAATACAACGTTGGAGACTTGAGCCAAAGGACTTGGATGCATATACTCAGGGACAGCTTGTTGAGCCAATCAAACCTATAGTTTATTATATAGACCCAGCAACACCCATTAAATGGCGTCCTTATTTTAAAAAAGGAATTGAGGACTGGGCTAAAGTATTTGAAAAAGCAGGATTTAAAAATGCCATTATCGCAAAAGATGCCCCTAGTGAAGAAGAGGATCCAAATTTCAGCTTAGAAGATGTGCGCTATTCTTCTATACGTTATGTTGCAACAACTACAAGAAATGCCACAGGACCCCGCGTGTCAGATCCACGAACAGGGGAAATTATAGAAAGTGACATTATTTGGTATCACAATCATTTACGTTCTTACCGTAATCGCTATTTATTGGAAACTGGAGCAGCAAATCCAAAAGCTAGAACACTTGATACTCCAGAAGGAGAAATTGGAGAAATGATACGTCGTGTTATTTCCCATGAAGTTGGACATGCGTTAGGTTTACCTCATAATATGAAGGCAAGCTCTGCTTATCCGGTCGACTCATTAAGATCAGGGTCTTTTACACAAAAAAATGGTATTGCCACTACTATTATGGATTATGCACGTTATAATTATGTTGCCCAGCCTGGTGATGAAAATATACGTTTTGTTCGTCAATTAGGTCCCTACGACGATTATTCCATAGAATGGGGATATAGATTCTTCCCGATGGAAACTTCAGAAACTGAAAAAGTTTCCTTGATAAAAATGGTGGATAAGAAGAGTATGAATCCTTTGTATATGTATGGTTCAGGAGGAAATGATCCAAACACACAAACCGAAAACATAGGAGATGATCCAATTAAAGCAAGCTATTATGGTATAAAAAATTTAAAAATAGTCGTAAGCAATCTTGATGATTGGACAACAAAAAAAGGTCAATCCTATGAAGATCTTAACGAATTATACAATGAGACCATTGGAGTTTACCGTCGCTACATTTATCATGTATTAAAAATGATTGGTGGGATTAATGAAACCATTATGGTAAAGGGGCAAGACAATATCCCTTATCGAAGTCTTAATGCTAAAGAGCAAAAAAGAGCATTAGGCTTTTTAGGTCAAAATCTGTGGCAAACTCAATCTTGGCTTATGAATCCCAATTTGATTTCTAAAATTAAATCTAAAGGCATTTTAAAGGTTCTTCAAAATCTACAGTTTTCAGCTTTAAATCAAATATTAAGTATACGACGATTAAATCGTATGATTTCAGCTGAGAACACCATAATTGGAGATGGATTAAGTCCTGAAGCTCTCATAGAACAACTTTTTCATACTTTTTTTAAAGAAAACATGCCTTTAGATGATTCAGTTATAGCTTTACAAATTCGCTTTGCCGAACGCGTCAAAAAACTAGTTAATGAGAATGAATTAAATCCGAAACTGAAGTCCACCTTGCTAGCTTTTCAAAAACTTATCTATAAAACAGCAAAGAAAAAAACTAAAATAGGAAAGGTATCTGAAAAGAATCACTACCTCTATCTTACTAAAATTTCTGATATACCATAATTTAAAATAAAATTACATTGAAAAATAAAACTCTTTAATAATTCCATTTTTTATATTTGACAAAAATAAAATATATGTCATTTTCAAACTTGTACACATCTAGATTTAAAACAAGAAATAGAGACCATTTTGCTGCTATTGTTCGCTTAGCATTAGCTGATGGAAAAATATCAGATGAAGAACAAGCTTTTATAAATCGTACAGCAATTAACCTCGAAATAGATGAAGCTGAAGTCGATAATATTATTGAAAATATAAATGATTACCCAATTAATCCTCCAGTTTCAAAACAAATACGTCTTGAACGACTTTATGATCTTACAAGAATGGTATTTGCAGATAATATTGCTGATGAAGCAGAAAAACAATTAATGAACCGTCTAATAATAGGCTTAGGTTTTGAAGCTGATAATGCAGATTATATTGTCGAAAAGTCCTTTGAAGAAATTTTAAAAGGAAGTGATGAAGACGAATTTATTGCTGCATTTTTAGCCTAATAAGAATCGCTTTTCCAACAAAGCATATACCACTATTAAAAACAACTAAAGCTATTGTTCCCAAATAGAACCAATTAAAGTCTTTTATGAATTTTAATAGGATGGCTTCGCCAAGAAGCGAAAGACCAAAACCGCATAGTAAAAGTCCTGTAATAGAGTAAATAAGCCACTTTCTCCGCATTTTTATTTTAAATATACATTTAATTAGGGACTCATTTACACTGTAGCGCCTTGAGATTTATATATCCCAATGGCTTTTAAAAAATTATTTAATAAAACTTTTTAAACTTAAAATAAGAGGTGGTTCCTAAAAGAGCTACTATTAAAATTGAATAGTAGACAAAACTGGGAGTAATAATTTTATCTCCACTGGCATATGAATGAAGACCTACTAAATAAAAATTTACTCCAAAATAGGTCATTAAAATACTTGCAAAAGCAACAATACTCATTAGGTTGAATATCCAAGCACCACGCAATCCGGGGATTAGTCGCATATGAATTACAAATGCATATACAATAATACTTATAAGAGCCCATGTCTCTTTTGGATCCCAACCCCAATATCTTCCCCAACTTTCATTGGCCCACATACCACCTAAGAAATTACCTATTGTAAGCATTATTAATCCTACTGTAATTGCTAACTCATTAATAATAGTTAGCTCTTTAATTCGAAGTTTTATTTTTCTCTTATTTTTATTAGTAGTGATTAAAATTAGAAATAATGAAACTCCGCCAATTATCATTCCCAAAGCAAAAGGTCCATAACTACCTACAATGACTGCTACATGAATCATTAACCAATAACTATCTAATACAGGGACAAGATTTGCTATTGCAGGGTCCATCCAGTTCCAATGGGCAATCATCAGAATCATCCCGACTACAAAAGCAGTGGAAGCCATTGTTAAAGCTGATTTACGCCCAAAAGTCAATCCAAAAAATTGCGTTGCCCAAGCAACATAAATCATAGATTCATATGCATCACTCCAGGGAGCATGTCCTGAAATATACCAACGAGCAATTAACCCAGCTGTGTGTAAAAGAAATAATATTATTAGTAAACCCTTAAATCCCTTTACCAAAAAAGAGAGAAATCGATTAGATTTAAATATCTGAACAATTAAAACAATAAAAAATAAAGTGCCGGCATAAATATACCAGCTGTAAAGTTTTTTAAAAATGTCATATTTGTTATATGTAATTTCTGCCTTAACAGTTTCCTTTGAGGGAATTACTTCATTTCCAAACTTCTTTTGAAAACCATAAATGCTTTCTAATAAATTATCCGCCTGTTTGTAATCTTGGTCTTTTTGAGCCAATCTGAGAGATTGAAAATATAGTGGTAAAATATTTCGAACATAGAGTGAATCTTTCCCTTTAAAATTTGCTTCAGCTAGCTCTGGATAAGAAACCCATTTATTATTTTCATTGTTTGGAATAGGAAATATTCGCATCACTTTTCCTTCTAAGGCAGAATATAAAAGATTAATACGACGATCTAATTCAATAAAATCTTTTTGAAACTGATTAGGTATAGCCGCACGATATGCCTCCTCAAGAGGGACTGCCAATTTATAGTTACCTAGGTTATCGAAAAAAGAGAGCAAAGGCGCGTATTTAGCATTTAAATCAATACCTGCAAGTTTTCGAACACTATCGTTCCCTCGTTTTAAATAAATCAGGGGTACATTGTACCAAATTGCAGGATTATTCATAATAGATAGTAATGCCTGATCTGAATTTAGGCCCTTGTATGTGTCGCTTTTACTGACTTTTCGCAACAACTCAGAAGAGAAAGTGTTTGCAGGTTTCATTCGCCCACCAGAATCTTGAATGATCAATTCACCAAATTTTCTAGAGTGTATTTCAGAAAAAGCATCTGCCTGAATAATAGAATCAAAATCAATTGCCCCTGTTTGTTGATGAATAGGTATTTGAGCGTTCAGATTAAAAATTTGTGAAGAAAAAAGGACTAAAAAAATTGTTAATGCATTCTTTTTTTGATTGAGTTTGTCTAATGCTTTAGATAAGTCTTTAAATCGAGTTTTTCCTATAAAGAAAATCCCTAACATACTTAAATAAAGTAATATGTACCCTACATATGTAACATATGTTCCCCACCAATCGTGATTTACGGAAAGAATAGTTCCTTTTTCGTCAGGATTAAAAGAAGCTTGAAAAAAACGGAAACCTTTATGATCCAATACGTGATTCATAAAAATATCATAATCAAAATTTTCATTGTCTTCTACAGTCACTTTACTCATAAAAGAAGCATAACTTTTTTCAGTTCCAGGGTATTTTTCTGCAATAAAATCGTTGAGTTTGATTGAAAATGGCAACTCTATTGCTTTAGAACCAAATTGTAAATAAAAGTCCAAACCAGAAATACTTATAGTCTTAGGATCATTAACAATACCCTTTCCTCCAAGTAAGGTCACTACTTCACTTTCTCCTTGAGATTGAACCTCTAAACGAAGAGCATTTTGAACTGATTCTCCTTGAGAGTCTGCTTTAACGATATCGAATTTTCCTCGCAGTGCAGGCTCCGGTATCACAAATTGAAAATTTGATAAAGTATAAAGCGATCGCAATTGCAAAGGACTTTCTGTATTTGAATCTAGATTTCCCTGAAACTGATCTGCCATACGCATAAATTGGCCTGAGAAAGGGGAATTTATTGTGTATAAACCGTCTTTTAAACTGATATTTATGGCTCCGCTTTGAGGACGATTAAGAGTGAATAAAATATTATGAATACTGGCAATTTCACCTTCTTTTAAATAATGGTCATGTCGATTCCCGTCACCTGCCTCAACAATCTTGAGATATCTTTCTCCGGTATCATCTAAAACTAAACCCTCTGTGACATTTTCCATAAAGTCAACATAAGCTACCCGAAATTCTTGTCCATTAAATTCATTATTCCAAGAAAAATTATTATTCACATGTTCTGAAAATAAAATATCATCTTGAAGTTTTTTTCTCTGAGGCTTGCCGTTGATGTCCCCATCTACATAAATAGTCAAATAGGTTTTATCAGAAAGCATTTTACTTTCAGTTACCCCTTCTCGAATTGGCATAACTCCTTCAAAACCAATATAACGAGTTATGAAAGCACCCGTGAGAATCAAAAGAAAAGAAAGGTGTAATAACAAAACCGCCCATTTTTCTTTCTTATACAAACGGTATCTAAAAATATTACCAAAAAAGTTTATTGCCATAAAGACCATAATCAACTCGAACCACCAGGCATTGTAAATCAAAATTTTTGCAGTATCTGTACTATACCAACTCTCAATAAAAGTTCCAAAGGCCATAGCTGTTGGATAAAGAATAAAAAACAGTGCAGTTAGTCTTGTGGAAAATAAAATATTAAGAAATTTTTCTTTCATCAATTACATCATCTTTCAATTACAAATATAAGTCTTGTATAGTAAATTTAATCACCCTTTGGGCTTTTAATAAATAAAAACTGGATGAATATTAAATAGATTTAAATCTGTTTTTATATTTCGAGAATCAATATTTTTACAATCACAATTCAACTATTAAATAAACATCAACTCATTGGTGTTTTGTATTTTTGATAACTATGAAAATTATTCTAATCGGCGCAGGTAAACTTGGTAAACAACTTTACAGAGCAATTGTTTTGAATAAAGATTTAGAGATAATTCAATGGTTAGATAGATCTTCCAAGAAAACTAGAACTTCAGAAGGAGTGCCAGTAGTAAAAGAAATAGGTTATTTTAAAAATATTGACCTTTACCTTTTAACTGTAACAGATAAGTCGATTAGTACTATTTCAAATTCACTACCAAAAGAAGCTTTTGTAGTTCACTCAGCAGGAGGTATTCCTTTGAGTGAAATCACACAAAAAAGAGCTGGTGTATTTTATCCGTTACAGAGTTTTAGCAATGACAGGAATATTGATTTTTCAAAAATTCCTATTTGCGTGGAGAGTAAAGTCAAAACAGATCTCATTATTCTTAAAAATCTTGCTAAACGCATCAAATCATCAGTTTTTGATGTGAATACAAAACAAAGAGAACAACTTCATCTAGCGGCTGTTCTTATTAATAATTTTACTAATCATCTTTTTCTAGAAGCAGCTGAAATTTGTAAAAATAATTCGTTGCCATTTGAACTTTTAAAACCAATAATTAAGGAAACTTTCGAAAAATTGGAAATACTTAGTCCTAAAAATGCCCAAACAGGTCCAGCTATACGTCGAGATAAGAAAACAATTAACAAACACCTAAAATTAATCGAGAGTCCCGATCTTAAATCAATCTATAAAGTATTTACTTTAGCAATTCAAAATAATAATGAAAAATAAAAACTACAAAACAATATTACCTCAAATCAAGACTTTTATCTTTGACGTAGACGGAGTTTTGACTGACGGGAAAGTACTGGTGACCTCAGAAGGAGAAATGTATCGTGCAGTGGATACCAAAGATGGCTATGCTATCAAATGTGCCCTAGTGCAAGGTTATAAAATTGTTATTATTTCGGGTGGAACAAATGAAGGAATTCGTGATCGTTTTAAAGCCTTGGGGATTTTTGATATCTACCTTGGTGCTCATCACAAAACAGAAGCCTATCACGACCTAATGGGTAATTACAACCTTAACCCTGACGAAATTCTTTATGTTGGGGATGATGTACCTGACATCCCAGTTATGGAAAAAGTAGGTCTTAGCTGTTGTCCAGCCGATGCGTCTTCAGATGTAAAAGTAATAGTCGACTATGTTTCTCATAAAAAAGGAGGGGAAGGCTGTGTTCGTGAAATTATAGAACAGGTCCTTCGCGTTCAAGGTAAATGGAATTTAGACATAGGTGCTGGAAAAGATTAATATGCTTAATACAAACGGATTTAAAATTATTCTAGCCTCAGGTTCCCCTAGGCGTAAAGCTTTTTTTGAGCAAATGGAACTGCCCTTTAAAGTAAAAGTTATTCCTGTGGATGAAGATTTCCCCTCCGGACTTAATGGAATTGAAATTGCAAAACACATAGTTCATCAAAAAGCAGATGCCTTCATAAGTAATGTGAAAGAAAAACAATTGATAATTACAGCAGATACGATTGTGTGGCATAATAATGAATCTTTAGGTAAACCTAAAAATAATGTACAAGCTAAAAATATGTTAATGACATTATCTAATGATTCTCATGAAGTAATAACAGCTGTAGGTTTTTTACAAAAAGATAGCTGGGAATTGATTTATGAGGTTTCTAGAGTAACTTTTGGTAAGATTAATGATTTAGAAATTGAAAACTATATTAAAACTGGATCACCATTAGACAAAGCAGGAGCTTACGGAATTCAAGATTCCTTTGGAATAAAAAACATCACTTCAATTCATGGTAGTTATTCTAATATAATTGGGCTTCCTGTGCCTCAAGTATTAAAAAAAATAAAAGAAATCATCTCTAAAAATTAGTCGCTTTTCTAAATTCCCAATATCTTAATACAATGAAAAAGTTATCTCTCATTTTTTTAGTATTAGTTTATAATTGTACTAATCCAAATCCAAATTCATCTAACTCCACATCTATAGAGTTAACTGAAAGTTTTAAAAACTACTGGTTTGATGGTAAGGCAGAAATAAATTCATATACCCTAAAACAATCTCGTTATGGTTCTCCAAGAGAGGGTAATGCAGTTTTAATATATGTTACCGAAGATTTTTTACCTAATGTACAAGTAAAAGCAAATAAAAAATCTAAAAGCACCAATACTGTATTAAAACTAAACCGTACCAAAAAATTTTTAACAGGCATCTATCCCTATTCAATAATGACAAGTGTATTTTCTAACCTAGAACAAACTAAGCCCCTTGTAAAAACCACTACTTCTATTCAAGAGTGGTGTGGCCAGGCATATCTACAATTAAATAGAAGAGGTAGATTAGAAGTAAAAAGTCATTCTTATTTTGAAGGAGAAGCAGATCAAAATTTGAGATTTAAAGATGCTATAACTGAAGAAGAAATTTGGACTTGGATTCGAACTTATCCCAAACTTCTTCCCATAGGAGATTTTGAAATTCTTCCTTCTTTAGAATACCTTCAATTAAAACATAAACCCATAAAATTATATAACGTAAAAACTAAATTTGACCGAAAAGATAGCTTAAACACATATCATATGACTTATCCCGAGCTCTCTCGTGAGCTTTCAATCAAATTTAGCGTTCTACCACCGTTCAAAATTTTGGGATGGGAAGAAACAGATTTAAAGAATCCTGATCAAATAACTATTGCCAGAATTATTAACACTGTAAAACTACCTTATTGGAAATTAAATAAACCCGGAGATGAACGTTTTCGTGATTCTTTGGGATTAAATTAAATATTAGATGAGAAAAATTTCCATTATAATTATATCACTTTGCTCTCAAATCCTAATTGGTCAAAATGGTGCAAAAATTTACAAACAGCTTAAAAAACTAAATACATTATCTTCTGTATTATATGTAGCTGCCCATCCTGACGATGAAAACACGCGTCTTATTTCTCTTTTTTCTAATCATTATAATGCTCGTACAGCCTATCTTTCGTTAACTAGAGGAGATGGTGGACAAAATCTAATCGGTACAGAGTTACGAGAAGGTTTAGGTTTAATAAGAACACAAGAACTACTTGAAGCGAGAAAGATTGATGGGGGAGAACAGTTTTTTACAACTGCAAATGACTTTGGATATTCAAAACATCCTGATGAGACTCTATCAATTTGGGACAAAGAACAAATCTTAGCTCAAATCGTTTATCGTATTAGGGCTTTTAAACCAGACATAATCATTCATCGTTTTGATCATCGAACTCCTGGAAGTACCCACGGACATCACACTAGTTCATCAATGCTTAGTGAAAAGGCTTTTCATTTAGCAAACGATCCTAACGCTTTTCCAGAACAACTAGATGAAGTAAGTCTTTGGCAGCCAAAGCGTCAATTTTATAACACCTCCTGGTGGGCTTATGGTGGAAGAGCTCAATTTGAAAGGGCTGATAAAAGTAAAATGATTGCTTTAGAAAGTAACCCAATAGATTTTTTGTTAGGAAGAACAAATGAAGAAGTTGCTTCTAAGAGTAGAAGTCAACACAAATCCCAGGGTTTTGGAAGTTCTCCAAGTCTAGGGAGTCAAACCGAGTATTTAGAATTGATTAATGGAAGTAATCCTTCAAATTCTAATCCCCTAGATAAAATAGATACAACTTGGGGTCGTGTTGAAGGAGCAAGTGAAATCGAAATAAAAGTGAACACCCTGATTACTAATTTTGATTTAGAAAAACCCTATAAAAGTGTTCCTTTTTTAGCTGCCCTTTATAAGGATATATCAAAACTTGATGATAATTATTGGAAAGCAATTAAACTGAAAGAAGTAAGTGATTTGATTCAAAACTGTTTAGGCCTTAGGTTACAGTTTAATACTTTTCAAGAAACCGGTGTCGTAAAAACCTCTCTCCCAACACAATTATTAATATTGAATCCTAGTCCTATCGCAATAAAACTAGAAAAAATTGATGGCGCAATTAATCTTGAAATTTCAAAAAAACTTGTTCAAAATCAGCCTTGGGAAAGTCGTCAAAATTATCAAATACCTAACAAAATATCAACTCCTTACTGGCTTTTAAAAAATGGTGACTTGGGAAACTATTATGTTCAAAATGAATCCCTTAAAGGCTTAGCTGAAACTCCAAATCCAATAAAAGTTCGATTTCATGTTATGATTAATAGTACCTTTATTCCAATTCAAGTACCTCTTAAATATAAGACTACAGACCGAGTAGCGGGTGAGGTTTTACAAAATTTTCAAATCTTACCTAAAGCTACAATTCAGTTAAAAGATAAAGTAATTCTATTTCAAAAAGATAAAGTTAAAAAAGTGTCTCTCCAAGTTAGAGCTCACATTCAAAATTTTAAAGGATTTGTGACTCTTAAAGTTCCAAAAAATTGGGATTTTTTCCCAAAAAAACAAGATGTCAAAATTGATCGTGCTGGTGCAGTAAAGGAATTTATCTTTAATGTTACTCCGCCAAAGGGAAGTGATACAGGAACTTTTTCAGGACTTGTTAGTGACGGAATTCAAGATTACAATATGACACTTGAAGAGATCGAATATCCTCATATTTCCAAACAATATATGTTGAGTCCAAATAAAACTATTGTATCAAAAATAGATTTAAAATCCAAAGTAAGTAAGGTTGCATATCTTAAGGGGGCAGGAGATAAAGTAGCTGAAAGTCTCCGAAATATAGGCATTACTGTTACCGAATTTGAGATTGAAGAACTACGTTTGGAAAGTCTTTTAAATTATCCTGCCCTGATAATTGGAATAAGAGCTTTTAATGTTCATAAAGAATTGGCATTTAAAAATCAAATTCTTTGGGATTATGCTAATCAGGGAGGTACGGTTATAATTCAGTATAATACTAGTCGAGGATTCGACTCTTCAATAATGTCTCCTTACTTAATAAAACTTTCTCGAGATCGGGTCACAGACGAAAATGCTGATGTTATTTTTTTAAAAAAAGACCATCCCCTATTAAATGAACCTAATAAGATTACTGAAAAAGACTTCAAGGGATGGGTTCAGGAACGTGGTCTTTACTTTGCAAATGAATGGGACGAACGCTATCAATCCTTATTTTCAATGAGTGATAAAGGAGAAAAATCAAACAAAGGAAGCCTTCTTGCTGCAAATTATGGAAAAGGAAAAATTATTTATACTGGTTTAAGTTTCTTTCGCGAACTCCCTTCTGGAGTACCAGGAGCCTACCGTTTATTTATTAACTTGATCTCTTTCGGTCAGTGAAACGCTTAAATTATATACTATTAATTGGGACTAATCTTTTTTATTGGCTTTTGTTTTACCTATTTATGACCCTCTACAACTGATGGAAACAATTGATTGGATAATACTTTTAGGCACACTTTCCTTTATTGTAATTTTTGGTATTTGGAAAAATAACAGTCATAAGAATATTCAAGAATATCTTAAGGGTGGTAATAAAGCTCGTTGGTGGACAGTAGGCCTATCGGTAATGGCAACTCAGGCAAGTGCTATTACATTTTTATCTACACCTGGCCAGGCATATCATGATGGAATGGGATTTGTACAATTTTATTTTGGTTTGCCATTTGCGATGCTAATTATTTGTTTATTCTTTATTCCAGTATACCATAGGTTAAAAGTTTATACAGCTTATGAATTTTTAGAAAATCGTTTTGATTTAAGGGTTCGTACATTAACTGCTATACTATTTTTGATTCAAAGAGGTTTAGCTGCAGGAATAACCATATATGCTCCAGCAATTATACTAAGCGTTGTTTTAGGATGGAATTTAAAGTTGATGGTACTTTTGGTTGGGGTTTTAGTTATAACATATACTTTAATCGGAGGTACCAAGGCTGTAAACGTAACCCAAAAGCAACAAATGTTTATCATATTTCTTGGAATGTTTATAGCTTTTGGATTCATTCTTAAAAGCTTTCCAGAAAATATTTCATTTACTGATGCCCTTAAAATTGCTGGCAAAGCTGGAAAATTAGAAGTTCTAGATTTTAGTTTTGATCCCAATAGTCGTTATACCTTTTGGAGTGGTTTGACTGGTGGTTTATTTTTAGCTCTATCTTATTTTGGAACAGATCAATCCCAAGTACAACGATATCTCTCAGGAAAATCTCTGAAAGAAAGTCAAATGGGACTTATAATGAATGGTTTACTTAAAGTTCCTATGCAATTTTTTATACTTCTTGTTGGTGTTATGGTCTTTGTTTTTTATCAATTTGAGTCAGCACCATTAAACTTTAATCCTAAAGCCATAGCGTCTGTCAAAAGCTCAGCTTTAAGTCAAGAATTCGAAGCCCTTGAATTAAAAAATTTAAATACCCAAAATAAAATAAAGACAGCCCTAATTAAAGGAAGTTCTCAAGAGGAAATAAAGCAATTAAACAAAAAAGAGTTAGCCCAACGTGAAAATGCTAAAGAACTTATTAATATGATAAATCCAGAGCAAGAAACTAACGATAAAGACTATGTTTTTATATCTTTTATTTTAGGGTACTTACCTTCTGGGCTTATCGGACTCTTAATTGCTGTAATTTTTTCAGCTGCAATGAGTTCAACTGCTTCCGAGCTTAATGCACTATCAGCTACAACTACTATAGATTTATATCAAAGAAATTTTGTTGGTAAATCAGAAACTCATTATGTTAATGTATCAAAAGGATTTACACTTATTTGGGGTTTAGTTGCAATTTTATTTGCAAGTTTTGGAAATCTGTTTGAAAATTTGATACAATTGGTTAATATTATTGGTTCTGTATTTTATGGAACAATACTTGGGATTTTTTTAGTTGCAATTTTTATCAAAAAAGTGAAAGGTAAAGCTGTATTCTGGTCAGCACTTATTTCTGAACTTATTATTATTATTCTATTTAGTAAGGACATAGTTAGCTTCTTATGGCTAAACGTAATCGGAACAACTCTTACAATCTTTCTAAGCCTTATCATTCAAAAAATTTTCAATGAAAAGTAATTATTAATAGTCAGATGGTATAGTCTAATTTCCTCTAAAACATTTGGTTAAGTCCCAATAAAAAAGGCCTTCACTTGAAGACCTTTATAGTAGCGAGAGGGAGACTTGAACTCCCGACCTCCGGGTTATGAATCCGACGCTCTAACCGGCTGAGCTACCTCGCCTTTATGGGGGGCAAATATAAAAACATAATCCACGACTAACAACCTTTTGAAAATATTTTAAAATAAATACCCTCGTTACTGATTTTTCAATATATTGGGAACTTTAAATTTTAAAAATGAGTGACAAAATAAGCTATTCAATAGAGTATGATTTTCATGCTTCAAAACAAATGTTATTTCAATATTTATCAACACCATCTGGCCTTGGTGAATGGTTTGCTGATAATGTAAATTCGAGAGGAGAAAGTTTCACTTTTATTTGGGATGACGCTGAAGAATATGCAAAATTATTACAAAAGAAAAACAACGAACGAGTTCGTTTTCAGTGGTCTGTAGATGAGGAGGAGGGTAATCCATATTACTTTGAGTTTAAAATTCAGGTAGATGATTTAACAAATGATGTTTCATTAATCGTTACTGATTTTGCTGAAGAAGATGAACTCGAGGAATCTAAAATGCTTTGGGATAATTTAATTTCTAGCTTAAAACAAACTTTAGGATCTAGTTAATCAGATTTTTATGTTGAATTCTAATGGAGTCATAGTTTCTAGTTTAAAACTGGTAGAGGAAGACTTGATTCATAGTCTACTAACTGCTTTTTCAATTCAAGAAAGCATTCGCCTGAAAAAAAATAATATTTATTTTTTGGAGGAGCATTATTTTCGAGTAATTGCAACTTTAAGAAGATATCGCTTTGGCATACCAATGAATTACACTATTAGTTTTTTTGAAGAAGAAATCCAAAAGCTCATCGAAGCCAATAAAAATATTTCAGAAAACAATCTCCTTAATCTTCATTTTTTTTTATGTAGGGGGAAAACACAGTTTGTTTTAAGTTTTAGCACTATCGAACCATTTAAATTTATAAATACGTCTTACTCAATTGATATTTATAAAGAAGCTGTTATTGCTTCAGGAGATCTATCTAATTTATCACCAACAAACAGAGGAATTAGAGCTATGTCTAAACGTTATGCTGAAGAAAACGGCTTCGAAGATGTATTGTTATTAAATGAAAAAAAAAACATTGTAGAAAGTCTAGTAGGTACTTTATATTTACTCCAAGGAAATCAAATTTTAACTCCTGGCTTGGAATCTGGATGTCAAGATTTTACCTATCGTAGTGCGTTTAATAAATGGTTAAATAAAAAACAAACAATTTATTCTCTTATTGAAAATGATGTGAATCCTTTCGAACTTCAAAAATCTGAAGAAGTAATGATTCTTTCCTTAGAGAAGGGTTTCCAATGTGTTTCTAATTATCGAAAAACAACATATCCTCAAAGAAAAACCCAAGATATTTTCAACGCTTTTAGTATTAACTTTTTTTAGTTATAATTTGGGTTATCTGGAGTATTTGACCAAAGCAAATATTCTCCTCCTAAAGCTTCCATGCACTCTCGCCACATGTCTTTAGTTGGCATTTTTATCAATTCTAATACTGATTTTATTTCAAAAGGTTCCCAAGATTTTACTTTAATTTCTTCTTCAAGTTGCCCTTCTGTCCACCCACTATATCCAAGAAAAAAACGAATATTTTCTTGATTGAGTTTACCTTTTTTTAATAAATTATTTACAGACTTAAAATCTCCATTCCAATATAGTGTCTTTGATATGCGAACACTATTAGAAATTTTATCACCCAAGGTATGAATATAAAATAAGTTGTCTTGTTCTACTGGTCCTCCAAAATAAAGTGGAAATTTGTCATAAATACCATCCATAACCTCGTCTAGAGTATAGTCTAATTTTTTATTTAGTATAAGTCCAACACTCCCTGAAGTTTTATAATTAGTTAATAAAACAACAGAACGATGAAAGTTAAAATCACCAATAACTGATGGTGTAGCAACGATTAATTTTCCAGTATTCATTTAATTAAAAGTTATAAAAAAAGCTCCACAAGGGAGCTTTTTTTATATAAGTACTTTTAGAAACTTAATTTACTGAACCTGATAATTCAGCTCCTGCCTTAAACTTAACCACATTTTTAGCAGCAATTTTAATTGTAGCACCAGTTTGTGGATTTCTTCCATCACGAGCAGCTCTCCTAGAGACTGACCACGATCCGAATCCAACTAGAGAAACGCGTCCACCTTTTTTAAGTGTACCTGATACACTACCTAGAAAAGATTCAAGACCTTTTTTTGCAGCAGCTTTAGAAATGCCAGCATCAGCTGCCATAGCGTCAATTAATTCTGTTTTGTTCATAATTTTTATATTTTAAGGTTATATAACAAATTTATATGGATTTTCGGTTAAGCCTTTAAAAACCTAGGGAAATCAACTGTTTTTGTTAATAAGTAAGTAGTTTTGTTGATAATGATGAGTCTTTTATCTACAAAACACGAGCATTTGAATCAAATTTATAACCATTTAGTAGTGTTTTAGAGGACATTCGTTTCTTATTTGGAAGTTGAATTTCAATACAATTCAAATATCCCTCTCTATTTGTTATATAAATTTCATCTCCTTTTACTAATATTTTATTTGAAGGGTGTGAATGTTTTTCGTATATCGCTTCTGCTTTCAAAATTTTTAATCGTCCTTGGATTCCATTATTTTCAAAAAAAGACCAAGCTCCAGGATAGGGACACAACCCCTTGATTTTATTTTTTAAAATAATTAAAGTAGCCCCCCACTCTAATTTTGTATTTTCAGCAGATAATTTTGGAGCTTCAAATTCAAATTTTGTAATATTTTGTTTTCTTGAGTTGAGGATTCCAGATTGAATTCCCTTTAATGTGTCAATTATAAGAGTAGCCCCTTGAAAGACAATTTTATCATGTAAACTACCAGCATTATCATTTAAATCAATTGAAACTTCTTTTTGAAGTAATATTGACCCTGAATCAATTTTCTCATCTATGAAAAAAGTAGTAATTCCTGTTTTTTTCTCTCCATTAATTAATACCCAATTAATGGGAGCTGCTCCCCTGTAATTTGGTAAAAGAGATGCATGAAGATTAATTGATCCATATTTTGGAAGGGACCAAACTACTTTTGGCAACATCCGAAAGGCAACAACAACAAAAATATCTGCTTTTAATTCAGTTAATTGAGTAATAAATTTTGATTCTTTAAGATTAATGGGCTGAAAAATAGGAAGCTCGAATGACTCTGCCAATTGCTTAACTGATGAAGAGGTTAGCTTTTTTCCTCTTCCTGCTTTTCTGTCTGGAGCAGTTACAACTGATAAGATTTTAAAATTATCATCTAATAGAGATTTCAAACAATGGCTTGCAAATAATGGAGTGCCAAAAAACACCAAGGAAGGAAGGCTATTCTTTTTATTCATTTATCCAATAATATTTTTCTCCAATACCCTTTTTAATACTTTTTTGATCCAAAAGATTATTTAAAAAAAACTTTAGATCTCGAAGATCAAAATACAACTTTTGTGACAGCTCTAATATAGAATGTGGATTAGATTTTAGTAACGTAATAACTTTTTCCTTAAGCTCCTCTTTTTGTTTAGAAAAAATAAAACATGACTTTGAAGAACATTTTTTACAAATCTCAATTTTATTTTCTCCAAAATATGCTAAAATAAAATTTTGTTTACATGAGCTATCGTCCTGTATATATTGAATCATTTTATCAATTTTCTTCTTTTTAATCGAATATATTTTTTTAACCAACTCAATAACTGGTTTGATGGTATAATTATCTTCGCGTGGGGTCAATGGATTAATATCAATATTCAACTCATGGGTACTAAACTCTAATATCCTTCTTCGCTTCATGATCTCTAGTTCATTTAAAAGACGAACATTTGAAATTTTAAAAGTCTTACATATTTTATTTATAGAGAATATTGTTCTTTCTTTAAAAAAATTGGGGCTTTGACGCATCAAATATTCTAAAATTTGAGAAGTAAGATTTCTTTTATTAATATATGTAGTTACATAATCTAAAGAAGATACCATATTAACACGTAATTGTTTTTCCTTAGAGCTCACTAAACTATATACTCCAGCTAATTCAAAAAATTTAAGGCTCTGTTCGATTTTATAGGGTTTATGATTATAAGTTTTACAAAAGTTGTTTAAATCCAAGGAATAATATGAGCTCTTTCCCTCACCATATGCAATTTGAAAAAAATTACAAAGGTCTTTGTAAATATTCTTTATATCGGCTGTTGTGGGAATCTTATCTAAAAAATAATTTTTTAATTCTTTTAGATCATTATTTTTATATAGTAAATAACTCAAAGCATCCTTTCCATCTCGTCCCGCTCGACCTGTTTCCTGATAAAAATTCTCAATACTTTCGGGTGATTGAATGTGAATTATAGTTCGGACATCCGCTTTATCTATTCCCATACCAAAAGCACTTGTTGCCGTTATATTGGGTATTTCTCCAGATTGCCAAGCTAAAAAATTTTTCTTTTTCTCTTCAACACTAAGTCCACTATGAAAAAAAGTTACTTTATGTCCTTTTTGATTGATAAATTGAGCCAGATTTTCAGTTAGCTTTCTTGTATGGCAATATATTATGCTAGAACCTTTATTTTTTTCCAACAATTGAATTACTGAATTAAACTTATCTTCAGAATTCATCACTTTATATGAAATATTAGTACGTTCGAAAGAACTTTGATAAACTTGTGCTTCTTTCAATTTCAAGATATTACGAATATCAATTATTACTTTACTTGTAGCGGATGCAGTAAGAGCTAAAATTGGTGTTTTTAAAAATAAAGTACTTAGAACTCCAAGTTCTCTGTATGATGGTCTGAAATCATGCCCCCATTCAGAAATACAATGGACCTCGTCAATAGCTATAAGTGAAAAATTTGCTTGAGTAAGTTGTTGGATAAAAAGAGGGTTTAAAAAACGTTCTGGTGAACAATAAACTAACCTGTAGTTTCCATGGATACAATTGTCAATTTGCTCTTGAATCGGTTGACTTTTAGAGTGAGATTCGAAATACATCGCTTTAATTCCTTGTTTTTCTAATTTTCTTACTTGATCCATCATTAAAGCAATCAATGGAGAAATTACTAATACTGAACCCTCTAATATCAGAGCGGGTAATTGATAACATAAAGACTTTCCTCCACCAGTAGGTAAAATTCCCATGACATCTTTTCCTTCCAAAAGGCTATCAATAATTTGTTCCTGATAAGAACGGAATTTAGAGTATCCCCAATATTTTTTAAGTAATTGCAGTTTATCCATTATTATTATTCATGAAGGATTCTATAAAAAAAACACGCTCTTCGATACTTCCCTGTGGCAATTCAATTACTTTATGCTGAACGCTGTAAGCTTTTTTAATATATGGATAATACATCTTAGCCTGGCTAAAATTTTCTAAACGTTCATTATCCTTTTTAAAAATTTTTCCCCAAGGAGTTAATAGAAAAACTAAATCATATTCAAATGAGTAAACCTTTTCTTTAAAATTAAGATTTTCTTGACCGGTAGCTTTTAAATAGGCGTACGTATCGTGTATACCACGATCGAAAAATACAACTTGGCTTTTTGCTTGAAAAATTTTTTCTGAATCAATAAATTGTTTTTCTCTCACTTCTAGAAGTTGCTCACTAAACTTTAAGGGTGCAGAAAGGAAAAGATTGGTTATTCCTCTAGATTGATAATCCTTTATTAAACTTCTAGAAAATTCTTCAAAAATAGAGTATCCTTTATTTTTTAGACACTCAATAACAGCAGTCTTGCCTGAGCCAGGACTTCCGCTAATAACTACTCTTTTATTTCTTTGCATTTTATTCAATAATAAAACCAGTATCTTTACACAAAAGTAATAGCCTTAATGCATTCTAATACTAGCTCAGAAGATTTTTATTCACGTTTTTATGATCAGCTTTTAGAATCCCAAAATTGGCCAGGATTTTATCTTTTTAAGTTTATTGTTAAATCTGAATCCCCCCATCTCGAAGATTTGAAATCTTTTTTTGACCCAAAAGAAGCTGTGTTTTCAGAAAAAAAATCTTCAAAAAATACCTTTACAAGTTTGAGCATTAAAATTAAAATCTCAAAGCCAGAACAAGTAATCGATATTTATAAAAAAAGCAGTAAATTGGAAGGAATAATCTCATTGTAATTTTAATTGGAATCCTTTGGAATTCAATACATTTTACTAATTTGCAATATATTTAATCACACACTTACTAGCAATATATTTTATGGAAACCTTGCAATATAATACTAAGCGCAAGCAACTTATTATCCCAGAATACGGAAGACACATACACATTATGATTGAGCAAGCTATCGCAGAAACAAATACAGAGGAGCGAAATAAAAAAGCAAAAGCTATTATAGGTGTTATGGGAAACCTAAATCCTCACTTGAGAGATGTCCCAGATTTTCAGCATAAACTTTGGGATCAATTTTTTATAATGGCAAACTTTGATATTGATGTTGAAAGTCCCTTCGAGAAACCTCAAAAGGAGTTGTTAGATATGAAACCTGAAAAGCTACCTTATCCCCAAAACTATCCTAAGTATAGATTCTATGGGAATAACATTAAGCTGATGATAGATTCTGCAATTAGTTGGGAAGAAGGGGAATTAAAGGATGTACTAGTTTTTACGATAGCCAATCACATGAAGAAAAACTTCTTAAGTTGGAATAAAGATACTGTCGAAGATGTTGTGATTCTAGCTCATTTGGAAGAATTATCTGATGGAAAATTAAAAGTAGCTGCCTCACAACTTCCTTTAAGTGAATCCGCAGATTTAATAAGATTCAAGCATAAAAATGGTAACGGTCCTAGCAGCAACTATAGTAAACCAAGGAAACGAAACAGAAAACGCTACTAAACTAAATGGAATCATTTTTAATTGAAGGTGGACAATCTTTAAAAGGCTCCATAACCCCACAGGGAGCTAAAAACGAAGCTTTACAAATTTTGTGTGCAGTTTTACTAACCCCAGAAACTGTTAATATTAAAAATATTCCTGACATTATAGATGTTAATAAACTTATTCAATTACTCAAAAATTTTGGAGTAGTTGTAGAAAAAATAGATTCAGGATTTTACCGTTTTAATGCCAAAGATGTCAATTTGAGCTATTTAAGCTCAGAGCAGTTTAAAGAAGATGGTAAAGGTCTTCGTGGTTCAATTATGTTAGTTGGTCCTCTATTAGCTCGTTTTGGAAAAGGAAGTATTCCTCGCCCAGGAGGAGATAAAATTGGCAGAAGACGACTCGACACCCATTTTGATGGACTTATTAAACTTGGAGCAGAATTTAATTACAATCAAGAAGATTACTTTTACAGTGTCGAAGCAAAACAGCTCAAAGGAACTAATTTGCTTTTAGATGAAGCTTCAGTTACAGGAACGGCTAACATTTTAATGGCAGCTGTTTTAGCTAAAGGAAAAACAACAATCTATAATGCTGCCTGTGAACCATACATACAACAATTATGTGGGATGCTTAATCGTATGGGAGCTAAAATCAGTGGTGTCGGATCTAATCTACTAACTATTGAAGGTGTGGAGTCTTTAAAGGGAACTGATCACAACATATTACCCGATATGATTGAAATTGGAAGTTGGGTAGGACTAGCTGCAATGACTCAAAGTGAAATCACTATAAAAAATGTTCGTTGGGAATATCTTGGACAATTGCCAGCTATTTTTAAAAAACTAGGTATCACTTTGGAGAAACGTGGCGATGATATTTTCATTCCTGCTCATAAACAAGGGTATGAAATTCAAAATTATATAGATGGATCTATTTTAACAATTTCTGATGCGCCTTGGCCAGGATTTACTCCAGATTTATTAAGTGTAATCTTGGTCGTAGCAACGCAAGCAAGAGGAAGTATTCTTATCCACCAAAAAATGTTTGAAAGTCGGCTGTTTTTTGTTGATAAACTTATAGATATGGGAGCTAAAATAATTCTTTGTGATCCTCACCGAGCAACAGTTATAGGCCATGATTTTAAATCCACTCTAAAGTCAGCAACTCTAACTTCACCAGACATAAGAGCCGGTGTATCATTACTAATTGCTGCTCTTTCAGCTAAAGGGACAAGTATCATTCATAATATTGAGCAAATTGATCGTGGTTATGAAAATATTGATATTCGTTTAAAACAGATTGGAGCAAAAATTAGGCGTGTAAAGAGATAAACAACTAAAGATCAAAATTGAGAACCAATATTTTATATTTATAGTATAAAATTTAAATTACTTTTTAGATATTTTATTATTACTAATATTACGCTGACGTGAACAACGAAATCGTTCAACATCTTCTGATCTATTTTTACTGTGTTTTGTACTTCGCCCTTGAACTCTCGCTCTCCACATCTTAAAACTTGAAGATTTCATCTCACGACGCATCAGCCTTATAACATCCTGCTCTTTTAATCCAAATTGAGATAAAATTGCATCAAAAGGAGTGCGATCTTCCCAAGCCATCTCAATAACTCGGTCAATTTGTTCCTCAGTTAAACTAATTTTATTTTTCATCTGTTGGATATATCTGTTTTGTTAAAATAAATCGGGATGAGATATAATTTTGCTGGCTCGAGCTTTAATTTTAGCTAATTCTTCACTAGGAATTTTTTCTAGTAAACGCAACATCATTGCCATACGGTTATTCTTTGCGAAATATTCTTTTTTATCATCTAAGAAATTCCAATATAAACTGTTGAAAGGGCATGCATTGTCACCTAATCGTTTATTTTTATCATAGAAACAGCCTTCACAATAATTTCCCATTTTATTAATATAAGAGGCTGAAGAAACATATGGTTTGGTAGCTACTATCCCACCGTCTGCCCATTGACTCATTCCGCGAGTATTAGGAAGTTGAACCCATTCTATTGCATCAGCATATATTCCTAAAAACCATTCATCAACTTGGTCCGGATCTACTTGAGCAAGTAAGGCAAAATTTCCAAGAATCATAAGTCTCTGAATATGATGTGCATAAGCATGATCAAGTGAGTTTTTTACACTATGATACAAACAATTCATCTTTGTTTTTGCAGTCCAGTAAAATTCTGGAAGCGGGAAATTATTATCCAAAGTGTTTTTACTTTTATATTCTGGCATTTGTGCCCAATAAATTCCTCTCATATATTCTCGCCAACCTACAATTTGTCTTATAAAACCTTCAACTTGAGATAATTCAATTTGCTTATGATTTTCATGATAGTGAGTAATTACTTTCTCCACAACTTCTAAGGGTGAAATCATTTTAGTATTCAATCCAAAAGAAAGTCTAGAATGAAAAAGATTTAGCTCTTCGGTGTGAAGGGCATCTTGATAATCTCCAAAATGGATCAATAAATTATCACAGAAATAATTCAACTGTTTCAGACACTCTTCTCGACTTAAAGGATAAATAAAAGATTTGGAATCAAATTTCCCTATAATCTTTAATCCTTGTTCAACGAATAATTGATTTAAAGCAGATAGTTCATTAGTACTTGGATAAAATACTGGAGGAATTTCGGGACTACCTTTCCATTTTTTTCGATTATTTTTGTCAAAATTCCATTGACCACCTTCCGGTTGTTCACCAATCATTAATAAATTAAATTTTTTTCGCATTTTCCGATAAAAAAACTCTAAAATATATTGTTTTTTGCCTGTAAAGTATTCTTTTAACTCATCTTTAGAAGCCATAAAATGATAGGTATCATAAACTTTTGAAAGAATATTTAAGGAGCTTTTAAATTCTTTTAATTGTTTTGATAAACGGAATTCATCAGGCATCTGATAATCGAATGATTTGACATTATACTTTTTTATTAATAATTCGATGTTAAGCACCAAGTCATGTAAATTTGATGGATCATCAAGCTTGATATAATGAGTTTTATGACCTAGGTTTTTTAAAACTTTATTAAAGTGTCGCATAGAAGCAAAAAAAGCGATCAGCTTTTGAATATGATGAGGAGCATAATCAGTTTCCTGACGTATTTCCATTTGCAAATAAATAACATCATTATCTAATGAATCAAACCAAGGATGATTTTCATTCAACTGGTCACCAAGAATTAAACGTAACTTCATTCAAATAAAGATTTTTGATTCCACATCCGCTGAAATTTGCCACCTTGATCATAGCGTTCGGCTTGAATGCGGATATTAAACTTTCTATCGCGAGGATCATTACCTACCCCAGATACATACATCCAATTTCCATAATTGCTATGAACATCATAATCGATAAGTATGGATTCGAAATATGCTGCTCCCATTCGCCAATCCATTAGAAGATCTTTTGAGAAAAAAGAAGCTACATTTTGCCTTCCACGATTACTCATCCAACCTGTTTTCTTAATTTCAATCATATTAGCATTAACAAAAGCTTCTTGTGTAGTTCCATTAATCCAGGAATTGAATTTATATTTATCTGTATCCCATTTATATTTATTATTTAGAATTCCATCTAATTGGAAGATTTTGTCACCATGCTTTAATGAGATATATTTGAAATAATCCCTCCAAATCAACTCAAAAATTATCCAGTAAGTAGATTGGTTTTTTTTAATTTCTTTTTCATATTGAATCACTTCCCAATAAATTTGACGAGCTGATAAAGAGCCATTAGCTAACCAAGCAGATAATTTTGAACTATAATCTTTACCTATTAAGCCATTTCTAGTTTGCTTGTAGTAAGATAGTTTTTTTGTTTCCCAGAAGTATTTATTCACTCTATCCATTCCAGCTTTACCTCCTCCTTTAAAGGTAAAAGCTGAATTGGGATGAGGTATGATTATATCAAAGCCGAAATCAGCTAAAGTAGGTACCTTAAAATCTTGATCTAAAACATTTTCTCTAGGAAAAACTGAGGGCGCAGTGAAGCAAGGACGAACTTTACTGTTTTTTTCACATTGCTTTCGAAACAATGTAAAAACTTCTGGTAAAGTTTCAATTTCCATAGGAATGTCTTCAGGATGAAATAAAAACTGATCGTAAAAAGTATGAATCGTTACCTGGTCTGAAAGCTTAACTTTCATAGCGTTATTAACAACACGTTCTTCTTGTGTCCATTCTTTTTGATAATAAAGATCCGTAATTTCTAGGGCTTCAATCCATTTCAACAATCCAACTTCTGGGTTTTGACTTTCTATAATGATTGATATGTTATTTTGAGCTAGATCTGCTTTTAATTGCTTAAGTGTCTCAATTAAAAATTGGACTCTGAACTTCCCTGTTTTTTTAAAACCCCAAGGAGTCTCTTTGAATTGTTTCGGGTCAAAAGTATAATAGGCAATTATGCGATCACAGTTTTTAGAAGCGTTGTGAAAAGCATAATGATCTTCCAGGCGTAAATCATTACGCAACCAAATTAAAGCATTTCTTTTGCGGTCTTGCATCTCTTACTACAATATTTTACTTGATCCCAGTCTCGTTCCCACTTTTTTCTCCAACTAAAAGGCAGTCCACAGGTTGAACATATTTTTTCAGGGAGATTTATTTTTAAAATTCTCTTCATACTTTGTTCAAAGCTTTTTTATAAGTGGTCAAACATCGTTCTCTTGCCATTTTATGATCTACCATAGGTTCAGGATAATCGAGTTCTTGAAAATTCGGAACCCATCTTTTAATATAGTTAAGTTCTTTATCAAACTTTTTAATCTGTTCGGAAGGATTGAAAATTCTAAAATAAGGTGCTGCATCAACTCCACACCCTGCAACCCATTGCCAATTTCCAACATTACTGGACATCTCGTAATCAAAAAGTTTTTCTGCAAAATAGGCTTCACCCCATCGCCAGTCTATTAAAAGATGCTTACATAAAAAACTACCCACTAGCATACGGACACGATTGTGCATAAAACCAGTTTGGTTTAACTCTCTCATCCCGGCATCAACTAGAGGATAGCCCGTTTCACCAATACACCACTTATTAAAATCTTCTTCATTATTTCTCCATTCAATACGGTCATATTGTGGTTTAAAACTATCTGTTTTAGTATGTGGAAAGTGCCATAGAATCTGCATGAAAAACTCTCTCCAGATCAATTCTTTTAAAAAAGTATGATTTTTTCTACTAACAGATTTTTGAACAGCTCTTCTTATGCTTAAAGTTCCAAATCTCAAAGATGTTCCCAAACGAGATGTTTTATCAATTGAAGGAAAGTTTCGTGTAGCCTCATAATCGTCAATAACCCTATCATTAAAAACTGGCTCAGGATGGGGCAAGTTACTTTTAGAAAAACCAAGATCAGACAAACTACATTTTGGAAGAATACTTAAATTATAGCATTTATCTAACAGATTTTCTGAAGGGAAGTTCTCTATTGGATAGTCTTCAAGGCGAGATAGCCATTTTCTTGAATAAGGTGTATAAACTTTATATGGATTTCCATCATCTTTAGTAACCTCGTTTTTTTCAAAAATAACTTGATCTTTATATTGTTCAAAAACTATTCCATTTTTGTTAAGTAATATCTGAATTTCTTGATCTCGCTTTGAAGCATATGGCTCATAATCTTTGTTACATACAACCTTATTAATAGGCCATTTTTCGAATATTTTTTTAAAAATAACTTCAGGAGTACCATGATAAATTCCTAGGCTACATTGATTACTCTTCATCGCAATATCAATTTTACTTAGGGCTGATAATATAAATTCTACTCGAGCATCTTTTTTGGGGAGTTTATCCAAGATATTAGAATCAAATATAAAGATAGGTATGACTTTATTTTCTCCTTGTAATGCTCTATAAAATCCGTGATTATCCTCAATTCTTAGGTCTCGTCTAAACCAAAACAAGGTGAATTTTTCCAATATTTTTATGTTTTTAAATTTCCAATTCCACCATCAAGTTGCAAAACTCTACCTGTCATCCAACTACTTTCTTCGCCAAGAAGGAAAGCAGTAGCTTGAGCAATTTCTTTTGCACTACCTATTCTCCCAAGAGGGTGACGCTCATTAGCCTTTTCTAATTTGGTATCATTATTTAAAAACTTTGAAGCTAATGGAGTATTAACAAGGGAAGGTGCAATTGCATTAACTCTAATTTTAGGAGCAAATTCTGCGGCCAATGAACGGGTTAAGCCTTCTATTGCACCCTTAGATGCAGCCACAGAGCTATGAAAAGGCATGCCTGTTTGAACGGCAACAGTACTAAAAAACACAATAGATGCATTGCCAGAGGCACTTAGATTTCCTAAAACGTTTTTTAAAGAATTGATAGCACCAGTAACATTGATTTGAAAATCTTTTTCAAATGCTTCTACCGAAAGCCCCTTGAAAGGTCTAAGGTTAATACTACCTGGGCAGTAAACAAAACCATCTAACTTCTCAGGAAGCAATGATGTATCTAAAATCTCTGAAGTGGCATCAAACGTTATATGATGCGCGTTAAGCTCTGATAGATTGTCGCTTGATCTACTTGCTATGTAAATGTTGTTTGACGAAGAAAGAAGATCAGCTAGTGCTAAGCCAATCCCTGAGCTACCACCAATAATTAATATATTTTTATTTTTTATCATAATTTGTAAGTTCCAAATAGTTCTATTAATGCATTTTTTCTGTATTCAAATATCTCTTTTAACTTTGGGGCTACTAATATTGGTTGAGCGATTCTTCCAATTATACCCAATGGTATTTTGTAATCAATAATATCCTTCATTTCAACTCCATTTTTAATTGCCTTTATGAAATGTTTATGATGCCATAGAGAATATGGGCCAAAACGCTGCTCGTCGACAAAATAATTTCCATCGTCAACGTGAGTTATTTCGGTAACCCATTTAGTTGGGATTCCCATAACAGGAGTAACCATATACTGAATTATTTGTCCAGCATACATTTTATCAGCCGTACCATTAATAATTTTGAACCCCATATAATCTGGTGTGATCCTTTTTAGATTTTTAGGATTAGATAAGAAATCCCATGCGTGACTTTTAGAGATAGGTAAATTTTGAATCGTCTCTAAACGATAAATTTTCATAAATTAATTTTTAACAAATATATTAAAGGTTTTGCATGTTATCTTGTTAGATTAAAATTTATGATTAATTGTTTTTAACATATTAAAATAAAATTTGAATAAATAAGAATGAAAAATTTATATTTGAAATAAAAAAATGAAAAAAATAAAATTTTTATTAATCATTTGTTGCTCAACTAGCTTTGCACAAATCCAGACACCTCAATCTAGTCCAAAAGCTTCTATAAATCAAACAGTTGGTCTAACTGAAGTCAAAGTAGAATATTCTAGACCTGCCATGCGAGGAAGAATAATCATGGGAGATTTAGTTCCATTCGGTGAGATTTGGAGAACTGGTGCCAACGCTAACACTATAATTTCTTTCAGCGACGATGTAAAGGTTGGAGGAAAGTCTTTAAAAGCAGGTAAATATTCTATTTTTTCTCGTCCTGGAATATCAATGTGGGAGGTCTTTTTTTATAATAAATATGACAATTGGAATTTACCTGATAAATGGGATATAGATAGTGTAGCTGCTGTTGTAGAAATAGAAACTCAGAAACTAAAACAAATCAAGGAGCACTTCACTATATCTATTGATAATTTATCTAATCAAGGTGCTACTATCAATTTAGAATGGGAAAACACCAGAATATCTGTACCATTTGAAGTACCCACAGATGAAAAGACAATGGCTTCAATAAATAGTATAATGCAAGGTGAGCCAACAGCTAGGGATTATTACGGAGCTGCAATTTACTTTAGAGAAAGTGGAAGAGACTTACAGAAAGCAAAAAAATGGATTTCCACAGCTATAGATATGGATGGGGGTAAATATTGGATGTATAGACAACAAGCCCTAATTCTAGCTGAATTAAATGAAAAAGATGACGCAATACTAGCATCAAAAAACTCATTAAGACTTGCTAAAGAAGCTGGCAATCAAGACTATGTTCGATTAAATAATAAGTCCATATCAAAATGGTCTAAATAATTTTTACTTTATATTGATTTTTTTTGATTTGTACCAAACATTAAGGACTAAACCTAAAATTACAAGAAAAGTTCCTAGAAATTGATAAAAATCGTATGTCTCTTTTAAAACAAAAAAGCCAAATATAATAGTAAAAAGTACCTCAACATACTTAAACGGAGCTACCATGTGAGCCTCAGCATTTTGAAATGCTTTAGTCATGAAAAGCTGACCAAAAAAACCAAAGAAACCCAAACTAGATAAAAGCAGAAGATCTTCCAAGTCTGGTCTTACCCAAAAAAAGATACAACCAACACCCCCAACTAAAGTAGCTGTCACCATAAAATAATGAACCACAACAACAGGATGATCCTTTTTACCAATTTTAGAAATTAAAATATAAACAACAGCTGAGAAAAAAGCTGCGACTAAAACTAAAAAAACTCCAAAATTTGACCCTGAAGGATCATAACTCTTAATTAAAAATACACCTGTAAATGCTATTAAAAAAAATCCCCATTGCAATGGTTTAATTACTTCCCGTAAAAAAAAGACAGCTAAAATTCCTGCAAAAATTGGAGATACGTAACGAAGTGTAACCGCACTTCCAATACTAATGTAATGTATTCCCCAAAAAAACAAAATCATTGAAGTAACGCCCACCAGCCCCCTTAACATTAAAAGTATTTTTTGGTTACCCAGCATATTAATTTTTTTGTATTTCAGAAAACCAAAAGTGATAAATAATGACCCTAATGACCTAAAGAAAACAAGTTGAAATGTGGAGTAATCAATGAGGTACTTTACAAGTGCATTCATAAATGCAAATGACAAAGTACTTAAGAGCATAAATTTAACAGCCTTAGAAAAAGATTTTTTCAATTTTTTTTTCAAAGATGAGAAATGGAAATGGTTCAGACTAGGTAATAACAAAAAAGACTAAATTAATATTATCTTCGACCATAAAATTTCAACTTCTTGTTTGAATTAAATCTTTTTGATTTTAGTCTTGCTGCTTTTTGCGCTTTTTTACTAGGTGTTTCAAAATCAGGAATAAAGGGTATCGCGGCACTTATAGTTACAGGTTTTGCTTTAACATATGGTGCTAAAACGTCTACTGGAGTCTTAATGCCTCTTTTGCTTGTTGGTGATGTTTTTGCTATAACATACTACAAGCGCCATGTTCAATGGAATCATATCATTAAACTAATGCCATGGATGGTTTTGGGAGTTTTAATTGGAGTTATTGGCGGTTCATATATTTCAGATAATTTATTTAAATATGGAATGGCAGGAATCATATTATTAAGTGTTGGTTTAATGTATTATTGGGAAAATAAAAAAGATAAAACCATTCCTTCACATTGGAGTTTTGGAAGTTCGATGGGAATTCTTGCTGGTTTCACAACTATGGTAGGCAATTTAGCAGGAGCTTTTTCTAATATTTACTTTTTAGCAATGCGCCTTCCTAAAAATGCTTTCATTGGAACAGCTGCATGGTTATTTTTTATTATAAATTCTTTTAAAATTCCTTTTCATATTTGGTCATGGGGTACAATAAATAGGATTTCAATTTGGAAAAGTATTGAATTAGTTCCATTTGTTATTTTTGGACTTTTTGTAGGGGTATATCTAGTCAAAAAAATTAATGATGACGCCTATCGAAAACTTATTTTGTTGTTAACAGCGGTTGGTGGAGTTGTGATTTTATTTAACTAAACTTAAAACTTTGAACTACTTGTCGAAGAATATTAGTATCAGAATCTTTTAAAGGCTGATTTAAAAAGGATAATTCTTTATTTACTTCTTTCGGAATTTTAATTGGATTGATAATCTTTGATCCTGATAAATGGATTGAAGATAATCCAGCTGCTTTAAAAATTTTACAATTATCTATTCCTATCCCACCACCTGGCATTATATTGATTTGTAATCCAAACTTTTCATTCCAACTTTTAAGGTTATTAATTCCATCTATTGCATTTTCATTTTGACCAGAGGTAAGAACACAGTCAAACCCCAATTCTATAAGTTGCTCTAGAGACTCTTCGGGATTAATAAGCACATCAAAGGCACGATGAAAAGTAATAAACATTGAACCTGCAAGAGATTTCCATTTTTTAAGCAAAGGAATGTCAAGTTTAAATTTATTATTATGCATCCCAACTACAACCCCTTGACAGCCTAACAAATTTGCGTTTTTAATATTTTGTTCGATTAAGGTGATTTCTTCAGAGGAGTAAAAAAAATGTCCCTGTCTAGGACGAATTAAACAATGTATAGGTAAAATATTGAGATCAAGTGCTTGTCTAATAAAACCTGCTGAGGGTGTTAGTCCTCCAAGCTCAAGTGCTGAACACAACTCAATTCTGTCTGCCCCTGCAGTTACCGCATTTTTAATTGATGACATCGATGAAACACAAACTTCAACAAGCATATATCACTCTTTTTAAACAAAATCAAAATTAACTATAATATTATAAGTAAGAATTCGAAATGATTCACTATTACAAAAAAATATTCTTTATTTTCGTATTGAATGAAAAGACGAAGTTTTATAAATCAGAATTCTTTTGGATTGGCTGGTGCTTTAATATCTCCTAAAATTTTTGAATATTCTAAAATAATAGATACATCAAAAATAATTCAAAATACAACACCATTTGTACTTAGCACTTGGAATGTTCCTGAATCTAACCAGATAGCAGCTAATGCTTTAGAAAAAGGAGTAAGTGCCTTAGATGCGGCTGTTTTAGGAGTAGCTTATGAGGAAAAGAATTTAAAAAATAATTCTGTTGGTAATGGTGGGGCTCCCGATCGCGATGGTAATGTTACATTAGACGCATGTGTTATGGACCATAACGGGAATTGTGGGGCTGTTCTGGCTGTAGAAAATATTATGCATGTAGCTGCATTAGCTCAAGATGTAATGGAAAAAACTCCTCATGTTATTTTGGCCGGCGAAGGCGCTAAAAAATTTGCTATTGAACAAGGATTTACCCCAGAAGATTTATTAACAGAGTCTAGTAAAAAAGCCTGGAAAGAATGGTTGAAAAAAGGGGATTATCACCCTGAAATAAATGTTGAAAATCATGATACTATAGGAATGCTTTGTATTGATAAGCAAGGTAATTTATCCGGTGCATGCACAACTTCTGGTCTTGCATATAAGATGTATGGGCGAGTTGGAGATTCACCAATTATTGGTTCCGGATTATATATAGATAATAATGTTGGTGGTGCTGTAGCTACTGGATTAGGTGAAGAAGTTATTAAAACTGTGGGGAGTTTTCTTATTGTTGAGTTAATGAGACAAGGTAGATCTCCTCAAGAGGCTTGCGAAGAAGCAATTAATCGTATTTTAGAAAAGCATGAGGGAAAACCTGATTTTCAAGTTGCTTATCTAGCAACCAATAAAAAAGGAGATATTGGTGCATACAGTGTTGTGAGTGGGTTTTCATATACACACAATAAAAATATGATTAATCAAAACACAAATTCAAATTCAGTTTATTAAATTTTAAGGAAGATGGAGATTATTGAGAAGGATAAAAAGTATGATGTAGTAATAGTAGGATCTGGTGCAGGTGGAGGAATGGCTACAAAAATTCTTACAGATAGTGGATTGAATGTAGCATTAATGGAAGCAGGACCATTTTTTGATCCAGCCAATCCAGACCAACAACTTCACTTGAAATGGCCCTATGAATCACCGAGAAGAGGAAAGGGATCAACAAGAGCTTTTGGAGAATTTCATGCCTCTTATGGAGATTGGGAGGTTGATGGTGAGCCATACGAAATGAAAGGAGATACTAAGTTTAATTGGTGGCGAAGTAGAATGCTTGGGGGTAGAACCAACCATTGGGGTAGAATATCACTTCGGTTTGGACCAAATGATTTTAAAAGAGGGAGTATTGATGGTTTAGGAGATGAATGGCCAATAAGCTATGATGATGTTAAACCATATTATGATAAAGTCGATAAGTTAATTGGAGTGACTGGAACAAAAGAAAATATATATAATGAACCTGATGGTTTTTTTCTTCCTCCAGCAAAACCAAGACTTCACGAACTATATTATAAAAAGGGTGCAGAAAAAGCAGGTGTAAAAGTAATCCCATCAAGACTCTCAATAGTAACAAAAAGAATAAATAATGAACGAGGGGTTTGTTATTATTGTGGGAATTGCGGAAGATCTTGTGGTGTGTATGCAGATTTTTCCGCTAGTTCTTGTCTTGTCTTTCCAGCTCAAAGAAATGCCCAAGGGAGACTTGACTTATATGTAAATAGTATGGTAAGAGAAGTCTCCGTTGATAAAAATGGTAAACCTGATGGAATTGTTTACATTAATAAGGATGATAATAAAGAATACAAAATAAACGCTAAAGTTGTTGTTTTAGCTGCCTCTGCATGTGAGAGTGCGAGAATATTGCTTAACTCCAAAAGCATATATCACGAAAATGGATTAGGAAACAGTTCAAATTTGGTAGGAAAATATCTACATGACTCCACTGGTAATAACAACATGGCTTTTATACCAGATTTGATGAATAGAAAAACATATAATGAAGATGGTATGGGCAACATGCACCTTTATACCCCTTGGTGGCTTGATAATAAAAACTTAGATTTTCCAAGAGGCTATCATATTGAAATTGGAGGTGGCCTTGGGGCTCCCATGTATGGCTTTGGTTTTGATTTTAACAGTTTAAATAAGTTTTTTGGTATAGAGGTAGGTGGATACGGAGACAGGGTCCGCGAAGAAGTTAAAAAATATTATGGATCAACAATATTTTTTGCTGGCAGAGGAGAATCAGTTCCTAATAAGGATAATTATTGTGAAATAGATCCTGAAAAGAAAGACAAATATGGAATACCTGTATTAAGATTCAATTACAAATGGTCTGATCATGAACGTAAACAGGCTAAACACATGAATGAAACGGTCGAAAAAATAGTTCATAATATTGGAGGCCATATGTTATGGAAAAATGAAGGGCCTGATCATGGCTTAATAAATCCCGGGG
>Ga0233396_1000081_pt1 | contig 45630 bp, 36 predicted proteins | sample 32DmetaG_FD_183169 | JGI IMG/M metagenome (GOLD analysis project Ga0233396, IMG submission 183169) | Seawater microbial communities from Monterey Bay, California, United States - 32D | ecosystem: Environmental > Aquatic > Marine > Coastal | place: USA: California | collected 2016-10-19 | reverse complement strand
TTCTATTGTTAGGGTCTCCGAAAGCTCTGTCTCTAACTTGGTCAAGTAAATCTTGAGGATTGTCTTTTTGAACAGAAGCTTGTAAATTAGCTTCAGCAGCCATCAATAATACATCAGAATAACGTATAGCCCTGTAATTGTTACTTCTATTTATGTTTTGATCTGGAAGTACAATGTCATCTGCATATGGAATGTATTTTTTATTAAAATACCCTGTGTGTTCTGATCCTAGATTGTAAGTAACATCAGGTCTTGTAGCGACAAAGGCATCAATATCAAAAATCGTTGCTTCTTTTCTTGTGTCTGCTTCTTCATACAGGTCTACTAAGTCTTGAATAGGAACGTTAAAACTAAAACCAGAGGCATAAGGAGTAAAATCTCCATCTCTAAATCTAGGCCCCATGAATCCTACTGCAAAATTTCCTTCTAAACATTGGAAACAACCAAACCCAGCTCCTTCTTGACTTCCTGAGTATTGAACTTCAAAAACAGATTCTACATTATTTTCGTTATTGTTTAAGAAAATAGAGGCATAATTAGAAACTAATTGATATTGCCCAGATGAGATCACTTTATTAAAGGCATCTGCCGCTTCGTCATATTTATTTTGATATAAATAAATTTTCCCTAAAAGTGCCCATGCAGCTCCTTTCGTTGCTCTTCCTTTTTGTACTTGTTGCCATGGCAAGTTTTCTATGGTTGATAATAAGTCACTTTCTAATTGTGAATAGATTTCACTTTTTGGCGTTCTATCAATTGATTGCGTTTCAGCAATGCTAATTCTTCCATCGGTATACATTGGTACATCTCCAAAGAATTTTATCAATTCAAAATAGTAGTATGATCTTAAGAATAAGTTTTCGGCTAAGATTTTTTGTTTTTCATCGAAATCTATTTTATCTTGAAATTCAATGATATAATTAGCTCTACTAATTCCCGCGTACATCCACTGCCAAACACTTCTTAAGGTACCATTGTCAGGAGTATGAATCATATCATCAATTTGTTGCCAATCTAAAACATCTGTTGGATTTTCTCCTCCACATAAAGAATTGTCAGAGGCAATCTCACCAAGGATGTTGTTTAAAGCAGTAGTTGATAATAAATCATAGACTCCTATAAGAGCATCTTGAAAGTCTTGTGGATTGTTAAAGTAGTTTTCTGAATTTTGTTGTCCTTCAGGAGAAATGTCTAAATAATCATCGCACGAAGTAAAAGAAACAAATGTTAACGTGATTGCTATTAAATATATTATTTTATTTTTCATCATATTTTGTTTTAAAATGAAACATTAATTCCTAATGTGTATGTTCTAGTTTGCGGATATTGACCTAAATCGACTCCTGCAGCAGAAGGATTTGCGTTTGATACATCTGGGTTGTAACCACTATACTTAGTAAACGTATATAGGTTGTTAGCAGCAACATATATTCGAACTTTATCCATTTTTATTTTTTCTAATGTAGAAGCTGGTATTGAATAACCGAGTTGTACGTTTTGAATTCTTAAAAAAGAGGCATCTTCAACGAAGAAGTCTGAGAAAAGATAATTGTTTGAGGCATTTGTAGATGCTCTTGGAGTAGTGTTTGAGGTTCCCTCTCCCGTCCATCGATCTAAATATAGTCTAGATTTATTGCTGTAAGTTAGAAAACGCTCATAACTTCGAGCAGCATCGTTACCAATCGAAGCGTAAAGAGAAGTTGCAAAATCTAATCCTTTGTAATCTAAATTTAAATTAAAACCTAAGGTCATCTCAGGTATTGGATTTCCAATGACTGCAAGATCATCTTCACTTCCAAATTCAACTACACCATCTCCATCTCCGTCTACAAATCTTAGATCTCCAGGTTGAGCACCTGGTTGTAATGCGTGTGCATCAATTTCTGCTTGATTTTGAAAGATTCCGTCGGTTTGTAATCCATAAAAAGCACCAATTGGAAGTCCTGTTTGAAATCTTGAAGTAGTTTGTCCTAAACCAAATTGACCACTTGGAATAAATCCTGCTGCATTATTCACTTCTAAAGTTTTGTTTTTTACAGTAGTGATATTCAATCCAGTAGCTAGTCTAAAATCTTCACTCAATTGTTTCTTATAGTTAATACTTAGATCTAATCCTTTATTTTCAATAGTACCTGCGTTTACAATCGGAGCAGAACTTCCTCCTGCGGTTGATCCTAGTAATCCAGAAACTTCAGGAACAAGTAATAAGTTACGGGTTGTTTTTACATAATAATCCATGGTAACATCAAATTGATTATTGAAAAAACTAGCATCAAAACCAAAATTAATTTGTTCGTTAGTTTCCCATTGTAAGTCTGGATTTGCAAGTTGTCCCAATGCATTTCCATAAGAAAGAACATTTCCAAAAGGATAGGTTGCTTCAGCATTTGCTCCTTGAAGTCTTCCAATCCAGCCATAACTTCCTATTTTATCATTTCCTGTAATACCCCAACTTCCTCTAACTTTTAAATTATTGATTTGATCAACATCAAAAAAGTCTTCTTTGGTAAGTATCCAACCTCCTGAAACAGAAGGGAAATAACCAGTTCTATTATTTGGTCCAAACCTTGTAGACGCATCTCTTCTCACCATTGCAGAGAATAAATATTTTCCATCATAATCGTATTGTACTCTTCCAAAAAGAGAAAACCATCGATCTTCATTTACGCCAGTGGATGCACTTCTATTTCTTTGTACGGTTTTGTTATCAACTACAATATTTCCATCAGGATCTAAAGAAGTTAAAATATACTCATCGTAGATATCTTGAGTATTGAACAAGTAAGCATTACTCCAACTATCTTCTCCAACAAGAGATCCATATCCATAAACTCCATAAAATTGTTCACTTCGAATTGAAGTTCCTAACAAGAAACTTAGATTGTGTTTGTCAAAAGACTTCTTGTAATCAATAAAAGTTTCCCATGTGTAATCAGTATAATTTTGAGTGTCTTCTCCAACCCCACTAAACAAATCAATAATCCCATTTCCATTAGTGTCTCTTATAAATTGATTATTAGCATCAACATTAACACTATTATTTACCTTGTTAGGGCCATAATATGCAAGAGGGTTATAATTTCTATTCGTAACATCTGCATAATTGAAATTATATCTTGAAGTTACTTTAAGATCTTCAACAACTTCATAAGATAATTCTACCTTACCTGTGAATCTGTTTACTTTAGTCTCATTATGAGTATTATTGATTAATGCGAAAGGGTTGATAATTTCAATTCCTTGTTCACTTCCTATGTAAGAAAACCCTCTTGAAGGACCACTACCATCAGTACCATCAAAAATAGGTGTCAATGGTGAAGCATTTAAGCCATAATATAAAACTGAACCTCTACCACCTTCAGGAATTGTTTTTCTGTTAATGTTAGTGTATAACAAAAATGTACTTAATTTTAATTTGTCTGTTAAATCAATACCTAAATTGTTTCTTAGAGTAATTCTATTAAAATTAGATTTATCTGGAGATATAATTCCTTCTTGTTGAAATATACTTGCACTAGTACTATGTGTTATATTTTCAGAGCCACCACTTGCACTAAATGTGTAGTTAGAGATTGGGGCTTGAGTGAATAGTTTCTTTTGCCAGTCAGTACCTGTTCCAAAACCATTAATATTTGGGTATGGAATATTATTTCCGTCAGCTATTTCTGTTTCGTTAACGTATACGGCATATTCACTTGCATTCATTAAATCTAGTTGATTTGAAGCTTCCTGAATAGAAGAAAAAGAGTTAAATGTAAATTTAGTAGGTCTGTTTTTCTTTCCTGATTTTGTTGTAATTAACACAACACCATTTGCAGCTTGCACACCATAAATAGCTGAACTAGCATCCTTGATGATATCCATTTTTTCGATATCATTTGGATCAATAACACTCAAGTCTGTTCCAATGTTTACTCCGTCTACAATTACAAGAGGAGAATTGTTACCATTTGTGGTTATTCCACGGATTCTAATATTTAAAGATGCTCCTGGTGATCCAGAATTTGCAGTAACCTGAACTCCAGCGGCATTACCTGTTAATGCCTCTTCAATTCTAGCAGGATTTTTTTCAGCTATTTTGTCTGCATTTAATGATGAAAATGCTCCAGACACTAATTCTTTTCTTTGGCTTCCATAACCTACGACAACTATTTCATCTAAGGTTTCAGAACTTTCTACAAGTGCGGCATTTATCACTTCTTTGTCAACGGTTATCTCTTTTGTTTCATAACCAAGATAACTAAATACTAAAATTGACCCCTTTGGAACTCCAGATATCTTGTAATTACCATCAAAATCTGTGACATCTCCTTTGGAAGAATTTTTTACAATCACATTTACACCTAAAAGAGTTTCTCCCGTAACAGCATCTGTCACAAGACCTTTTACATTTAAAGTTTGAGCAAAAAGTGTGCTAGACATAAAAATGAATGAAACTAAAATGATCAGTTTTTTCATAAAATTTTTCATTGTTTAATAATTTCCAATAAAATTAAAAGTTATTATTAAATATTCCTTAAAATTCACCACAATAAAAAACATACATCATAAAATTTAAAAATAAATTTTACAGACCTTGTAGTTTAAGTAAATATTAAGCTTTTGTATTGTTGAAATTATTTAATGTTATGGTGATGTATAGTTTTTTAGGTAGTTATATTTCTAATATATAGCTACTTAAACTAGCTTCATGCGGCAGATTCATCTTTTTACGTAGACGATATCTTTTAACTTCTACACTTCTAATTGATATATTTAGTAGAGGAGCAATTTCTTTTGAAGATAAATTTAATCTAAGGTAAGTACATAGTCTTAAATCATTTGACGTAAGATTTGAATGTTCTGATTTTAACTTTTTCATAAAACCTTTGTCAGTGTTTTTAAAAGCTTCTTCAAATAGCTTCCAATCATCAGAGGTGTTTAAATTATTATTAATTAGTTCTATAACTTCTTTAATATCATTAATATTTTTAGTGTTTCCTAGCTCTTTTTTTATAGTTCCTAACAACTCATTCCTTTTGATTAAATTCATGGTAGAAAGTCCAAGCTCTCTATTTTTTGAATCAATATCTTTCTGCAAGTCTAGGTTTTTAAAATGCATTAATTGTTGCTCATTTTCGAGTTGCTTTATTTCTAATTCTTTTTCTTTACGTTTTAAAAGTTTTGCTTGTTGATTTTTAAAGTAATTTCTATGCAAAACATTTATAATCATCAGTAAGAGAATTGCTGAAATAATATAAATGATTAAAGATGAAGTTTTTAAATACCAAGGTTTTGCGATATTGAAACTATATTTGATTGCATTGTTAGTTTTTTGAGCTCCAACTCTTCCTCTAACTTCAAAGGTGTAGTTTCCGTGAGGCAAGTTTTCAAAGTAAATTTCAGATTTTGCTGACCAATTACTCCATTCATTATTTAGTCCTAATAATCTATATTGAAATAATGATGGCAAATATTTACTAAAATCTGAGATGCTGTAGAAAAATTTAATATCATTCTCCTCATTTTTTAAAACTCCATTTTCAGAGAGATTTAAATTTTTTTGATCTCCTTGTAAAGAATTCGTTGTAACCTCATCCAATTTAATAATTTGCTGATTCTTGTTTCGAATTTTTAAATCTGTAACAATATAACCACTTTTAGTTCCAATTAGGTACTTGTTATCTTTTATAAATAGAATGTTTTCGTAACCATCTTTTGTTTCCCTAAGACTGTTTGGTATTGGAATTGAAAACAGCTCATATTGAGCACTTAGTTGTTCTTTTTGGACATAAGAAATATTGTCATTTGTAAACGCAAATAATTTATTGTTTTCACTAACTAATTTACCAGAGATATATCCTGTATAACCAAAAAGGGTACTTAAAACACTGTCTTTTTTAAAATTTAATGATTGAGGATCATAGTAAAATACCCCTTCATTAGAGCCGTAAAGAACTTTGTCATTGTATTTATTAAGACTTGATTTTATACTTTTTTTTATGCTAGTTTTAGTAGATGATAAAACTGCTCTAAATTCATCATCAATTTTTAATTGAAAGACTCCCTTTTGTTCATGACTTACTAAAAGTTCGTTAGGGTTAATAAACTCTATGTGCCTTGAGGAGATGTCAAACCCAGTTATTTTATTTCTTAAATTCCATTTTCTATTTTCATTCTGAAGCACATAAAGCCCTTTATAATTTCCTAGTATTAATAAATCTTCTTTGCCCGAGATTTCTTTAATTAGCCAAGTTCCAAACGTATTTGAAATTCTTTCTGCTTTACCTTTTGATATAATAAATATTCCTTTGTCGTGTCCACAAAAAAGAGTGTTTTTAAATTTTTGTAAAGACCAAACTTGACCTTCTGTTCCAGGAACAAAACGAAATGTATTTTTTTTATCTTTATAAAAAAGACCCTGGTTAGTTCCTAGGTATAAAACCCCATCATCTAAAAAAGTTGTGTAAACAGTACCTAAAACCCCAAGATCATCTTTGTATACTCTAAAGGGGACATTAAAATTAATATTACTAATTCCATTATCTAACCCAAGCCACACATTTTTATCAATATCCTCGAATAATGATAGTACCGTGTTATTTCCAAGACCTCTACTTTGATTAATTGTATATGAAATCTCCTTTTCTTTATTCAAATAAAGAATTCCATTAGAGACAGATCCAAGAATAAAATCTCCATTACTTAATTGTAAACTATTGTAAACATTGTATTTGCGAAGTTTTGTATTGAGAGGAATATCCCATTCCTCAAGATTCTTGTTATTTTCCTTGATAAAAAACCCAAGCTCTTTTGTTTGAAATAAAAGTTGATTATTATCTTCAAAAATATTAATTACAATATTGTCCTTTACTATAACATCACTACTAATTAATATTTCTTCACCATTTTTAAATTTAAAGATTCCTTGATTAATTTTTTGATAATAAATTTCGTTATTTACTTCATAAATTTTAGTAATCGAAGTTTCTGATTCAATAATGGCAATAGTTTTAAATTTAGAATCATAAATATAAATCCTATCTAAAGATTGAAAAATAATCCATCGATCAAGTTCTAAAATATTCCAAAATTCTTCATCTTCAGCTAGAGATATATTTTTATTTGAAGTAATAGAGCTGTACTCTAAAGTTCCAAATTTATTCTTCTCCCAATATCCAAAATCCATATAACTACCGGTGTAAATTTTCTCACCAATAACTTTAACGGACCTAACAATAGATGAATTTTTTGATTTATAAAGCTTCCATCTAGCGCCATTATACATGAGTAGCCCTTTGTTGTTGGCAAAGTAAATAGATTTATCTTTTCCTTGAGAGATGCTCCAGTTTTGATCCTCCGCGCCGTAATCTTTTGGTTTAAAAACTTCAATAGGAGGAAGTTCTTGAGAAAAAACACTGAACTGGGCAATTATAAAAAAATAAATAAAATTTCTAAACTTCATTATTTTTGTTTTGAAGAATCTATAACTACAAAGAAATAAATTTTAATTAAAATTGAATTATCTTCATTTGTTTGGTTCCCAAGTTACGTTAAATCTATTAAATACAAAGACTTTTAGTTTCTATGTATTGTTTGTGTAAAGGTTTTATGTTTTTTTTAACCTTTTTGAGAAACCCCACTAATTCAAAAAATTAACCCCATTAAAGTAAGAGGGAAAAATAAAATATCATATAATTATAAGTTTTTGTAACTTATGCTTTTAAATATAAATTCATAAACTATGCCAAACTATACATTGAAAATTAACGGAAAACAAATTGAAGTTAATGTAGATGAAGACACTCCGCTTCTTTGGGTTCTAAGAGATGAATTAACGATGAAGGGTACAAAATTTGGTTGTGGAATAGCTCAATGTGGAGCATGTACTGTTCATGTAAATAATATTGCAGTAAGAAGTTGTTCTCTTCCTATATCTTCTATTTCAGAAGAATCTATTACAACTATTGAGGGACTTTCAGAAAATGGCACTCATCCCGTGCAATTAGCTTGGAAAGAAATAGATGTACCACAATGCGGTTATTGTCAGGCCGGTCAAATAATGACCGCTTCTGCTTTTTTAAAGGATAACTCAACACCAACAAAAAAAGAAATTAGAGAGGCAATGCATGGGAATATATGTAGATGTGCATCTTATAATAGAATTGAAAAAGCAGTTGAGCTGGCTGCAAAAAACTTATAAACTAATTCATTTTTAAAATTTATGATGTCTCAAAATAAATCACATAGTTTTAGTAGAAGAAATTTTTTAAAAACATCTTTACTAGCAGGTGGAGGTATGTTAATTGGATTTAATTTGCTAAGTGCCTGTAAACCAGATGCTATTTTACCAATAGATATATCTAAGCTAAATTTTAACGATTTTAACGCATTTATAAAAATTTCCGATGAAGGCTATGTAACAATTTTTTCACCAAACCCTGAAATAGGTCAAGGTGTAAAAACAGCTATGCCAATGATTATAGCTGAAGAGTTAGATGTTGATTGGAACAAGGTTTCAGTGGCACAAGGAATTTACGATCCAAAAAATTATCAAAGGCAAGTTGCTGGAGGTAGCCAATCAATTCGCTTTGGTTGGGACGCCCTCAGACAAACAGGAGCAACTACAAAACAAATGTTGGTTAATGCCGCAGCAATACAGTGGGGAGTTAATCCAAGTTCTTGTTCTGCGTCTCAAGGAATTATAAGCAATGAAAATGGCGACACTCTTGGTTACGGAGAAGTCGTAAAAGTAGCTGCTAATTTAGAGGTCCCAGAAAACATCATTCTTAAAGACCCTAAAGATTTTAAAATTATTGGACATGATATTACAAATGTTGATATTCAAAAAATAATAACAGGGAAACCATTATTTGGTATAGATTATAGTTCTGAAGGTATGGTTTATGCTTCTGTTTTGAGACCACCAGCTTTTGGAAATAAACTGACTAGCTATGATGATCAAATTTCAAGAAGTTTTAATGGGGTTTTAGATGTTATTAAATTTGGTGACAAGGTAGCTGTTTTAGCAACGAATACCTGGGCAGCAATGAAAGGTAAAAAAGCAATAGTCGCTCGTTGGGAACAAGACACAAAACTAGAAAGTACAGATGATCACAATTTTGAATTACTTAAGATTTTAAATGGTAATAAGTTTAAGACAAATAGAGAGGATGGAAATGTAAAAATTGCTTTTAAAAATGCAGATAAAATTATTGAAAGAACGTTTGAGTCTCCTTTTCTCCCTCACAATTGTATGGAGCCAATGAATTTTTATGCTAATGTTACCGATAAAAAAGTTCATCTCGTAGGACCAATTCAAACTCCTGCATGGACTTCAGGAAAAATAGCAAAAATCTTAAATAGACAACCTGAGGAAATTCATTTAGAAATGACTAGAATGGGGGGTGGCTTTGGAAGAAGACTCTATGGCGACTTTGCCGAAGAGGCAGCTCAAATTTCAAACATTACAAAACAACCAATTCAAGTTGTATTTTCGAGAGAGGATGACATGACAGCTGGAACTTACAGACCAGCTATAAAATACAGAATAAAAGCAGCAATCAAAGATGGCAAGCTTACGGCTTACCATCTTAAAGAAGCTGCTATTAACGGAAATATGTATGGATTGATTGCAAACTTTTTTCCTGCAGGATGTATTCCAAATTACAAGGTAAGTACTGCAAATTATAAAAGTAATATAACCACTGGTGCATGGAGAGCACCTTTTACAAACTTTTTAGCATTTGCAGAACAGAGCTTTTTTAGTGAAATAGCTTCGGAATTAGAGATAGACCATCCTAAGCTAATTATTGATCTTTTACAAAATGTAAAAGGGACTAAAGATGAGAGAATTCAATATTCTCCTGAGAGAATGGAGGAAACTATTAATTTAGTTATTAAAAAATCCAATTGGGGTAAAACACCTGAAGGAGTTTATCAAGGTTTTTCAGCTTATTATAGTCATAATACTCATGTAGCAGAGGTAGCTGATATTGAGTTGAAAAATGGGGTGCCTGTTGTTAAAAAAGTAACAGTGGCTGTTGATTGTGGTATAGTTGTGAACCCTCTTGGAGCAAAAAATCAAGTTGAAGGAGGGGTTATTGATGGAATTGGTCATGCCATGTATGGTGATTTTTCTTTTAAAGATGGAACTCCACAGTCAGTAAATTTTGACAAGTATCGTTTAATTAGAATGGATGAAACACCCGAAGTAAAATCTTATTTTGTTGAGAGTAATTTATCACCAACAGGTCTAGGAGAACCTGGTCTTCCTCCAGCAGGAGGAGCCGTAGCTAATGCTATTTTCAAGGCCACAGGGCAACGCTTATTAAAACAACCATTTATCAATCAATTAGAAATGTCTAGAAGTAAACTTTTAGGATAGCTTCAATAGCTTTTGATAAGCTTCTTTTGTGTCAACATCAAAAAAAGGAGTCTTTGACTTCATTTTTAAGACTTCTTTTTTATATTTTTTCACTACAGGTTTTGCACCTTCGTTATCAGATAAAATTGATAATTCATTAAACAACGATTTATCAAAAATAGCTGGAACCCCAGAAATTTCGTCATAGTTAGTGAGTATAATTCGCTTACCTGTTTCGTCTGATAATGAAATTAATTCTTCATAATGCTCTTTAGTTACTAGCGGAGTATCTGCAAGTGTAACTAAAACTCGATTATAATTATTTTTCTTCTTTATAAGTTCAATTCCTTTACTTATAGAGCTTCCCATACCATCTTCCCAATTATTGTTTTTGAGAACGGTTGCTTTTTGACCTCTGATGGATTTAAAAACATCAGCAAAATGAGCACCAATAACAATAAAAACGTCAGCATATTTTATTCCGTTCGCTTGTTCAATAGCGTGAAGTAGTAGTGTAGAGTTATTGTAGGGCAATAGTTGTTTAGGCTCACCCATTCTTTTAGACTCACCAGCAGCAAGAATTAATATCGCAGTTTTAGGCATCATTGATGTATTCCAATTTGTTTATCTTTCAAATATATGGGTTTTTGATTTCTAATAACAGATAATATTTCAGCAAGAATAGAAATAGCAATTTCTTGAGGGGTTTCTGCTCCTATGTTAATACCAGCAGGGCCGTATATTTTATCAAAAAAACCTTCAGAAATTAAATTATTTTTTTCAATTAAATCATTTAATAATTTTTCTCTTCGTTTACTTGGGCCAAGTAATCCAATATAATTTATTTTTTTACCAACAAGTTCAGACAGATATTTTAAATCTCTTACATAACTATGAGACATAATTACTACAGCTGTTTGAGAATCAAAAGAAAAGCCATTTAATTCTTTTTCATTAATTCCATAATAATTAGTTGCACCAGGAAAATCTTTAATTGATTTTTGTTCATCAATTGGGGCAACAATTACCACATCCCATCCTGTTGCTGACGCATATTTACATAATTGAACCGCATCATGTTCACAGCCAATAATAATTAATTTAAATCCTGGATTGATGGTTTGACTAAAAAGGGTCAAATTTTTTTTAGGGTTTAGTTCTGATACAGATAATTCTTGATCATTAAAATGAAAACAAGAACTTCCCTGATTTATTTTTGAGGTTTCTTTTGAAAAATAGGAGTTAATGAGAAAAGATTTTCTTGAGGAGCATTGCTTTTCAAAAGCATCAAAAAATTTATTTGTTGGATGAAAAGGCTCAATTAAAATGTATAAAATTCCTTCACATCCCAAACGGTATCGCCCATCGTATTCCATTAATGTAGACGAATTGGTTTCGAAAACTTGTTGTGCTTGACGTAAAATTTCTTTTTCAACACAACCACCACTGACAGCACCAATCATTTTCCCATTTTCTTGAATAGACATTCTAACTCCAGGTCTTCTGTAGGATGAACCATCTAAAGAAACTACTGAGGCAAGTACCGTTTTGATCCCTTTGCTTTGAGCAATTTTAGCAGAGCGTATGATGTCTTTTAATTCGTGTATCATATAAGAGAATACCAAATTACAAATTTTTGAAGTTTTCTAGAGAATCATTTTTCAAGTTTTTAAAACTTTATCTTTACCTATAAATAAAAAACACATGAAAACTTTAATTTCAATACTTATATTCAGTTTATTTTCTCTTGGAACTATTTTTGCCCAAAAAAATAATGTAGCAGTTGACAGTTATTGGTCTCAAGGTAAAGCTGAAGTTAATGTATATGAAGTTTCTCAAAATAGATACCGGGAAAATCATTCAGGACAACTTGTAAGTGTGTTTGTGACAGAAGATTTTTTAACAAATAAACAAGTAAAAAATGAGTATTATGTAAATAAAAATTCTACATGGATTTTAAAAAATATTCAATTAAAAAAATTTACCACAGGAGTCTATGATTACTCATTATTTAATTCTGTATTTACTCCAATAGATAGAAATAAGTTTCCAAAATCACTAAAAGTTTCTGCTTCCTCTCAAGAATGGTGTGGAACTATATATACTCAATTTAACCTCAATTTAAATTCAGAATACAAAGTAGAACACCGCTCTTACTTTGAGAAAGAAGGGGACAGAACTACTAGAATTAAAAGCTCATATCTTGAGGATGAGGTTTTTACAGTTTTGAGAATGAATCCATTACTATTACCTTTAGGAACTGTTCAGTTGATTCCTCCCGCCAATTATCTTCAATTGAAACATTTACAAATCCAATCCTATAAAGCTTTTACATCGTTAATTCCCTATAATGAAAAAGAATTTTCTGGTTCTAATTTAATGCAATATAAAATTGTGTATCCTCAGCTGAAAAGAACTATACGTATAGTTTTTGAAAATAAAGCACCCTATAAAATCATGGGATGGTTTGAAAAATTTCCTTCTTCTTTTGATGGAAAACTTAGAACTACTAGTGTAATTTTAAAGACTCAAAAAATGTTACCTTACTGGAAACAAAATAGTTTAAAGGATAAACAATTAAGAGAGGAATTGGGGCTACATTAAAAGAAAATCTCTTGTGCTAATCTGAAAGTATTTGCATGTGCATCTATAATAATTTTAATATCAGGGGTGTAACCACCACCCATACTGCACATTACAGGAATGTTATGATTTTTACAAGTTTGTAATACATATCTGTCACGTTCTTTACACCCATCTATTGTTAAAGAAAGTTTTCCGAGTTTATCTGTTTTTATCACATCTACACCACATAAATAATAAATAAAATCGGGTTGTTCTTTAGTTATTAAGTCAGGCAAGACTTCTTTTAGAATTGATAAATACGTAGTATCATTAGTTCCGTTTTCTAAAGGGATATCTAAATCACTTTTTTCTTTATGAAAAGGATAATTACTTTTCCCATGCATTGAAAAGGTGAAAACAGTTGGATCGTTGTAGAATATTTCTGCAGTCCCATTTCCTTGGTGAACATCTAAATCAATAATCAATATTTTGTTTACCATTTTTTTTTCTAGGAGATACCTGGCTCCAATGGCTTGGTCGTTTAACATACAAAACCCTTCTCCTTTATTAGTAAAAGCATGATGAGTTCCGCCTGCAATATTCATTGCAATACCGTATTTAATTGCAAATTCACTAGCTTTTATAGTGCCATCAGCAATAATCATTTCTCTAGCAATTAAGTCTTCACTTAGAGGGAAGCCAATTTTTCTTGCCGCTTTTTGATTGAGAGTCATATTCATTAAATCTGAAACATACTCTGCATCATGAACCATAAAAAAATATTTATTATTAGGAATTTCAGGGGTAAAGAAATTTTCTTCATTGCAGGTTCCTTCATAAATCAGTTGCTGAGGTAAAAGGTCATATTTTTCCATTGGAAACCTATGCCCTTCAGGTAAATTATGTTTGTATATTGAATGATATGCTATTTTAAGCATTAACTTATTTGTTGGCCGTTACTTACTGTTTGTTCTGGTTCAACAAAAGCTAATTTTCCATCAGGAGTATCTGTCATTAAAATCATTCCTTGACTTTCTACTCCTCTAATTTTTCTGGGAGCGAGATTAGTTAACACTGTGACTTGTTGGCCAATAATGTCTTCAGGAGAAAAACTTTCTGCTATACCAGAAACAATAGTTCTTACATCGATACCAATATCCACTTTTAGTTGTAATAATTTTTTTGTTTTTGCAATTTTTATAGCTTCTAAAATAGTTCCAACTCTTATGTCTAGTTTGGTAAAGTCTTCAAACTCTATAGTTTCTTTTTGAGGTTCTAATGTTTTGTTTTCCTCCTCATTGGTTTTCTTAGTTTTGGCTAGTTTTTCTAATTGAAAATTGACTGTTTTATCTTCAATTTTTGAAAATAATAATTCTGCAGATCCAATTTGATGATTGCTTGGAAGTAAAACATCTTTTTCTGTAACCCCATTCCATGAGCTATCAGTATCTCCAGAAATATTTAGCATTTTTTTCAATTTATTTGAGGTGAAAGGCAAAAATGGTTCAGAAACTACTGCTAAAGCTGAAGCAATTTGTAAAGCAACATACATAATTGTTTTTACTCGCTCTTGGTTTAATTTAATTACTTTCCATGGTTCTTCGTCTGCAAGGTATTTATTTCCTAGTCTAGCAAGATTCATTAATTCTTGTGAAGCTTCTCTAAATCGATACCGTTGAATCGACTTTCCAATACTCTCAGGAAAATGTTTGATTGCTGCTAAAGCATCTTCATCAATTTCTGTTAATTCACCAACTGAAGGTACTTGTCCATTATAATATTTGTTAGTTAAAACTACCACACGATTGATAAAATTTCCAAAAATAGCAACTAATTCATTGTTGTTTTTTGCTTGAAAATCTTTCCAGGTAAAGTCATTGTCTTTGTTTTCTGGAGCATTTGCAGTTAAAGTATAGCGCAATACATCTTGCTGATTTGGGAAGTCCTCTAGGTACTCATGGAGCCAAACAGCCCAATTTTTAGAAGTCGACAATTTATTTCCTTCTAAATTTAAAAATTCATTTGCAGGAACATTTTCAGGCAAAATATAATCACCATGTGCTTTTAGCATGCTAGGGAAAATAATACAATGAAAAACAATATTATCCTTTCCTATAAAATGAACTAACTTGGTGTTTTCATCTTTCCAATAATCTTCCCATTCTTTTCCTTCTCGATTCGCCCATTCTTTAGTTGAAGAAATATAACCAATAGGAGCATCAAACCAAACATATAAGACTTTTCCTTCACCTCCCTCTGCAGGAACAGGAATTCCCCATTCTAAATCTCGTGTAACCGCTCTTGGTCTTAATCCGTCATCAATCCACGATTTTACCTGTCCTAGAACATTAGATTTCCAATCATTTTTATGGCCTTCTAAAATCCATTCACGTAAAAAATTCTCATGATTATCTAGGGGTAAAAACCAATGTTTAGTTTTCTTAAGTGTTGGAGTATTTCCTGTAATGGCAGATTTAGGGGTTATTAAATCTGTTCCGTTATGACTGGTTCCACATTGTTCACATTGATCTCCGTAACTTTCTTCAAATCCACATTTTGGGCAGGTCCCAATAACAAACCTATCTGCTAAAAACTGATTAGCTTCAGCATCATATAATTGTTCGGTAACCTCCTCAACAAAGGCTTCTTTATTATGTAAGTGTTTAAAAAAATCTGAAGCTGTTTTATGATGAATTTTTGAGGAAGTTCTAGAATAATTATCAAAAGAGATTCCAAAATCTTTAAAAGATTGTTTAATGATTTCATGATACTTATCAATAATATCTTGAGGAGTTACACCTTCTTTTTTTGCTCGCATTGGGATGGCTACTCCATGCTCATCACTACCACATATGTAAGCAACATCATTCCCTGTTAAACGTAAATATCTTGCATAAATATCTGCAGGAACATATACCCCAGCTAAATGACCAATGTGAATAGGCCCGTTGGTATAAGGTAAAGCTGCAGTAACAGTATATCTTTTGGATGAACTCATAAATATTCTTTTGAACTAATTTTGGTTAACAAAAGTACAAAAAGCAAGTTGAACATATTTTTGAAAGCCCAATGAATTTAGATACATTTACAAAAATCATTTTTATGAGGAAGCGAATTAAATCTGTATTCGTAGTTTTATTCTTTATTTCTTTTTTGTCTTTTGGACAAAAAAAGAATGATTCAATTTCAAAACATATGAAATTAGTTCAACCAAACTATCTCAATGAGGGAGACAGTATTGTTATTTTAGCTCCAGCAGGGATTCTTATTCAGAGAGAAAAAATTATCAATCAAGCCAAAGAGCTTGCAGAAAGTTGGGGTTTAAAAGTCATCATTAGTGAACATGTTTTTAATCAAAATAACCATTTTTCAGGAACGGATAAAGAACGCGCAAGTGATTTTCAGAAAGCATTAGATAACCCTAGCATTAAAGCAATTTGGTGTGCAAGAGGAGGCTATGGAAGTGGACGTATATTAGATAAGTTAGATTACTCAAAGTTCAAAGAATCTCCAAAATGGATTGTGGGGTATTCAGATATAACAGCTTTTCACAGTCATATTCAAAATCTTGGTTTTCAAACTATTCATGCAATGATGGCTACCAGCCTATCATTTAATCCAGAAGAAACTGAACAAAGCATTGAAACTTTTAGAAAAGCCTTATTCGGTGAAGAATTGAGTTATAAAATAAGCTCATCTGAATACAATAAAATTGGGGAAGCAGAAGGAATATTAGTAGGAGGGAATTTAAGTATTTTACAAAATATGTTAGGTAGTGTAAGCCAATTAAATACCGATGGTAGCATTTTATTTATTGAAGAAATTGGCGAATACAAATATCATATAGATAGAATGCTACGAGGTTTAAAAAGAGCTGGATATTTTGACAACTGCAAAGGACTTATTATTGGAGGGATGAGTAATATTAAAAAAAACACAACACCCTGGGGAAGTTCTATTGAACAATTAATTTTAGATGTTATTGAAGAGTTTGATTTCCCTGTTTTATTTAATTTTCCGGCGGGTCATGAAACAGATAACAGAGCCCTTATATTTGGAAAGTCTATTAAGATGAATATTAAATCAACCACCTCTGAAATTATATTTAAATGAAATTTATAGAAGATAGTATTGCTGCTTTTGCCTCTTTTATTTGGGGGTACCCTTTATTGTTATTGCTTATAGGTGGAGGAATCTATCTTCTCATACTCTCTAAATTTTTACCTTTTAGATATTTTTGGCATGCCATACAAGTACTTCGCGGTAAATACGATGATCCTAATGATCCAGGACAAATAAGTCATTTTCAAGCGTTAACAACAGCACTTTCAGCAACTGTAGGGATGGGGAATATTTCTGGGGTTGCTGTAGCAATAGCTATGGGTGGTCCAGGAGCAATTTTTTGGATGTGGATAAGTGCCATAGTAGGGATGTCTACGAAGTTTTTCACATCCTCATTAGCCATTATGTTTAGGGGAAAAGATAGTAATGGAGTATTACAGGGCGGCCCCATGTATTTTATTACAGAAGGTCTTGGGAAAAAATGGAAGCCATTAGCAGTTTTTTTTAGTGCATGTGCAATGATTGGGGCATTACCAGTTTTTAATGTAAATCAATTGACACAAGCAGTTAACGATATATTGTTAAAACCAAATGGTGTAGAGGTTACTAATTATACAAATTTATTTATTGGAATTTTTCTTGTCATAATTACTTCTATAGTTGTTCTTGGTGGTTTAAAAAGAATAGGAAAAGTTACTGCAAAGTTAGTGCCTTCCATGGTTCTACTCTATTTTATTTTAGTACTTATTATTTTAATCGTAAATATTGAGGTAGTCCCAAAGTACTTTGTTATGATCTTTACAGATGCTTTTTCTGCAGATTTTATAAAAGGAGAATCTGTTTTTGGAGGTGTAGTAGGTGCACTAATTATTTTAGGAATAAAACGTGGAGCTTTTTCTAACGAAGCTGGGGTTGGAACTGCTCCAATGGCTCATGGAGCCGCAAAAACTGATGAGCCTGTTAGAGAAGGTTTAGTAGCAATGTTAGGGCCATTTATTGATACCATCATAGTATGTACACTTACTGCACTAGCCATATTAGTTACAGGTGTTTGGCAAACTAGTGATACTAATGGAGTAAGTTTAACAGCCACAGCTTTTGGAAATGCGATGCCAGGAGTTGGTAAATATTTACTAATGATTTGTGTTGCAATTTTTAGTATTTCATCACTATTCTCATACTCATATTATGGCACTAAATCTCTTTCATTTTTAGTAGGATCAAGATATAAGCATTTATATAACTATTTATTTATAGCTAGTATTTTATTAGGAGCAACAGCTAGTTTAGATACCATGATTAATTTAATAGATAGTGCATTTGCTTTAATGGCAATACCAACCATGTTAGCTACTATTATTTTAGCGCCCAAAGTGATGAAAGAAGCAAAACTTTATGGCAGTAAATTAAAAAATTCTAGGAATTAGATTCCCTTCTTGATAGAAAGGCTGAAAGCGAGCAAATAACTCTTCAGAATACCAATTTAGCGCTCTTGTTTTTTTTACCATTTCCGCATGCTTTGGATTCTTATAAGCATAATTCATCATGGATTCGGCACTAGTCCAAAGAGAAAAAGTGGCCTGCATTAACAAAGGAAATTCTCCAATACCTTTTGAGAAAACTAATTCATTGTAATTGTTCATTGATTTAGATACTGCCGGGACATTTTTCCAAAATTGATAGGCTAGTTGGGGTTTTATAGTAGCTCTTGTAATTACCGCTAATGGTTTTGTTTTGTCAAATTCAACAGAAGTTTCAAAAGGGTTTTGCTTACTCCATTTCCCGTGACTTTTTACTGTATGCATTAAAATATGGCTGTAACTTAAAGTTGTTTTAGTATATTTCTTTACTACATCAGTTTTTAAAAATTCTTTAGCTAATTCTTCAGATTTAAAAACTGCTACAAATCCAAATGTTGAAAAATCTGGCTTTATAGAAAAGCCATTTCCACTCCCAGTTCCAAGAGGTTTAAAAAAAGTAAGGCCATTTATTTTTTTCTGTAAAATAGGAGATCGTCCCATTCTTTTAAAAGCATGCCATTTATTTTTTATTCCTGCATACTGAAAAAAAGAGATCAAAGTAGTTTGAGACATTAAAAATTGTTTTTACAAAATTAAGTAAATAATGGTTTTGTATTTTAGTAAAATGTCAGAACATTATGATTTAGGAAAACAAGGCGAACAATTAGCAGTAGATTACTTAGTAAAAGAAGGCTATAAAATTGTAGAAAGAAATTGGAGATTTCAGAGGGCAGAGATAGACATTATAGCTAGTAAGCAAGAAAAAACTATCGCTATTGAGGTTAAGACAAGGTCATCAAAAGATTTTGGGGATCCACAAAGTTTTGTGAATTCTAAAAAAATTAAATTAATGGTATTAGCCATGAACCAATATGTTGTCATGAGGAATTTAGACGTAGAGGTTAGATTTGATATTATTGCAATTACTAAAAATAGAACAAGCTTTGATATTGAACATTTAAAAGATGCATTCTTATATTTTTAGTTTAACTCTTTTAAAATAAATTTTAAATCATCTATGGTTTTTGGGATAGAAATAATTTTTTTGTCCATTCCTAAAATAAAATAGCTTGGCGTAGAATTAATTTGATACGTTCTTGCTGTGGGGTTTCCCCATTTACCCAATCCCAAAACATGATGCCATCCAGGCATTCTAAGATGATAATCTGACCATACATCATCTGAGTTTTCCATAGCAAAAGCAATTACTTTTGTGTTTTTTTTCTCTTTCATGTATTCATATATTTCGGGAACTTCTCTCAAACAATGAGAACAACCAGTACTATAAAAAATAAGAAGATAACTCAATCCCCCTTTCAAAGAGGAAAGCTTTAATTCTTTGCTATTTTCTTTCCATGAAATCTCTGGCGCAACTCTTCCTATGGCGATTCTTAAACGCGATAATGTTTTATTTTTGAATTGAATATTTTGATTTTCTTTTGGAAGTTTATCAAAATAATTAGCAAATAAATGGTCTACTAAGGTTGCGTTTCTAATTTCATAAAACTGTGAAATAAGATAATTTATAACCTCAGCTTTAAACGAAATTGATGTTGTTTTTCCAATAGCTACCTTAGAAGCTTTTTTGTAGGTTTCTTCCTTTTGTTCTGGATCTACAGCAAAGTTTAGAAATAACACATATTCTGAAATTTTATCGAATAAAAAAGTAGAATTATATAATGATTTACTTGAAAAATCAATGTAATCAAAGAAATGAGTGATAGAACTACTAATATAATTTTGCGGATTTTTAAAAATTTCTTGAGAATTATACCTTAATGATGCTTTGATAAAATGATGAGCTAGATACCCTTTAGAATTTGAAATATAATCTGTTTCTATCCTTTTAACTTTCTCTAAATTCTTTTTATATAACTCTTTAATTTTGGAGGAGGGATCCCTAAAATATTCACTTTGTAGTGAGTCTAGAGTAAATTGTGAAGCATATATTTTTTTAGTAAACGAGTAATACAGCTGATTTTCTTTAGATTCCTTAAAATCAACATTTTTTTCTAAATCATTTGGGTTGAATTCAAAATGGATATTTTCCTTATTAAATAAAAAATCTATAAACCCATTTTTATTCATACTATATTTAATTCGGTAGGAGCCTGGCTTTGCCTCATTTGGTAATGAAAATTCAAAAGAGGCTTTCTTATTCTCTTTACTTAGTTGTGTATTTTTTATAAAAATTTGTTTTGTTCCCTCAATTTTATACAATAAGACCCATGAAGAATTTGGTGATGAGTTCATTGTTCCTTTTATGCTAAATTGTGAGTATGAGAGAGAGCTCATAAATAAAAATAAAACAATGATTTTTCTCATAATAAATAATTTTAATTCAAAATTTAACAAGTTCAAAATTACAGTTTCTTTCTTTAATTATGTACTTTAGATTTAAATAAATTATTAATGAATTTTCAAAATAAAGTAATTTGGATTACCGGTGCTTCCTCAGGAATTGGAAGAGCTTTGGCATTAGAGCTATCAAATCTTGATGCTTTGTTAATTCTATCAGCAAGAAATGAAGCAGCATTAGAATCGGTAAAAAAAAAATGTAAAAACCCAAGTAATGTGACAGTTCTGCCTTTAGACTTGGAAGTACATAGCTCATTCAATAAAATTACTACAACAGCAATAAAGCTATTTGGAAGAATAGATATTCTTGTAAATAATGGAGGTATAAGTCAGCGTTCATTAGCATCAGAAACAAATATTTCAGTTGATAAAAAAATTATGGAAGTTAATTATACAGGTACAGTGGCATTAACAAAAACTATATTACCCCATTTTATAGAAAATAATAAAGGTCAGTTTGTTATAACTACTAGTATGGTTGGTTTAATAGGAACTCCATTAAGATCTTCTTATGCTGCATCTAAGCATGCTTTACACGGTTTTTTTGATAGTTTACGAGCAGAGGTATATGATAACAATATAGAAGTAACATTAATTTGTCCTGGTTTTGTTTCAACTAATATTTCTATGAATGCTCTTACAGGAGATGGAACTTCACAACAAAAAATGGATACTGCCACTGCAAATGGAATTTCACCTAAAAGATTTGCCAAGCTAATGGCAAAAGCAATTTATAATAAGAAAGAAGAGGTCTATATTGCTGGGTTTAAAGAAAAATTGGGAGTTTATGTAAAAAGATGGTTTCCAAGAGTATTTTCTGTTATGATCAGAAAATTAAGTGTCACTTAAAAAAATTTAAACCTTCAAAATAATGAATAATTGCTTCTTTCATCAAAACAGTTTGTTCACCAGGCTTTAAGTTTGGAAGATCGGTTATTAACTTGTAATGGGGCCAGCCATCTTTGTCAAAGAAATCAAACTCATAGTAACCATAAGGTTCTAATAATTTACATATAGCAATATGCATTAAATTAACTTTTTCGTCTTTTTTAAATACCCTTTTCCCTTGACCTAACTCTTGAACTCCTATCAAATAGATGATACTATCTAAATTAAGAATATCTCCATCAGAGAATTGTTGAGACAACTCTTTAGTCAAATAATTCCACTGATCTTTTAAGCTTGTAGAATTGTTTTGTATTTTTTTCATGCTGTAAAGATATAAATTTAGCAACCTATTTTTAAAGAATAAATGATATCCTATAGAATAGGATTTTCTGAGAGCTTTATATACATTTGCTGGCTAAAAATTTTAAATAAAATAAATATGAGTTTAAGTAAGAAAATCCAACTTTTTTTAACTTTATGTATTTATATACAAACTTTTTCACAAGAAAAAAATCAACAATTAGATTCTATTGTAATTAATTCTTCGAGAATTAGTTTGCCATTTAAGAAAAATTCTCGAACCATAAATATTATAACAGCTAAAGACATAAAAAATAGCGCAGCAACTAATGTTGCAGACTTATTACAGCAAGTAACAGGAATAGATATTAGAAGAAGAGGAACTGGTGGGGGTCAGTCTGACTTATACATCAGGGGTGGGGGATTTGATCAAACGTTATTGCTGATTGATGGCATTAAAATGGACGATGCACAAACCGGGCATCATACCATGAATGGAGTATTGCCAATTGAAGTAATTGAAAGAATTGAAATTATTAAAGGACCTGCAGCAAGAATCTTTGGACAAAATGCATTTACGGGAGCTATTAATATTGTAACGAAAAAGAAATTAAAAAATAAAGTTTCTATAAACGCAGAAGCCGGATCTTTTGGACAGTTAAATGGTTCGGTAACTTTAGGAAAAGAGACCGAAAACTCTTCGATTATTGCTCATATTGGTGCACTAACCTCTGACGGATATCGTAACAATTCTGATTATAATAATCAAAATTATTTTTTAAAGGGGATCTTTAATAAGAATAAGCAAGCTATAGAAGTTATTGCTACTTTTTTTGACAAGAAGTTTGGAGCAGAGAACTTTTATACAACCAATGTAACTTTTAACGAGTATGAAGAAACCCAAAATAGTTTACTGGGAATTTCTACTACTTTTAGAACTGATAAATTTAAAGTAACCCCAAGAATCTATTGGAGAAGAGGACAAGACATGTTTCTTTTAAGAAGAGATGATTCAGGATTTTATAGAAACTTCCATATTACAAATAAAATAGGAGTTGAAACAAATGCTTCTTACATATCAAATCTTGGAATTACCGGTTTTGGAGTAGATTTTTCAAGATTTTCTATACAAAGTAATAATTTAGGTGAAAGATCCAGAACTATGGCAAACATATTCCTTGAGCACCGTTTTAAATTGGGATCTTTTGATATTACTCCAGGTGTAGCTGCTACGTATTTTTCAGACTTTAAATTTAATGCTTTTCCAGGAATAGATATTGGTGTTCAGGTTACTGACAAGGTAAGAGTATACGGAAATATTGGCTACACTTTTAGAGCACCAACGTTCACTGATTTATATTATAGTGACCCTGCAACTTCAGGAAATCCGAATTTAGAACCAGAAAAAGCATTTGCTCAAGAAATAGGATTTAAGTACAGAGATAACAATTATTCAGGATCTTTAGCTATTTTTAATAGAGACTCAGAAGATTTAATTGATTATACACGACCAAATACTGACGCTAGTATTTTTACAGCAGCTAATATTGCCGAAGTAAGTACTCAAGGAATTGAGTTTGAAAGTACTTATAACTTTAAAATGAACAACTACAATCAAGTGATAACGTTTGGTTACACATATTTAAATGATGATATTTTAGATCAAAATAACGATTTATCTCGTTATTCTTTAAACACTCTAAAACATCAATTTGTTTCTCGTTTTACATCTCAATTGTTTAAAAATGTGCGTCAAAATATTATATATAAACACGCAGAAAGAACAGTAGGAACAAACTATAATGTATGGGATGCTTCTTTAATTGCAGATATTAATAAGTTTACGTTTACCTTAACTGCTAATAATATTTTTAACGCTGAGTACATAGAATCTGGATTTGTTCCAATGCCTCCAAGTAATGTTTTACTTGGCTTACGCTATGCATTTTAAAAAGAATCTATTGTCTTTTAATTTTCAGAGGGAGAAACAGAAGAATAAAAAAACCAGCTTTTAGCTGGTTTTTTTATTTAAGTTTTTATTGAAAAAGTCTAAAAATATCATTTCCATTTGCAAAAAGTAATAAGGTGATTAATAAAATAAAACCAGTTACTTGAGCATATTCTAAAAATTTATCACTTGGTTTTTTTCCTGTAATCATTTCCCATAAAGTAAACACTACATGACCTCCATCTAAAGCTGGAATGGGTAGTAAATTCATAAAACCTAACATGATGGATAGAAAAGCAGTAATATTCCAAAAACTTTCAGCACTCCATGTAGATGGGAAAATACTTCCAATAGAAATAAACCCACCCAAGCCTTTATAAGCTCCAGTGTTAGGGTTAAATATTTTTTTGAGCTGTTTTATGTAATTACTAAGTGTTTCGTATGATTTATTAACACCTGCTGGAATTGCAGCAGCCAGAGAATAGTTGATATTTGCTAAATCATAGTAGCCTAATTTTTCTAAGTCAGAAAAATTCATGCCATAAATTACCACACCTAACTTTCCATTATCATTTACTACTACGTTAAATGTTTTATTTTCTTCACCTCTCTTAACAGTTAACAAAATTTCTTTACCTCTGTTTTCATTAAGCAAAACCTCAACTTCATCTTGATATTTTAATGACTGCCCGTTAATTGCAGTCACAATATCTTTATCTTTAAATTCTGAGTTTGAATTTAGAGAGTTTTCTTGAAATTTAGCAAACATGAAAGGGCTTCTTGGTCTAACAATCATTCCTGCATTTTTACCTCTAGTTATTAATTTATCAATAAAATCTACAGGTAATTCTTTTTTAATAGAAAGACCATTTCTTTCTATGGTATAATTATTACCGTTAATAAATTCGATGGTAATGTCTGAGAATTTTTTTATTTCTTCACCATCAACACTTAAAATTTTGTCTCCATTTTGTAGCCCTAAACGAACTGCGAGTGAGTCTTGAACCCATACACCGTCAGTTACATTTTCATTTGGGAGGTATTTTTCACCATACGAGTACATCAACATGATATATATAAAAATACCTAATATGAAATTCACAAAAACCCCTCCCAACATTATAATTAAGCGTTGCCAAGCCGGTTTAGATCTAAACTCCCAAGGCTTTGGTTCTTCTTTGAGTTGTTCAGTATCCATACTTTCATCAATCATTCCAGATATTTTTACATATCCTCCTAATGGGATCCATCCAATACCATAAACAGTTTCTCCAATTTTCTTTTTGAAAATAGAAAATTTATAATCAAAAAATAAATAAAATTTTTCAACTCTTGTTTTGAATAATTTAGCAGGGATAAAATGCCCTAATTCATGCAACACAATTAACAACGATAAGCTTAATATAAATTGTGAAGCTTTTATTAATATTTCCATCTAGTTTAGGTCTTCAGTTTTTAAGGCACAAATGTACACTTTTCATTAGAGGTGAAAAAAATTGTTTTATGATGCTATTTTAATTTAACAAACATTTATGGCGTATTAGATACCAATTTGTTGTGCGATGTATTTGTTATGTATTAAATTTGTTACATATTTTCAGTTATGGATTTAGTATTCTTTAAAAAATCAATCCCCACACTTCGTTTCTTGGTTATATTTTCAGTAGTTGGAATTACTGTTTTTTATCAATTAATGTCTCAAGAAGAACGTCTTAAAATTTATAACCCAATAGATATAAATCCAAAATTGGTTGATATTTCAGTGAAAAATTTAAAAAAAAATCATACGATATCAGATTTCGAATTAATCAATCAAAATGGAGAAAAAATTACCAACGATACCTATAAGAATAAAATTTACATCGCAGATTTTTTCTTTACACGTTGTCAAACAATATGTATATCTATGGCCTATAATATGAGTGAATTACAAGACTATTATATGGATGACGATGACATTATGTTTTTATCGCATTCTGTAACACCAATTATTGATAGTGTTTCTGTTCTAAAAAAATACGCAATACAAAAAGGAGTTGTTGATGGGAAATGGAATATTACAACAGGGTCAAAAACTAATATTTATGACCTAGCACGTAAAAACTATTTTGCAGTTTTAGATGAAGGTAATGGAGATGAAAATGATTTTATTCATACAGAACAATTTGTTTTAATAGATAAAGAAAGACGTATTAGAGGGTTTTATGACGGTACTGAGAAAGAGGATATGAAGAAGCTAAAAAATGACATTAAAATTTTAAAAAGAGAATACAATTAAAATAACTTGTTTAGAATTATTCTAGTTTAGTATCTTTGTTTACTAATTTCATTCCCGCATAAGCGGGAATCTATATTTAATGTCCACAATAGCATCTTTACATATCGGAGAGTTGGCCTATATATCTGAAGAATCTCTAAATGAGATCCCTCTTAAATTGCTAGAGATGGGTTGCCTACCTGGTGCTGAAGTAGAATTGATTCAATTAGCACCTCTAAATGATCCTTTGTATATCTGTGTAAATGGCAGTCATTTGGCCATCAGACAAGAAACTGCATCAAAGATTCAAATTATTAAAGCACAATAATGAGTTACAAAAAAACTATTAATGTTGCTTTAATAGGAAATCCTAATACTGGTAAAACATCATTGTTTAATGAGTTAACAGGTTTAAATCAAAAAGTTGGAAACTACCCAGGAGTTACAGTAGACAAGAAAGAAGGCCAGGTTAAGCTTCAGGGCAATCTAAAAGCTATTATTACTGATTTACCAGGTACTTATAGTATTAATCCAACATCTTTAGATGAAACAATTGTTTTAAAAACACTCCTAAATTCCAAAACAGAAAAAACTCCAGATGTTATTGTTGTTGTTGCAGATGTTGAAAACTTAAAAAGGAACTTACTACTCTTTTCACAGGTTAAAGACCTTGAAATACCTACAGTTTTAGCCATTAATATGGCAGATCAAATGAAACGGAAAGGGATCACAATAGACCTGAAATTACTACAAAAAGAGTTAAGTAACGAAGTTGTTTTATTAAGTGTTAGAAAGGAACCTGAGTTAGGAGTTGAAGAGGTTAAAAAAGCTATTCTAAAAACTTATAACTCAGCAAAAGCATTTCCATTGTGTAATGTTAACAATAGAATAGATCCAGCATATTTTGACAGATTAAAAGAAATTAATCCAAAATATTCTATTTATGAACTATGGTTAATGATTACTCAAAATAGTTTCCCTGATAAAATTTCAGAGGATGAAAAAAAAGCACTTATAACCTTCAAAAATGACTCAAAAAATTTAAAGAAATATCAGCATAAAGAAACTATTTATAGGTATCAGAAAATTAATGAAATATTAAAAAAAACATACTTAGCAGATCGTTCTAAAGCATCAGATTTAAGAGCTAAGCTAGATAATGTTTTTACTCACAAAATTTTTGGATACATCTTGTTTTTTACTTTATTGCTATTAATTTTTCAATCTATTTTTGATTGGGCAAGTCTTCCCATGGATTTTATAGATACTTTATTTGCTAACCTAAGTTCTTACGTAAATAAAACCATGTCACCAGGAGTCTTAAATAACCTAATTTCAGAGGGTATAATTCCAGGAGTTGGTGGAATTATTATTTTTATTCCTCAAATTGCTATTTTGTTTCTATTTGTTTCATTATTAGAAGAAACAGGTTATATGAGTAGGGTTGTTTTTTTAATGGATAAAATTATGCGTCGTTTTGGGATGAGTGGTAAAAGTGTGATCCCATTAATTTCAGGAACTGCTTGTGCTATTCCAGCGGTTATGGCTACTCGTAATATCTCAGGGTGGAAAGAACGCTTAATTACTATATTAGTAACCCCGTTTACGACCTGTTCTGCTCGTTTGCCAGTTTACGCGATTATCATTGCATTAATTATTCCTGAAAAAAAGATTTTTGGAATTTTAAATTTACAGGGCTTAACTCTACTTAGTTTATATATTTTAGGTTTTGCTACGGCTATTATTGCTGCTGTTATTCTTCATAAAACACTTAAAATAAAAAACACTTCATTTTTTGTGGTTGAAATGCCTGACTATAAATTACCTTCTTTAAAAAATGTATTTTTTGACGTGATTGAAAAAACAAAGGCTTTTGTTTTTGGTGCAGGAAAAATAATTTTATCAATTTCTATAGTACTTTGGTTTTTAGCTTCTAATGGTCCACAAGCTTTCACAGAAGTAGAAAAAAACATCAAAGAAAAAACAATTAGTCAAGAAATTTCTGAAGTAAAACTCAATCAAATGATTGCCTCTGCTAAATTAGAAAACTCATACATTGGTATTATGGGGAAAAGTATAGAACCTTTAATTAAACCATTAGGTTATGATTGGAAAATAGGAATAGCTTTGATTAGTTCTTTTGCTGCAAGAGAGGTTTTTGTTGGAACTTTAGCAACCATTTATTCCGTTGAAAGTGATGATGATGATATCACAACAATAAAGCAACGTATGAACTCAGAAATTAATCTAGAAACTAATTCTAAAAGATTTAATTTTCCAGTAGGTATGTCTCTATTGGTCTTTTATGCTTTTGCAATGCAGTGTATGGCAACTCTAGCCATTGTAAAGCGAGAAACTAAAAGTTGGAAATGGCCTTTAATTCAATTCGTAGGTATGGGTGTTTTGGCATATATTTGTTCTTTTATTGTATTTCAAACACTAAGCTAATGCAAGAAATTATTGTATATGGTGCTGTAGTAGTAGCAGTTTTTTTTCTAGTAAAAAGTTTTTTTTTCAAGAAGCCGACCTCTGGATGTAATAAAGATTGTGATTGCTAAGTTTTTTCATTTAATTAGACTTATTTCTTTTAGTATCAGCTTTAACATCCAAAACCAAATAAATTTTTAACCTTAAATACTTCAATCATGAACAAAAACCTTTTAGTAATTACGATTCTTTTTTTTAGTGGAATTTTTTTAAATAAAGCGATAGCGCAAGACTTTAAAAAGCTAGATAAAAGTCCTATGGATATGGCATCCTATCCAGATAATTATAGGATTTCAGAAAAAGTGATAAAAATTATCTACAGCAGACCTCAATTAAAGGGAAGATCTTTGGCAAATTTAGCTAAGTTTGGAAGAAAATGGAGAACAGGAGCTAATGAAGCAACAGAAATTACATTTTATAAAGACGTAAATTTTGGTGGTACTGCAGTAAAGTCAGGAACTTACACAATGTATACAATTCCCGGAGAAACTTCATGGACTGTAGTCTTAAGTAGTCAATTAAATGTATGGGGAGTTTATTTTCACAAAGATGAAAATGATGTGGCTAAGGTTAGTGTACCTGTAAAAAAATCTGAGAAAATTATTGATTTATTTTCTATTGTAATAGACAATGATATGACCATTCATATGGGGTGGGGAGATGTTATCTTAAGTATTCCAGTAAAATAATATTTTTTAGTATATCAATTAATAAAGTTCATAAAAAAGATAAGTTAATCTATCTTTTTTATGAACTTTATTTTTTCAGTACAATATTTAAATAGTAAAAAATACTATAAAGTTTTTGTGATAGAATTTATAAAAAGTGTATTGAATCTCCTATAGATGTTTTAGGAATCCCATTATTATTAGATAGACTTTATACTTTACAAGAATAAGTGTAAATTTGACCACTTTTAAGAAGAAAATTTCATGCACTATAATTTCAAAGAAATAGAAGAAAAGTGGCAAAGTTATTGGGCTAAAAACCAAACATTTAAAGCTACTAATGGTTCTGATAAACCAAAATATTATGTTTTGGATATGTTTCCTTACCCTTCTGGGGCAGGACTACATGTTGGTCACCCTTTAGGATATATTGCATCTGATATTTACGCACGTTACAAAAGACATAAAGGTTATAATGTATTGCATCCTCAAGGATATGATTCTTTTGGGTTGCCAGCTGAGCAATATGCTATTCAAACCGGGCAACATCCGGCAAAAACTACTGAAGAAAACATTAAAACATATCGTCGTCAATTAGATCAAATTGGATTTTCATTTGACTGGTCTCGTGAGGTGAGAACTTCAAATCCAAGGTATTATAAATGGACACAGTGGATTTTTATTCAACTATTTAATTCATGGTATAATAAAGATACAGACAGAGCAGAAGATATTTCAACATTAATTTCCATATTTAAAAAAGAGGGGAATCTATGCGTGAATGCATCCTGTGACGAAGACATTAAAGAGTTTACTTCTGAGCAATGGGAAGCGTTTTCAAAGAAAGAACAAGAAGAAATTTTATTACAATATAGATTAACATTTTTATCAGATACGGAAGTAAATTGGTGTCCACAATTAGGAACTGTATTGGCAAATGATGAAATTATTAATGGTGTTTCAGAGCGTGGAGGACACCCTGTGGTCAGAAAAAAAATGACCCAATGGTCTATGCGTATTTCGGCATATGCACAACGTTTATTAGATGGGTTAAAATCTATAGATTGGCCTCAGCCTTTAAAAGACTCTCAAACCAATTGGATTGGTCGATCTCAAGGAGCAATGGTTTCTTTCAAGATAGATGGTCATGATGGAATGATTGATGTTTTTACAACCAGACCAGATACTATTTTTGGAGTGTCATTTATGACTTTGGCTCCAGAGCATGAATTGGTTTCAAAAATAACAACTTCTGCTCAAAAAACTGAAGTTGAAAATTATATAAGTGCAACAGCCAAAAGATCTGAAAGAGAGAGAATGGCAGATGTAAAAACTATTTCAGGTGTTTTTACTGGGGCCTATGCAATTCATCCATTCTCAGGAGAAAAAGTTCAAATTTGGATTGGAGATTATGTCTTAGCAGGCTATGGTACAGGAGCTGTTATGGCCGTTCCCTGTGGAGATCAAAGAGATTATGATTTTGCTAAACATTTTAAAATCCCAATTCCAAACATTTTTGAAGGAGTAGATATTTCTGAGCAAGCCCATACAGACAAGGAAGGAACTATTATTGCAAACTCAGACTTTTTAAGTGGATTGTCTTATAAGAAAGCATTAAAATTATCTATCTATGAGCTAGAGAAACAAGAAATCGGCTATGGAAAAGTAAACTACCGTTTACGTGATGCTGTTTTTAGCAGACAACGTTATTGGGGAGAACCTTTTCCGGTTTATTATGTAGATGGAATGCCTCAAATGATTGACGCAATTCACTTGCCAATTGCATTGCCAGAAGTTGAAAAATACTTACCTACTGAAGATGGTCAGCCTCCCTTAGGAAATGCAGATACGTGGGCTTGGGACTCAGTTAACAATAAAGTTGTAGGTAATGATGAGATAAATAATACGAGCGTTTGGCCTTTAGAATTAAATACTATGCCAGGTTGGGCAGGAAGTTCGTACTATTTCAATCGTTATATGGATCCGCATAATGAGACTGAATTTGCTTCAAAAGAATCACTGAATTATTGGAAAGAAGTAGACCTATATATTGGAGGGTCTGAACATGCAACTGGGCATTTATTATATGCTCGTTTTTGGCAAAAATTCATGTTTGATAGAGGTTTAGTGCCTGTAGATGAGTTTGCCAAAAAACTCATTAACCAAGGAATGATTTTGGGAACAAGTGCTTTTGTTTTTAGAGAGGAAGGAACAAGAAGGTTTTATTCAAAAGGATTAATAAAAGGTAAAAAAGGTCATCCAATTCACACAGATGTTTCCTTTGTGAATGCCTCAGATGAATTAGATCTTGAAGCGTTTAAAAATTGGAGAGAAGAATTTAAAGATGCAGAATTTATTTCTGAAGAAGATGGAACTTTTAAAGTTTCTAGGGAGGTAGAAAAAATGTCTAAATCAAAATATAATGTGGTGAATCCAGATAATATTTGTTCTGAATATGGAGCAGATAGTTTACGTTTATTTGAGATGTTTTTGGGGCCATTAGAACAAGCAAAACCATGGAAAACATCTGGTATTTCTGGCGTGCATTCTTTTTTAAAGAAATTATGGAAGTTGTTCTACAACGGAGATGAATTAGTTATTTCAGATGCTGAACCAACAGCTGAAGAATTGAAAACATTACACAAAACGATCAAAAAAGTAGAGGAGGATATTGAAAATTTTTCATTTAATACCTCGGTATCAACTTTTATGATTGCTGTAAATGAGTTAACTGCACAGAAATGTAATAAACGAGAAATTTTAGAACCATTATTATTATTAATTTCACCTTATGCGCCACATATTACTGAGGAATTGTGGAATAAATTAGGTCATGACACATCCATTTCAACTGAAAAATTCCCTGTTTTTGAAGCCAAATATTTGGTAGAAAGTTCTAAGAATTATCCGGTTTCTTTTAATGGGAAAATGAGATTTACATTAGAGTTACCTCTTGATATGTCTAAAGAAGATATAGAGAAAACTGTTATGTCTCAAGAAAAAACAAAGGCACAATTGGCAGGAAGAATTCCAAAAAAAATCATTATTGTTCCTGGGAAAATTATAAATATTGTTGGTTAGTTCTTCAAAGAAATAAATTTATTTATGGCTGTTGTAATTTTTTTACATCAGCTTTTTTTGACTAACATTACGTATCTTGTTAGTCGATTATTACTTTAATTTATTGTAATTTTTAGAATATAGATGTACCCTAAGTAAAACATACTGATTAATATAAACATTGAAAAAAGTTAATAACATATCATTAAGAATTAGAATTTTTATTGCAATGATTTTGCTGATTTTTTTAGCAACGATATTGATTATAGGGATTACCATCTATCAATACAATAAACAAACTATAGATTATAATGTTAGTCGATTTGGAAGAAAAGAAGAAACTTTAAAAAAAGAAATAGATATCCAATTATATAAACGTTCAAATCTATCAGTTACTACAAATAACCTTAAAACTATTTTTCATGACGCTATATATGAAATTGCATATATTCATAATTTAGAAATCAGCATGTATGATTTGAGCGGTGTAATGTTAAAGACCTCAGTACCTTTTGGATTAAAAGACTCCATACCGCCCAATTTATCTACTTTAAAGGTATCCGAATTAAAATTAAGCAAAGATTCCAGAGTTTTTGAAATTACAGAAAATAATAAAATTAAAATTGAAACCTCATATACCTATATCCTTGACGCTATATCTAATAAAATAGGGATTTTAAAATTAGAATTTAATCAAGATAATACCACACAAGAATATGAATTACAAGTCTTTCTAACACGCTTAATTCTTGTCTACCTTTTTATGTTTTTGATCGCAATAATGTTAGCTTATTTTTTATCAAGTTATATCACAAGATCCATTAAGAGCATTACAGATAAAATGAAACGTACTAGGCTTAATGAGAGAAATGAAAAAATTGTATTAAGTTCCGCCAGTGCTGAAATTGGAATATTAGTTGAAGGGTATAATAATATGATCGATGAGTTAGAAGAAAGTGCAGTTAAATTAGCTACAAGCGAACGTGAACAGGCGTGGCGAGAGATGGCAAAACAGGTAGCTCATGAGATAAAAAACCCGCTAACACCAATGAGATTATCAGTACAAAGCTTTGAGAGAAGGTTTGATATTAATGATCCAAATGTTAAGGTGAAATTAAAAGAATATAGTGATACATTGATACAGCAAATAGATGTTATGAGCTCAATTGCAGAAGCCTTTTCTGATTTTGCAAAAATGCCAAAACAGCGTAAAGAAAAAATTGACATAATAGGTGTTGTGAAAATGGCTTTAGATATATTTAGTGAGGACTACGTTGAATACCTTCCCGAGAAAGAAGAGGTGTTTGCAAACCTTGATAAAACACAGTTGATTCGAATAGTTACTAACTTAGTAAAAAATGCAACTCAAGCAGTTGAAGGCTTAAAAAACCCTAAAATAGTTGTCAAGGTTTTTCTAAAAAATAAAAAAATATTTATTGAAGTTTCTGACAATGGTAAAGGGATAAAACAAGAGGTTGAGCACTTAATCTTTGAGCCTAAATTCACAACAAAAACAAGTGGAATGGGGCTTGGGCTTCCTATGATTAAAAATATTATAGAAGCCTATGATGGCTCAATTGATTTTACTTCCAAAGAGCAAGAAGGAACTACATTTACTGTAATTTTACCTAATAAATTAAATCCATAAAAAATGAACTTTGAAAATATACTATGTGTTAGAAATGCCGGATTAGCAATCATTACCATAAATAGACCTAAAAAGCTAAATGCTCTTAACAAACAAACAATAGAAGAGTTACATAATGCTTTTATTAATTTAGAAGAAGACTCATCAGTAAAAGTAATTGTAATAACTGGAAGTGGAGACAAGGCTTTTGTTGCTGGTGCTGATATTTCAGAATTTGCAAATTTTAATATAGATAACGGTGGGAAATTAGCAGCAAAAGGCCAAGAACTATTATTTAATTTAATAGAGAATTATTCTAAGCCCGTAATAGCAGCAATAAATGGATTTGCATTGGGAGGAGGTTTAGAATTAGCAATGGCTTGTCATTTTAGAGTAGCATCTGATAATGCAAAAATGGGATTGCCAGAAGTATCTTTAGGTGTTATACCAGGTTATGGAGGAACACAACGCTTACCTCAGTTGGTAGGTAAAGGAAAGGCTATGGAGTTAATTATGACTGCAGCAATGATTTCAGCAGAGAAAGCATTGGAATTGAGATTAGTAAATTATGTTAGTTCTTTGGAAGAACTCATGCCATTGGTAGGTAAATTGGCTAATAAAATCATGAGCAATTCATTAGTAGCCATAGGTGCAGCAATAAAATCCGTAAATGCTAATTTTAAGGACGGAGTTGATGGTTATAAAGTAGAAGTGTCAGAATTTGGAAATTGTTTTGGTACAGAGGATTTTAAAGAAGGAACCACGGCTTTTTTAGAAAAAAGAAAAGCTAATTTTCCAGGGCAATAAAAAAGCGAGCCCCATGACAAGCTCGCCTAAACAAATCAAAATTACGTCCGCTAACTTTAGAGCGAGAACTCCTTAGTATATTTACGATCGTTTACTGTGGCAATTACTTTATAATTCCCTTTTTTCTCTTTTTGAAGAGAATAAATTTTTTGTATTAATTTTTCACCTTCAATATCATCTGATAGAATTAATTCATCCTCATAATAGATATCAACTTTCATTGAATAAGCCTCAAAATTTAATTTAGAGATTAATATTTTGCTTTTGTTAGACCTGATCACCGGTTTAAAAACTGTTTTTTCAGCTTTGGGATGAAAAATTGCTTTACCAGATATTACAGTAAATGGCTTTATTTCAATATGAAAATCTTTATTTATTTCTAGTGTATAATATCCATTTTCCAAATAGCTAAAATCAATCTCTTTAATATTACTGCTATAAATATCTCCAGGTTTTTCATAGATAATTTTCCCAGTAGTATTTTTTATAAATATTAATGGTATTTCTCTATTTATGTTTCTAAAGTTGTTTCCAACAATAGAATTAGTTAGCATACCAAATAATAATGCTACTAATATTTTTTTTGTGATAACTTTTTTCATAATTGTATATTTTAATAAAAATTACATTGCAAAGATGTAGTGATTTCTCCATTTGAAAAACAACAATATTGCTATATTTATACTCAAAATTAACCCTTATTACTATTTAATTATTCAATAAAGGTAATATTGAATACATAATGGATAATTTTGTATATATGTTTACATATCAAGAAATGTAAATTTGTAATGCATATGAATAAAAAGAAACCATTTTTAGAAAAAGTATATCCTGGTTTTGGAAGTTCTGTTTTGGTTAAAAAACATACAGAGTTTTTAAAAACAAACAAGGCCTCCTGGCACTTTCATCCTGAGTTGGAATTGGTTTATGTAAATAAAGGACAAGGCAAAAGACATATAGGAAATCATTTATCCTATTTTAATAATAGTCAATTGTTATTAATTGGGCCAAATCTACCTCATAATGGATTTACAGATCGTCTAACTACCAATGGTTTTGAGACTCTTATTCAGTTTAAAGAAGATTTTTTGGGTAAAGATTTTTTTGAAATCCCTGAAATGAAGAAAATCAAAGAATTATTTGAGCGTTCAAAAAAAGGAATTCTTTTTGGTTCAGAAACTAAAATTAAAGTTGGGGATAAGATTGAAAATCTAGTAGAAAAAGAAGGTTTTAAAAAGCTACTTGTTTTTTTAGAAATTTTAAATATTCTATCTAAAACATCAGATTATACTATTTTAAATGTAGATGGTTATGCTGTGGAAACAGAATTACAAGACAGCTCAAAATTAGATAGAATTTATACCTACATTAATACCAATTTTAAAGATCATATTAGCTTAGATCAAATTGCTAACGTAGCGAATATGACTGTTCCTGCCTTTTGTAGATATTTTAAAAAAGTAACAGGAAAAACATTTACTAAGTTAGTTAATGAGTACCGAGTGGTGCATGCAACTAAGTTATTATCAGAAAGTATGATGAGTATTACTGATATTTCCTTTGAATGTGGTTTTAATAACTTTTCACATTTCAATAAGATATTTAAAGAAATAACAGGTAAAAATGCCTCTGGTTATAGAAAAGAAATGAAAGATTTAATCCAATAAACAAATCCCCATGAATAGTAAAATTGAAAAAGCTATTGAGTATTATACAATAAAGAGTAAAGAAATAATTGAATATGTAAACTCAAATCATACATTAACTGCAGAGGAAATCATACAAAGCGCTGAAGAGTTATCAATATTAGAATATAAATTAACAGCTCTAGAGGTTGCTAAAGAAAGTTAAAGTTTTTATTGTTTTTAACTAGATTAAACCATTCCATTCATCGAAAAAATTCTTTAAAAAATTCTCCATAAACAGGTGTCTTTTTTCAGCTAAATCTTTACCAGTTTTTGTGTTCATTTTATCTTTCAAAAGTAATAATTTTTCATAAAAATGATTGATTGATGGAGCATTAGATTTTTTATACTCTTCTTTATTCATCCTTAAATTAGGAGTGATTTCCGGGTCATATATTAATCTATTTTTAAAGCCACCATAATTAAAACATCTAGCAATTCCAATCGCTCCAATAGCATCTAATCTATCGGCATCTTGAATGACACTTAGCTCAGGAGAGCTAAAATGTTTACCAGAGTTTAAAGAAGACTTATAAGAAATAAATAAAATAATGTTTTCTACATGAGCAATAATCTCCTCCTCTACGAGTTGACTTTTTAAAAATTCTCTCGCTTTTTGAGGTCCAATAGACTCATCTCCATCATAAAATTTTGAATCGGCAATATCATGTAATAAGGTTCCCAGTTGAACAACAAAAAGATCAACGTTTTCATCTTTTGCAATGAGTAATGCATTTTTATAAACTCTGTTAATATGAAACCAATCATGACCGCCTTCTGATCCTTCAAGTGTTTTTTTAACAAAACGGATGGTGTTTTGAATAACTTTCTTTTTATCCATGGTCATAAAAATAAAAAATCCACTTCTAACAGAAGTGGATTGAGTTGTATTTATTTAAATTTTGTGAATAAAAAGTAATTGTTTTTAACAAAATTCGTTGTAGGCAGACACCAAGTTTTCAGCAATCATTTGAGCAGACCTTCCTTCGATATGATGACGTTCTAACATGTGGACTAATTCTCCGTCTTTGAATAAGGCAACTGCCGGAGAAGATGGTGGGAAAGGGATCATATGTTCTCTTGCTTTTTGTGTAGACTCTTTATCAACACCTGCAAAAACAGTCGTTAGATTATCTGGTTTTTTATCAAATTGTAATGAAGCAACTGTTCCTGGTCTCGCTGTTCCTGCAGCACAACCACAAACAGAATTTACCATCACCAAAGTAGTTCCTTTTTTTGAAATTGCAGCATCTACATCATCTGCAGAATATAAAGCTGAAAAACCGTTATTTGTTAACTCTTCACGCATCGGTTTTACTAATTCTTCTGGGTACATAATTTTTTTAAATTTTAGACTACAAATATAAGGAATATAACACAATCAAAATAGTATATTTGAAGTTCAAAAATTGATAAAAATGAGTAATTTTTCTAAATGGCTTGGAGCTGGAATTGGATTTACTTTTGGAGGACCTATTGGAGCTATCATGGGTTTTGTTGCTGCTACTGTATTTGATAAATTTACTAAAGAAGATTTTGTAAAAGAGCAACGAGAGTTCCAAAATAAAACTCACCAACAAAAAGCACAAACACTTAGTGGTGATTTTGAAATTAGTCTATTAATATTAGCTTCTATTGTTATTAAATCAGATGGTAAAGTAGATAAAAGAGAATTAGACTTTGTTAGAAATCAGTTTGTTGGAATGTATGGTAAAGAAAGAGCAAATAAGGCTTTTCAATTATTTAAAGGAGTAATGAAAAAGCACGTTTCTGCAAGGCAGGTTTGTATTCAGATTCGTCAACACATGCCCCATTCCTCAAGACTTCAATTATTACACTTTTTATTTGGAATTGCTCAAGCAGATGAATATGTTTCCGAGTTAGAGGTTGATGAAATAAGAAAGATTGCAGGATATTTATATATTAATCAATATGATTTTGAATCAATTAAAGCAATGTTTTATAAGTCTACAGATCGTGCTTATAAAATTTTAGAGATAGAGACCACAGCATCAAATTCAGAATTAAAAAAAGCTTACAGGAAAATGGTTAAAAAATATCATCCAGATAAATTAACTGGCCTAGGAGATGAGCATATCCAAGGAGCTAAAGAAAAGTTTCAAAATATTCAAGCAGCTTACGAAACAATTAAAAAAGAAAGAGGGTTAAATTAATAGTTTTAATGAGTCAAATTTATTTTTGACTCAATTGCCCATTATTTTCAAACTTATTCGAGAATTCTTTTCAAAAACAAGGTTAAGGAATTAAGGGAAAATATGTATTTTCGCTTTCTTATTAGAAATAGTTATTTATGAGTGCAAAGTTTCCTGAGTATAAAGGACTTAACTTACCGAATGTAGCAAAAGAAATGCTCAAATATTGGGAAGATAATCACATCTTTGAAAAAAGTGTGACTTCACGAGAAGGAAGTAAACCATTTGTATTTTTTGAAGGTCCACCATCAGCTAATGGTTTGCCTGGGGTTCATCACGTTTTAGCAAGAGCTATTAAGGATATTTTTCCACGATATAAAACCATGAAGGGGTTTCAGGTAAAAAGGAAAGCAGGATGGGATACACATGGCTTACCTATTGAATTAGGTGTTGAAAAAGAACTCGGAATTACGAAAGAAGATATTGGAAAAACTATTTCTGTAGAAGAGTACAATGCTGCTTGTAGAAAAGCAGTTATGCGATATACAGATATTTGGAATAATCTCACACAAAAAATGGGCTATTGGGTTAATATGGATGATCCATACATTACCTATGAACCCAAATATATGGAAAGCGTTTGGTGGTTATTGAAAAAGATTTATGAGAAAAACCTGATGTATAAGGGGTATACCATTCAGCCTTATTCACCAAAAGCAGGAACTGGATTAAGTTCACACGAATTAAATCAACCAGGAACCTATCAAGATGTTACAGATACTACTGTTGTTGCTCAGTTCAAGGCAATTCATGATTCCCTTCCAAACTTTTTGCAAAATGAAGGAGAGGTTTATTTTTTAGCATGGACAACAACACCATGGACATTACCCAGTAATACCGCATTAACTGTTGGACCCAAAATTGAATATGTATTGGTAGATACTTTCAATCAATACACTTTTGAACCAATAAAAGTTATTCTTGCAAAAAAATTAGTTTCCAAGCAATTCGGCGGGAAAAACAATTTTCAAGTAGATGAAGTAGAAAGTTTACAAGCATACAATTCAGGAGATAAAAAAATTCCATATTACATAATAAAGGAGTTTGTTGGGAAAGATTTAGTAGGAATTAAATATGAACAATTATTACAATATGTTCTCCCTAATGATAATCCTCAAAACGCATTTAGAGTAATTTCTGGAGATTTTGTAACTACAGAAGACGGAACTGGAATCGTTCACACTTCTCCTACTTTTGGAGCAGACGATGCTTTAGTTGCAAAACAAGCAAAACCCGAAATTCCACCAATGCTCATTAAAGATGAGAACGATAACTTAGTACCATTAGTAGATTTACAAGGAAAATTTGTAAAAGAACTTGGTGAATTTGGAGGAAAGTATGTTAAGAATGAATACTATAAAGATGGTGAAGCTCCAGAAAAATCAATAGATGTTCAACTAGCTATAAAGTTAAAAGAGGAGAACAAAGCATTTAAGGTAGAAAAATACAAGCATAGCTATCCAAATTGTTGGAGAACAGATAAACCTATTTTATATTATCCATTAGATTCATGGTTTATTAAAGTTACCGATGTAAAAGAGCGTATGCATGAGCTTAATAAAACTATTAATTGGAAACCAGCCTCAACTGGAGAAGGACGTTTTGGGAACTGGTTAGCAAATGCAAATGACTGGAATTTATCACGTTCTCGTTATTGGGGGATTCCCTTACCTATCTGGAGAACAGAGGATAAAAAAGAGGAAATTTGCATTGGATCTGTAGCAGAATTAAAAGCAGAAATTCAGAAATCTATTGATGCAGGGATACTTAAAGAGGATATTTTTGCTGACTTTGAAGTGGGTAATATGACTGATGAAAATTATGCTACTTTAGATCTTCATAAGAATATTGTTGATCAAATTGTATTGGTTTCACCTTCTGGTAAACCAATGGAACGGGAAAGTGATTTGATAGATGTTTGGTTTGATTCAGGATCAATGCCTTATGCACAATGGCATTATCCTTTTGAGAATAAAGAATTAATAGATAATAATATCTCATATCCAGCAGATTTTATAGCAGAAGGTGTAGATCAGACTCGTGGGTGGTTTTACACATTACATGCTATAGGTACCATGGTTTTTGATTCTGTAGCCTATAAAAATGTAGTTTCTAATGGATTAGTGCTAGATAAAAATGGGCAAAAAATGTCTAAACGTTTAGGCAATGCTGCCGATCCTTTTGAAACACTAGACACCTATGGTGCTGATGCTACTCGATGGTATATGATCTCAAATGCAAACCCTTGGGATAATTTAAAATTTGATAAAGATGGTATTGAAGAAGTAAAGCGTAAATTTTTTGGAACACTTTATAATACGTATTCATTTTTCTCATTATATACAAATATTGATGGATTCTATTACTCGGAGGACGATATTTTACTTCATAATAGACCAGAATTAGATCGTTGGATTCTATCAGAATTGCATTCATTGATTCAAAAAGTAGATAAGTTTTATGAAGAATATGAGCCAACAAAAGCTGCAAGAGCTATCTCAGATTTTACTCAAGACTATTTGAGTAATTGGTATGTTAGATTAAGTAGAAGAAGATTTTGGAAAGGAGATTATCAACAAGATAAAATTTCAGCATACCAAACGTTATACACTTGTATGGTTACCATTTCAAAATTAGCTGCTCCAATTGCTCCTTTTTTTATGGATAAATTGTATTTAGATTTGAATGCTGTTTCTCAAAAAGAAAACTTTGAAAGTATCCATTTAGCTGATTTTCCTGTTTTTGAAGAATCTTATATAGATAAATCACTAGAGCGTAAAATGGAAGATGCGCAAATCATTTCCTCTCTTGTGTTATCTCTTCGTGCGAAAGAAAAAATTAAAGTTCGTCAACCTCTTCAGAAAATAATGATTCCTGTAGAAAATGAAGAACAAAAGTCATCCATTTTAGCTGTAGCTAATCTCATAAAACATGAAGTTAATATTAAAGAGATTCAATTATTAGAAGACGCTTCAGATATTTTAGTGAAACAAATTAAACCAAACTTTAAAACTTTGGGGCCAAAGTTTGGAAAAGAAATGAAGTTGATTGCAAATAGTATTCGAAGCTTTACAAAAGAAGATATTCTGAAGATTGAATTAGAAGGTAAAATACCTGTTGAACTTGATGGAAAAATGATTAACTTGGAGCTTTCAGATGTTGAAATTTCATCTAAAGATATTGAGGGGTGGTTGGTAGCAAATGAAGGGGCAATTACAGTAGCTTTAGATGTTACTATATCTGAAGAATTAAGAAAAGAAGGAATTGCTAGAGAGCTAATTAATAGAATACAAAACGCACGAAAAGATAGTGGGTTAGAAGTAACAGACAGAATTAAACTAACAGTTTTAAATTTTGGCGACTTACAGGAAGCTATTAATGATAATAAAGAGTATATTATGAGTGAAACATTAACTGATGAATTGGTTTTTGTTGATCAATTAATAGATGGGTTAGATATAGAGTTTGATACCATCAAAAGTAAAATATTAATTTATAAAATGTAAGAATCATGTCGAATACAAGTACAAAATATTCTGATGAAGATTTACAAGAGTTTAAAGAAATCATTCTAAAGAAAATAGAACGAGCAGAAGAAGACCTTGCCCTATTACAAAGTTCGTATAAAAATGGGTTAAATAATGGGACAGATGATACTTCACCACAGTTTAAATCTTTTGAAGAAGGATCAGAAACAATGAGCAAAGAAGCAAATGTTCAGTTGGCAATTCGCCAAGAAAAATTCATAAGAGATTTAAATAATGCGCTAATAAGAATTGAAAATAAAACCTACGGAGTATGTAGAGTTACCGGGAAACTCATTCAGAAAGAACGTTTAAAGTTAGTTCCTCATGCCACTTTAAGTATTGAGGCAAAAAGACGTCAATAAACATAAGCTTCCTTATAGGAAGCTTTTTCAGTTTTATTTTTTTACTTCAATAATTTAAGAAATATGTCTAAAAAAAACATTGCTTTACTTACTGTAATCCTAGCAATATTTATAGATCAAATTGCCAAAATTTATATTAAAACAAACTTTTTTTTAGGAGAAGAAGTAGAGGTATTTAATTGGTTTAGAATTCATTTTGTTGAAAATAATGGGATGGCTATGGGGTTTGAGTTTGGTGGAAAAGCAGGGAAATTATTTTTGACATTATTTAGACTTGTTGCTGTTTCTGCTATTATTTATTGGTTGGTTGATCATGTAAAGAAAGGGTCTCATACTGCAGTAATTTTAGCAATTTCATTAATATTTTCAGGAGCAGTAGGTAATATTATAGACTCTGTATTCTATGGTGTTATTTTTAATACTCCTTCTGGTACTAATGTAGCAACATTATTTTCCTCAGAGCCCTACGGAGAGTTGTTTTATGGTAAGGTTGTAGACATGTTTTACTTTCCTATATGGGAAGGGGTTTTACCAGATTGGATTCCTTTTATTGGTGGAGATTTTTTTAGATTCTTTAATTATATTTTCAACCCTGCAGATGCCTACATAACTTCAGGTGTAGTTCTCCTTTTTCTTTTCAGTAAAACAGCATTCCCTAAGGAAAAAACAGAATAAGAGTATTTTTACTTTACAAGTAATAAATTCTGTTAAAGATTCCATGAATTTTATAGTTGTCTTTATTAAGTTGCATTTCTTTGGCAATTCAATATGAAAAAATAAAATAGTATTTTCGTTCTATGCCAACCTCACTTGAAATTCAACTAAAAACTTTACCAGATTCTCCTGGAGTTTATCAATATTTTGATAAAGAAGACATAATTTTATACGTAGGAAAAGCAAAGAATTTAAAAAAAAGAGTTGCATCGTACTTCACAAAAAATCACGATAATGCTAAAACTAGAATTCTAGTAAATAAAATTGTTAGTATTAAGCATATAGTTGTAGAAACTGAAACAGATGCATTATTATTAGAAAATAATCTTATTAAAAAACATCAGCCAAGGTACAATATCATGTTAAAAGATGATAAAACCTATCCTTGGATTTGTATAAAAAAGGAACGTTTCCCGAGAGTTTTTATGACTCGTAGAGTTATTAAAGATGGTTCAGAATATTTTGGTCCCTATACAAATGTTCGAACAGTAAAAGTCTTACTAGATCTAATTAGAGAACTATACCCACTTAGAACTTGCAATTATGATTTATCAAGAGAAAAAATTACAGCAAAAAAATATAAGGTTTGTTTAGAATATCATTTAGGGAATTGTAAGGGCCCTTGTGAAGACTTTCAAGATGAGGAAGGTTATAAAGGAACGATTAAAGCAATAAGAAATATTTTACGAGGGAATTTTAAAGAAAGTTTAGATAAGTTTCAGAAAATAATGCAATCACTAGCAGTTAAAATGGAATTTGAGGAGGCGCAAAAAGTAAAGGAAAAATTAAATTTATTATCAAACTATCAATCAAAATCTACTATTGTAAATCCTAGTATAAACAATGTTGATGTATTTTCTATTATTTCTGACGAAAGCTACGGCTATGTTAATTTTTTTAAAATTGCCAATGGATCAATTATTCAATCTCATACAACAGAAATTAAAAAAAAGTTAGACGAGACAAATAAAAGAATCTTAGAATTGGCAATTGTAGAAATTAGACAACGATTTAATTCTACATCAAAAGAGGTCTATGTTCCTTTTAAAATTGATTTAGGAACTTCCATTAAGGTAACTGTCCCAAAGGTAGGAGATAAAAAGCGTATAGTAGAATTATCAGAACGCAACGCAAAATATTACAGACAAGAACAATTTAAACAAATTAAAATTGCAGATCCAGATCGACACGTAAATCGAATTATGGCTCAAATGCAAAAAGATTTAAGACTATCTGAAGAGCCAAGACATATTGAATGTTTTGATAATTCAAATATTCAAGGGACCCATCCTGTAGCTGCTTGTGTTGTTTTTAAAAATGGCAAACCAACAAAAAAAGAATATCGTCACTACACTATTAAAACAGTAGATGGCCCAGACGATTTTGCTTCTATGGAAGAGGTCGTGTTTAGGCGCTACAAGAGACTTTTATCTGAAGGAGAGTCTCTGCCTCAGTTAATTGTTATTGATGGAGGTAAAGGCCAACTATCCTCGGCCTTGAAAAGCCTTGATTTACTTGGTTTAAGAGGGAAAATAGCTATTATTGGAATTGCAAAAAGATTAGAAGAGATTTATTACCCAGGGGATTCAATTCCAATGTATTTAGATAAAAGATCCGAAACATTAAAGATTATACAGTTTTTAAGAAATGAAGCACACAGATTTGGGATAACACTGCATAGAAACAAAAGAAGTAAAAGCGCTATTCAATCAGAGTTAGAACAAATTCCAAATATTGGCAAGCAAACAATTACTTCTTTATTACGTAAATTTAAGTCTGCAAAACGTGTTAAAACAGCAAGTTACCTTGAACTAAAGGAGTTGCTTGGAGAGTATAGAGCAAAAAAAATCTATGATTACTATCATCAATAAGAATGGTAAATTCCGTATTTACAAAAATTAAAAAAACTCGCATATAAACACATGCGAGTTTTTTTATGTAAAAATATTCTCAAAAAAAAACCCACATTGAAAACAATGTGGGTTTTTGTTGATATATATAAGTGCCTTATTTACGTACAATTTTAAATTTGTAATGCAAATAGTTGTAAGCATCTCTAGGTATAATTGTAATCCACTTTTTGTGTTTTAAATACCAACGAAAACGTATCGATGATATTCCTTTAGTCAAATGAGAAGCAATAAAAGGATGTACGTTCAACACCACATTTTTATTTTTAGGATTAGAAACAATACGTTCTAAATCTGCTTCAATTTTGTCTAATAAAACAATAG
>Ga0233396_1000071_pt1 | contig 47817 bp, 41 predicted proteins | sample 32DmetaG_FD_183169 | JGI IMG/M metagenome (GOLD analysis project Ga0233396, IMG submission 183169) | Seawater microbial communities from Monterey Bay, California, United States - 32D | ecosystem: Environmental > Aquatic > Marine > Coastal | place: USA: California | collected 2016-10-19 | reverse complement strand
TCGAATAGAATTACACTATCCCTGGAACACCAATTCATTTTGGCTCTTAGGGATTAAATCAAACTTGACTCTTAGCAATAAACTATTTTTCTCTAATCTCTATCAGTACAACGAACAATTAGGACTCTGGAATTTCAATTCAAGATTTCAATGGCGTTACAAACCCGCCTCAGATATCTTTTTAGTTTTTAACAGCAACGAAATGAAAATTCCCGAACTTACTTCCGGATGGAACCTCACCTTAAAAGTAAACTATTGGCTAAACCTCTAATCTATGAATCAAAATAAGCAACATTGGGAAAAGGTCTTCCAAACTAAAACAGCAGAACAGGTCAGCTGGACCGAGACTTATCCTCAAACTTCTGTGGATTGTATTCTCCGCTTTGGATTAAAAAAGTCTGCACCCATCATAGATGTAGGAGGTGGTGACAGTTTACTCGTCGATGCATTACTCGAACTGGGTTTCTCCAACTTAAGTGTGTTAGATATTTCAGCTAAAGCTCTTGAAAGGGCTAAGGAAAGATTAGGCCCTCTTGCAAACAAAGTGGAGTGGATTGAAAGCGATGTACTTGACTTCAATCCAACAGCAAAATACAGTCTGTGGCACGATAGAGCTTCATTTCACTTTTTAACCCAAAAAAAGCATATCATTAAATACGGTAGTATTGTCAATGAAACCAATGCTCAACATTTGGTCATAGGTACTTTTTCTACCTCAGGGCCTGAAAAATGCAGTGGTTTACCAATTTCACAATACGATTGTAATAGTTTAGAACACTGCTTTAGAGACCGCTACAGTCAAGATGAATGTTTTGAAGTAAATCACCAGACACCCTTTGACACCAGCCAAGCATTTGTCTTTTCCAGATTTAGTAAAAAATTAATTTAGAGCCATAATAAGCTCAATTTCAGGCTTAATGAGTCCTTTCCAGACCTCATAACCTTTGGTATTTAAATGCAATTGATCACTGATAAACCATTCTGGTTTTGGCTGACCGTCTGCATCTAAATACGTAGGAACAGTATTGATAAAATAAAGGTTTTCTGTTTTTTCGCAATACGCATTTATCAATTCGTTGACTTGATTGATTTTGTCCCAATGCTTCCACCGGCTTTTAGTAGGGGTAACGGCAATTTGAAGTATCGGGATTGTAGGATGTTTCTTTCTGACTTGTTTGACAAAAAGTTTGAATAAATCCAAAACCTCTTTAGGAGTTCCATCTCTAGATGAGCCACTGATATCGTTAGCTACAAAACAAACCACCATACTCAAATTGTGATTAGCCAAGATTCGTTCTGTAAAAAAGACCATGTCCCTAAAATGCGCTCCACCATAACCTCTTTGAATAACATTAAAAGGCTCCATATCTTCTTCCAATGTCTTCCATAAACGAATGCTAGAACTCCCTATAAAAAGAATGGCATCATCTGGATAGTCTTTACTTACGTCTAACTTTTCAAAAGCCTCGATCTCGGGCAATGCCCATGCGCGATCTTTAGCATCGTGTTTTTTTAATGGTGAGCAAGAAATAAAAAGTACTGTAGTACAAAATAAAAACCAAAAGGAGAAAATAGAGTTCTTAAACAAAAAGGATTTAGTATAAAATTAATACGTCTGAAATTAAACAATTCAATTCATTTGCCCCTATTTTTTTTACAATAAAACTTAGCAGACGAATTTATAATCGATCACAACAAATATTCAGTTGAAACAAAGTTAGATGTTTCAGAATTGAGTAAACTTTCCAGAATTTCTTTATTGTAGGCCGTGTCTTTGGATGCTACAAAAGTTCGAATCGAAAAAGAACGCAAAGCATCATAGACACTCAATGTACTCACCGCTGAATTTTTTCTACCTGTAAAAGGATAAACATCCGGCCCACGTTGGCATGCAGAGTTTAAATTCACACGACATACCAAGTTCGCTAGCGTATCAATTAGGGGACCAATTTTTCTAATATCCCTACCGAATAAACTTACTTGCTGGCCATATTCAGAAGCTGCCATTGCATCTAGTGGTTCATCGATTTCTTTGTAAGAAACTATAGGAATAACAGGTCCAAATTGCTCCTCTTGGTAAACTTTCATCTCTTCATTTACGGGGTATAATACTGCAGGAAAAGTATAATTTGTTGACTTTTCTCCCCCTTTTTTATTTAAAACTTTAGCTCCTTTTGCTTTGGCATCTTCGATAAGCTCTTCAATATAGTCAGGTTTACTAGGCTCTGGAAGTGGTGTTAAAAAGGTATCTTCCCAAGGCATTCCAAACTTTAATTCATCAACAGCTTTAGAAAAGCGACGATTAAATTCATCGACTATAGACTCGTGCACATAAAGTACCTTAAGTGCTGTACACCGCTGGCCGTTGTAGGAAAGTGTTCCTGATATACATTCCTTGATGGTCAGGTCTAAATCTGCATCGGGTAAAATAATTCCAGGGTTTTTCGCCTCTAATCCAAGTACTAAACGCAATCTGTTTTTGTTTGGGTGCTGATCTTGAAGAGAAACTGCTGAGGAACTATGGCCAATAAGTGCCAAAACATCTACAGCTCCAGTTTGCATGATGGGAGTTGCAATTTTACGTCCACGACCGAATAAAATATTAACTACACCCGGTGGGAAACTTTCTTGAAAAGCCTTTAATAGTGGGGCAATTAAGAGTACACCGTGCTTTGCAGGCTTAAAAATGGCTGTATTTCCCATTATGATTGCAGGAATTAAAAGGCAAAAAGTTTCATTTAAAGGATAATTGTATGGGCCTAGACACAATACAACACCCAAAGGACCCCTACGGATATGTGCGTAGACACTCCCCTGCTTGTCAAATTTGGCTCCTTTTCGATCCAGATTTTTATAAGCTTCAATGGTATCGACGATATAGTCCACTGTTCTATCAAATTCTTTATAGGAATCTGATTTATTCTTACAGATCTCCCACATCAGCAACTTGACGACCTCTTCTCTGTGAAGTTTCATTTTTTCGACAAAGGTTTCCATGCATTTCAAGCGTTCTCCAACACGCATGGTAGGCCATAGACCCTGACCTCTTTTGAATGCTTTTTCGGCTGCATTTAAAGCCTCTAAAGCGTCTGGAGTTTCCATATCTGGTATTGATCCCAAAAGTGTAGGAACCATTTCACCTGAACCGTTGGGTGATTGTATGGTTGAAAAAACTTCAGTGGTATTTCCTTTCCATGTCTTTAATTCACCGTCCACAAGGTATCGGTCACATACATGGGGGGTTACTTGAACTTCCTTAGGAATTTCAGCAATTTTAGTAGTCATAATGTCTTCTTTTTCTTAGCGTTTTTAGATTAAAAATTGAAACAAATTTTGCTTTTCGTTCAAATAATCGAATTTGAAGTTATGGATTTTCATCCGTTCTACCAAAAGCGAAAAATCTGCTGCTTCTTTTAATTGGATTCCAACGACTGCTGGTGCATTCGTTCGGTAACTTTTTTTTGAAAACTCAAAATGTGTAATGTCATCATTGGGTCCTAAAATCTCCGTTACAAATTCTTTAAGTGCACCTTCTCGTTGAGGAAAATCAATGAGAAAATAATGCTTTAAACTGGCGTAGAGTAGAGCGCGCTCACTAATTTCTGGCATTCTTAAAATGTCGTTATTCCCTCCACACAATAAAACTGCTATTCGCTTACCTTCAAGCTCATCTTGCATTTGTTCTAATCCTGCAATGGCAAGTGCTCCAGCAGGTTCGGCTACTATACCTTCTTTGTTGTACAAGTCGAGTATGGTTTGACATATTTTCCCTTCATGTACAGTGATGACTTTTTCAAGAGATGATTTACAAATCTCGTAAGGAATAACTCCTACCTGACGTACAGCAGCCCCGTCTACAAAACGATCCATCTTCTTTAGCGCTATACGTTCTCCTGATACAAGGGCTTGTTGCATAGATGGTGATCCTTGGGGCTCCACTCCTATGATTTTAGTTTTTGGAGAATGGGACTTCATTACTGTGGCGATTCCTGAAATCAAACCACCTCCTCCAACAGGTACAAAAATATAATCTAGAGGGGCGGACGTATGCTCTAAAATTTCAAAAGCAACCGTAGCTTGACCTTCGATAACTTCTTTATCATCAAAAGGATGAATAAAGATTTTTCCCTCCTTTTTTGCAGCTTTTATGGCTTGCTTTTGACAGGCATCATAAGTATCACCAGTAAGTACTATTTCGACAAAGTCTTCTCCAAACATACGCACCTGAGTTACTTTTTGCTGTGGGGTCGTTGCGGGCATGTATATTGTACCTTGAATCTCCAATTTTTTACAGGAAAAAGCAAAGCCTTGAGCGTGGTTTCCTGCACTTGCACAAACAATCCCTTCTCTCCGCTCGGACTCGTTTAACGAACTGATTTTGTTATAAGCACCACGGATTTTAAACGAACGAATTTGTTGTAAATCTTCACGTTTGATAAAAACAGAAGCGTTTGTCTTTGCTGACAAACGCTTGTTAAATTCCCAAGGAGTTTTTCTGATCACATTATTCAAACGCGATACAGCTTGTTGAACTCCTTCAAGTGAAGGCAGGTTTTTCACCCTATACTATTTTAGTCATTGCGGTCATGGAAGCGCGAAGTTCATAACCTACCATTTCTACTGGATGGTAACGAATAATTTCGTTGATATCGATCAACTGCTTATTGTCAACCCCATTGTCATTAACTTGAAGTCCGGCACCGATCACATCTGTCTTAATCCCTTTCATAAAGTCAGTCAACATCGGTTTTGCAGCATGGTCAAATAAATAACAACCGTATTCTGCTGTATCAGAAATGATACGATTCATTTCAAATAATTTCTTTCTTGCAATGGTATTGGCAATCAAGGGCGTTTCGTGTAAGGATTCATAATAGGCAGACTCCTCTTTAATACCTGCTGCTACCATAGTGTCAAAAGCCATTTCTACCCCAGCTCTAACAAAGGCTACCATCAATATTCCATTGTCAAAAAATTCCTGCTCAGAAATCTCCTTATCAGTAATGACAGTTTTTTCAAAAGCAGTTTCTCCTGTGGCTGCTCTCCAAGACAATAGATTTTTATCGTCGTTAGCCCAGTCTTCCATCATGGTTTTTGAAAAATGACCCGACATAATGTCGTCCATATGCTTTTCAAAAAGCGGCTGTAAAATCTCTTTTAATTGTTCTGAAAGTTCAAAGGCTTTGATTTTGGCTTGATTAGACAAGCGATCCATCATATTGGTAATCCCACCGTGTTTTAATGCTTCGGTTATAGTTTCCCATCCGTATTGAATCAATTTTGCAGCATATCCTGGATCGACTCCTTCCGCAACCATTTTATCAAAACTTAAGATAGAACCTGTTTGTAGAACACCGCAAAGTATGGTTTGTTCTCCCATCAAATCTGATTTTACTTCAGCCACAAAAGAGGATTCCAATACTCCTGCACGATGACCTCCTGTAGCAAATGCATAGGCTTTTGCCTGAGCCAGACCATGGCCTTGAGGATCGTTTTCTGGATGAACCGCGATGAGGGTAGGAACTCCAAATCCGCGTTTGTACTCTTCACGGACTTCAGATCCTGGACACTTTGGTGCTACCATGATTACAGTTAAATCTTCACGGATTTTCATCCCTTCTTCCACAATATTAAATCCGTGTGAATAAGAAAGTGTAGCTCCATTCTGCATCAAAGGCATTACAGCCTCTACTACAGAACTATGATTTTTATCCGGCGTAAGGTTGATTACTACATCAGCTGAGGGAATTAACTCTTCATAAGTGCCTACTTGAAAATCATGATTTACCGCATTTTGATAGGAAGCTCTTTTCTGTTCTATAGCCCCTTGACGAAGGGCATAGGCGATGTTTAATCCCGAATCTCGCATGTTAAGACCTTGATTTAACCCTTGAGCCCCACAACCTACGATTACAATTTTTTTCCCTTCGAGTGCACCAATGCCCTCCTCGAATTCTGATGCGTCCATAAAACGACATTGACCCAGTTGATCCAATTGTTGACGCAGTGATAATTGATTAAAATAATTTGACATGATTCTATTTATTGTTGTTTTTAAAAGTATTTAATATTTCTGAGATTCCCATTTTTGCTTTGGTTACCGAGATTCTTCCCGACCGAACAAATTGAAGTAACCCATAAGGTTCTAAGTCTTTACGCAACTGTTCTGTTTCAGCTCTAAATCCTGTTTTTTCAATGACGAAAAAGTCAGGAGAAACAGTGACTATATTAGAATGACTGTCCTTGATAATGTTTTGTATTTGACGTTCTTCAAATAAAGCGCTTGATTTTACCTTGTACAAGGCATTCTCTTGAAAAATCGTTTCCTCATCAGTATGGTAAAATGCTTTGATCACATCGATTTGCTTTTCGATCTGCTTCACTACTTTAGCAACTTTTTCAGTAGTCATTTGCACAACAATCACAAACCGAAAAACATCTTTAATCTCAGATTGTGAAGTCGAAAAACTCTCAATATTGATGTGTCGCTTTAAGAAAATTGCTGAGACCCTATTCAAAAGACCAACGTTGTTTTCTGTATATACGGAAATGGTAAATGTTTTTTGCTCCATCTTATTCTAATCTTATATCAGAAACACTCGCGCCTGAGGGGATCATTGGAAAAACATTATCTTCTTTCTCAACACAAACTTCTAAGAAGTAAGGCTTATCAGAAGCCATCATTTCTTTGACCGCTTGATCCAAGTCTTTTCGTTCATCTACGCGCTTAGCCTGAATTTGAAATCCTTTAGCAATGGTTACAAAGTCTGGATTGACCATTTCTGTTGAGGCGTAACGCTTATCAAAAAACAATTGTTGCCATTGGCGTACCATGCCTAAAAAATCATTGTTCAATACCACAATTTTTACAGCGACCTGTTGTTGAAAAATAGTTCCTAATTCTTGTATGGTCATCTGGTAACCTCCATCTCCAATCACCGCAACTACTTCGCGATCCATGGCTCCCATTTTAGCTCCAATAGCAGCAGGTAACGCAAAGCCCATAGTTCCTAATCCACCAGAAGTAACATTACTTTTTGACTGATTGAATTTGGCATAACGACAGGCTACCATCTGATGCTGCCCTACGTCGGTTACAATTACAGCATCACCTTTAGAGTGTTTGTTGATCATCTCAACAGCTTCACCCATAGTGAGTCCAGGTTTTGTGGGGTTTAAATCAGCATCAATAACTTTTTCGAGCTCGATAGCGTCCAACTCATCAAACCGTTGAATCCATTGAGGATAAGTCTTTTTTGAAATCCGATCCGTAAGCACTTGCAAACTGATTTTACAATCAGCAAGTAAAACAAGGTCAGCAATTACGTTTTTATTGACCTCAGCGGGATCTAATTCTAAATGTATAACTTTTGCTTGTTTGGCATAGGTATTTAAGTCTCCAGTAACCCTGTCGTCAAAACGCATTCCAACAGCAATTAACAAATCACATTCGTTGGTCAATAAATTGGGGGCGTAATTTCCGTGCATACCTACCATCCCTCGGTTGGAAGGGTGTGAAGTGGGTAAGGCAGACAAGCCTAAAATAGTCCAAACTGCGGGTATTCCTGATTTTTCTACAAAGGCTTTGAATTGATCTTCTGCTCTTCCTAAAATAACTCCTTGACCCCATACAATCAATGGCTTTTTAGCTTGACCGATCAGCTCAACAGCTTCTTCTACTGCTGCAGTAGGCAGGCTAGGGTAAGGCTGATAACTCCGAATCCCTTTGCATTTTTCATAAGTAAAATCAAAAAGTTCAAATTGAGCATCTTTAGTAATGTCGATCAATACCGGTCCTGGTCTACCTGAACGGGCAATGTAAAATGCTTTAGCCATGATTTCTGGTATCTCACTGGCTTTGGTAATCTGATAATTCCATTTGGTTACTGGAGTTGAAATGCCTATGATGTCCGTCTCTTGGAATGCATCAGAACCCAATAAATGGGAGGCCACCTGTCCCGTGATACAGACCATGGGAGTGGAATCAATTTGCGCGTCAGCGATACCAGTTACTAAATTGGTTGCTCCAGGACCCGAGGTGGCTAAGGCAACCCCAACTTTACCTGAAGTGCGGGCAAAACCTTGAGCTGCATGAGTAGCTCCTTGTTCGTGGCGGGTAAGCACATGATGCAATTGGTCTTGGAATTTATAGAGTTCATCGTAAATGGGCATGATGGCCCCACCAGGATAACCGTAAACCAAATCGGCACCTTCAGCCAACAAACAGCGAATAACAGCCTCAGCTCCAGAAATGTGTAAAGACTTGGTTCCTGTTTTTTTTATTTTTTCATTTGTACTTGTTTCCATAGCTAATTGGAATCTGTAACACAACCTTCAGAGGCTGTTGCTACACTTTTTATGTATTTGTATAAAACACCTTGTTCAAATTTATAAGGTGGTTTTTTCCATGCTGCTTTTCGTTCAGCAAGTTCAGCATCGCTTAAATCAACACTGAGTGTATTTTTTTCTGCATCAATGGTAATGATATCGCCGTCTTTTAAAAGTCCGATGGCACCTCCCTCCTGCGCTTCAGGTACTATATGCCCCACTACAAAACCGTGTGTTCCTCCTGAAAAACGACCGTCAGTAATCAATGCGACACTTTTCCCTAAACCTACTCCCATGATTGCTGAAGTGGGCTTTAGCATTTCGGGCATTCCAGGACCACCTTTAGGTCCTTCATATCGAATGACGACTACTTCGCCAGATTTTACTTTACCCTCCTTAATTCCTTGGTTGGCAGCAAATTCTCCATCGAATACTCGTGCTGATCCTTGGAATAACAAACCTTCTTTACCCGTAATCTTTGCAACTGATCCCCCTGAGGCTAAATTTCCTTTGAGGATACGAATATGTCCTGAAGGTTTGATCGGATTATCAAGTGGACGAATTACCGTTTGACCTTGAGTTAAATCTGGAACATCTGCGAGGTTTTCAGCTAGAGTTTTCCCGGTAACGGTTATACAATCACCATGCAACATTCCTTGCTTTAACATATACTTTAAAACTGCAGGTACCCCTCCTACTTTGTGTAAATCTTTCATCAAGTATTTTCCGCTGGGTTTGAGATCAGCCAAGAAAGGGGTCGTATCGCTTATCCTTTGAAAATCGTCTATGTTCAAGTCAATTCTGGCTGCCTTAGCAATTGCCAAAAAATGCAATACCGCATTGGTAGATCCGCCAAGAATTGCGATTAAACGCAAGGCATTTTCCAATGATTTAGCGGTAACTATATCTCTGGGTTTTAAGTTCAGTTCCAAAAGGTTTTTGAGATAAGCTCCTAATTCACCACACTCCTCTTTTTTGTCCTTGCTCACTGCAGGGTTAGATGCATTGTATGGTAGAGCCATCCCGCAGGCCTCAATGGCAGAGGCCATGGTATTAGCAGTATACATCCCGCCACAGGCTCCAGCGCCAGGACAGGCTTTTTGGATAACGCTTTTGTATTCTTTTTCGTCAATAGTACCTGCAACTTTTTCACCCCAGGCTTCGAATGCAGAAACTACATCCAGTTCTTTATCGTTGTGGCAACCAGCAGCTATGGTTCCTCCATATACTAAAATTCCAGGGCGGTTTAAGCGCAATAGTGCCATCATGGCTCCAGGCATATTTTTGTCGCAACCTACTACGGTTACAACTCCATCATAGGACATGGCTTGTACAACAGTCTCTATAGAATCAGCAATAATATCTCTTGATGGTAGTGAAAATCGCATACCGGGTGTACCCATGGAAATTCCATCACTTACCCCTATGGTGTTAAACACTAATCCAACCAAAGATTTCTCATTTACCCCTACTTTAATATCTTGCGCCAAGTCGTTAAGGTGCATGTTACATGGATTTCCCTCATATCCGGTAGAGGCAATCCCGATTAAAGGCTTCTTAAAATCCTCATCGGTCATCCCAATTGCGTGTAACATGGCTTGTGCCGCGGGCTGAGTGGGATCTTGAGTGACTGCTTTGCTGTATTTATTAAGTGCCATTATACTATTTTGTTTAACGAATGTAAATTTTTGTTTCTTCATAGGGGTATTCACAGAAGATAGTCTCCTATATCCAACCTTGATTTAAACTATTTAAAATACTGATTATCAGTTTGTTTTAAAGTATATTTTAATACATTCAGTACAGTTAAATTGCTCCTGTTGAATTTCCACTATCTTTACAAAAAAAATGCATTTTGGAGTCTAAAAACCACAACCTCTATACTGGAATACGACTTGCGCAACAACAGTTTTTTAAACAGTTGAAATCAAAGCCGATTTCTTTTCGAATTGACTGCTTAAAACGCTTAAAAAAACAGATTGAGCTCCAGGAAACCCATGTCATCAAAGCCTTAAATGCCGATCTGGGTAAGCCCAGTTTCGAGTCTTATACCAGTGAGATTTTAATGGTTCAAAAAGAACTCGACCTCTTTATTAAAAATTTAAAGCGCTGGGCAGCACCCAAACGGGTCTCGGGAAGTTTGATCAACTTTCCTTCTCAAGATTACATCTTGTCTGAACCCTATGGAACAATATTGATGATTTCGCCTTGGAATTATCCTTTTCAGCTTGCGATGATTCCCTTAGTCGGTGCAATTGCTGCCGGAAATACGGTCGTATTAAAACCCTCAGAATCAGCCCCCCATACCTCAAAAGTCTTGATTGATTTACTCGAACAGGTCTTTACAGAGGAATGGGTCAAAATCATAGAGGGGGATGCGAAAGTTGCACAAGACCTATTAACTCTTCAGTGGGATTATATCTTCTTTACAGGAAGTACGACTGTAGGGAAAATTGTTGCTCAAGCTGCGGCGGTTCACCTCACTCCAATAACGCTAGAATTAGGCGGTAAAAGCCCATGTATAGTCGACGGTTCTACCTCCCTTCAAAAAACAGCAAAGCGCATCGTGTTTGGAAAGTTTTTAAACTGTGGCCAAACCTGTATTGCTCCAGACTATGTACTGGTTAAAAAAGAACACCAACAAGCTTTGATTCAAGCTTTAAGTAATGAAATTCAAAAAGCTTACGGTAAGGACAGCGCTCAATCAAAAGATTACGGTCGAATCATACACCAAAAACACTTTGACAAACTTGTCGCAGATTTAAAAGGTCAGCAAATCGTCTATGGTGGATACCAAGACAGAGACAACCTCTTCTTTGAACCCACCTTAGTTGTGGATCCACCACGTGACAGTGATATTTTTGAAGAGGAAGTTTTTGGTCCCATACTCCCCATTATCTCTTATGATTCAGAAGAAATGCTGGATGAAGTTCTCAGTGAATTAAAAAATCCTTTGGCTTTTTATGTATTCAGCAATCGCAAAAAGTTTGTACAACAATTGCTGATGCGTTATCCTTTTGGCGGAGCAGTAGTCAATGATACAATCATTCATTTTACCAATCCCCATCTACCTTTTGGAGGGATTGGAGCAAGTGGAACGGGAGCCTATCACGGTAAATACAGCTTTGATCTTTTTAGTCATTCTAAACCCATAGTCAAGCGTTCGTTTTGGTTTGACCTGCCTCAGCGCTACGCTCCCTATCCAAAATCAATCGCCACTTTAAAGTGGATACTCAAAAAAATATAAGCTTAAATGAAAGAAAAAACCGTTAGTGAAGCTATTGCTCACAGAAGATCCGTTCGAATATACGATCCAGAAAAACCCATAGAAACCGATAAAGTAAAATACTGTATTGAACAAGCAACTTTGGCTGCAACCAGTAGTAACTTACAATTGTGGGAATTTTACCATATTACCAGCCCGGAAATGAAAAAGCAAGTAGCGTTAAACTGCTATAACCAACCCGCTGCGAAAACTGCTCAAGAATTGGTCATACCCGTAGTACGTCTTGACCTTTGGCGTGAACGAATTCAAGCCAATTTAGATTTTATCCATTCGAATGTTAAAACTCCTGAAGACGAAAAGAAAATCAAGGGAGCCTTGACCTATTACCAAAAAATCATTCCAAAATTATACCGAGGGACATACTATCTGATCGGCTTGGTACAAAAAATTAAAGTCAGTCTAGACGGGCTGCGCAAAGTTAGCTATAGAGAAGTTACTGCAGGAGATTTACGAGTAGTAGGACATAAAAGTACCGCACTGGCTGCGCAAAACTTTATGATGAGTATGGCGGCTCAAGGTTACGATACCTGTCCTATGGAAGGCTTTGATTCTCAAAGACTCAAAAAGATTCTTGGTCTTCCTAAAAAAGCGCAAATCAGTATGGTAATTGGTTGCGGAATCCGAAAACCTGACGGAATTTACGGTAAACGTTTTCGTATTCCTTTTAAGGAAGTGTATCGAGAATTATAGGTCTTTTTTTAAGTATATATACTGGTAAAAAGACTTTATACACCCTTTTTTTTTCTCTTGTTATAGGGGGACTTTATAGATCGAATAAGGTAAACCGCAGCGCACCTTATGTCAATGGAATATGCTGAAATACGGTTTGCAGTTACACACCACTAAATCCCCTCTTGATAGAGGGGACAATTTATCGACTGGATATAGTGAACTGTATTACAATCCTTATCAACAAGGTATCGGTTTAAAGGTTTCGTTTTAAACTTAAAATCCAGCAATTGTTACCCCCCGTTATAATCCACTTATCCGTACTTTTAGCAAAAATTAAAACGGATGAATCTACTTTCGGTAGAAGGAATTTCCAAAGCCTATGGGGAACGAATAATTTTTGAGCCACTATCCTTTGGAATGAGTAAAGGCCAAAAAATTGCGTTGATAGCAAAAAACGGAAGTGGAAAGACTACCATTTTAAAAATCATTGCCCAGCAGGACACTCCCGATCAAGGTTTAGTCAATTTCCGCAAGGGAATCCAAGTGTCTTATCTTCCACAAGATCCCGTTTTAGACCCAAATAAAACAGTGGAAGAAATTATTTTGGCTTCTGGAAACCAAACCTTGGAAGTAATTGCTACTTACGAAAAAGCATTGCAAAATACAGAGGATACTGAATCCTATCAAAAGGCATTTGAAGCCATGGATCAGCACCAGGCTTGGGATTTTGAAACCCAATACAAACAATTACTGAGCAAACTTAAGCTAGACGATCTAACGCTGAAAGCAGCTGCCCTATCTGGTGGACAAAAAAAGCGACTTGCCCTTTGCAGTGCGCTACTCGAAAAACCAGATTTACTCATCTTGGACGAACCGACCAACCACCTTGACTTGGAGATGATCGAATGGCTGGAGGCGTATTTTATCAAAGAAAAACTAACACTACTGATGGTTACCCACGACCGCTATTTTCTAGAACGAGTTTGTAATGAAATAATAGAATTGGATCAAGGAGTTTTGTTTGGCTATAAAGGAAGCTATTCCTATTTCTTAGAAAAACGCGCAGCTCGAATGGAACAGCTCGATACAGAAGCCCATAAAACCAAACGTCATTTTACAAAAGAATTGGAATGGATGCGCCGTCAACCCAAAGCCAGAACTACAAAGTCTAAATCCAGAATCGACGATTTTAATACTATCAAAGCTAAAGCACAAATACGAAGAAACGAACACAAAGTGCAACTAGAAATCAATATGGAACGTTTAGGTTCTAAAATGATCGAAATGCATCGAGTAACCAAGGCTTTTGGAAACAAGGTGATTCTCAGAGGTTTTGACTACAACTTTCAGCGCAATGATCGGATTGGGATCATCGGCAACAATGGAACAGGTAAATCTACCTTTCTCAAATTACTGACCGATACAATAAAACCTGATAGTGGAAAAATTATCAGGGGAGAGACCCTTAAGTTTGGCTATTATACACAGGAAGGTATTGAGATTAAATCCAGTCAAAAGGTCATCGAAGTGATCCATGAATTTGGGGAATTCATACCGCTTAAAAAAGGGCGTAAAATCTCCGCTCAACAATTACTTGAACGCTTTTTATTTGACCGTAAAAAACAATACGACTATGTGGAAAAACTCAGCGGAGGCGAACGAAAAAGACTTTATCTGTGTACCGTTATAATTCAAAATCCAAACTTCCTAATCTTGGATGAACCCACCAACGATTTGGACATTGTAACCCTCAATGTGCTGGAGAATTTCCTGCTGGACTTTCCCGGTTGTTTGATCGTAGTCTCCCACGACCGCTATTTTATGGATAAGATTGTGGACCATCTTTTTGTCTTTCGTGGAGAGGGAAAAATCGAAGATTTTCCAGGAAATTATTCTGACTTTAGAGCTTATGAAGGTCTTGAAAATACGGCAGTAAGCTCGAGGAAAAAACCCAAGACCGAGTGGAAAAATACAGCAGATGACAGCAACGAAAACAAACCTTCTTATAAGGACCAAAGGATTTTAAAAAAATTGGAAAAAAAAATTGCCTCCCTTGAATCCAAAAAAGAAAAACTTCAAAATCAGTTTACTGACGAAACCCTATCCCCAGATGATATCAAAGCACTTTCTATAGAATTAAAAACAGTAGAAGAAACTCTTGAAGAAAAAACTGATGAATGGTTAAATCGCTCTATTTAAATAGATAAATTTTTACTCCCTTAGTAAAATTATTTTTTGGGTTAATTTAGTTTATTTTATGAATTACTTTATATTTGAAAAACACAAATATATTTATGAAAACAAAAGAATTTACAGCAGAAGAAAGTTTTGCCTTGATTGATCAAGTCATCCAACGAGCCAAAAATCGTTTTGAGGAAAACGGTTTTACTTTTATTTTATGGGGAGGTACTATTGCCCTATGTTGTTTTGCACAAGCTTATTTAATGAATACTGGAAGGGAAGCCCAGAGTTGGTTTCCTTATTTACTTCTACCACTTTTAAGTATTTACACTATGGTGTATGAAGCCAAAAAAGCAAAAAAACATAACCCACTAAACCAAATTTCATCACGTTTATGGCTGTTTACAGGAATCAACATTATAGTTGTATCCTTTGGATTTTGGAATGAATTACAAAATCACCTGACACCAATAATCCTGCTTCTTTTAGGGATTGCTACAGCCGTTGCAGGGAGTTTTATCCGCAGTAAAATGTTGTTATTTTGCGGGGTAATTTTAAATCTAGGCGCCTATGCGGCCTTTTTTATTCCTTGGAAACAGCATCCTATTTTAATGGGGATCGTTGCTCTCGTTACCTTTTTGCTTCCCGGTCTATTATTACATTACAAACACAAAAAAAAGGATGTATAAAAACCTAGACCCCTTACTGCATGCCCCCCTGCGTTTGGCAATCGTTTCCCATTTGATGGTCCATCCTCAGGAAAATTTTACTACACTTAAAAAATATACAGAGGCTAGTTCTGGAAATTTAAGCGTACAGCTCAAAAAACTGGAAGAAGCGCAGTATCTTAGCATAAAAAAGAGCTTTTTAAACAATTATCCACATACCCAAGTTTCACTTACTAAACAAGGGGTAAAGGCGTTTGAAAACTACGTTAAAAACCTAAAAAAATACCTATGAAAGGACTGATCAATCATTTCCTTTACAATACTGTAACTCTTGTATTTATACTTTGGTTTTCCTCTGTTTTAGGGCAAAATCCAACACCTGAAGCAACCATAAAACTGGCTTTTCAGCAATCAAAAACACAACAAACTCAAAGTCCATTAGTAAAACACAATACTATTTTAAAGCAAGCCTTTAATAAAGAGGACAATAACTTCAATCGCTATTGGCTTTCCTACGGTTTATACAACCAAGCCCTGATCGCCCATCGATTAGAGAACAAGAAAGCCGCTGAGGAACTTATTAACCGTGCTATTGAATTACTAAAACCCTTAAAAGAGGACGCTGAAAGTCAAGCACTGCTCGCTTTACAATTGGGCTACAGCTCCCGTTTTAAAAGTTATTGGTCCATGATGAGTTTGGGTCGTGCCGCCTACCAGCGAGCAGAACGCGCTTTTGCACTTGCTCCTACGAATATGAGAACTAATCTCGCGCTAGCCATCAACGATTTCTATACTCCTAAAGCATTTGGTGGAGGAAAAAAAGTAGAAACTCATTTAAAAAAAGCACTTCAAGCTCCTAATCCGTCCGCCTCAGCCACTACCCCCACTTGGGGAAAACAGAATGTGTACGAATTGTTAGTCAAATACTACCAAAAAAACAAACAACAAAACCAAGCTCAAAACTTCCTTAACCAAGGCCTTAGCGAATTTCCAAATAGTGAATTACTCCTGTCATTAAAACAAACCCCACCTTAAGAAACACCCCCACCTCTAAAGAGAATGCTTTAAAATCCTTATTTTTAGAATAAATATCACCGCTTTTATGAAACCTATTGTACTACTCAGCTTTCTTTTGTTTTTAAATAGTTGTACAGTGACCTCTACGAAAAAAAATGATCATAACCCTGAAGCCTGGGCCTTTCCCTATTTCAAAAAAGTAGATTCTATAAACCCAATTTTAAAACCAAATAAAAATCTAAGTTTTACAGACCCAATCACTCAACAAAAGGTTTTTTGGGAGGAACGCAATGTTTTAAATCCAGCTGCCGTTGTAAAAAATGACACTGTTTTTATGCTATATCGTGCACAAGACAAGTGGGGAACTTCACGAATTGGTTTGTCCTATAGCACTGACGGGCTCCATTTTGAAAAAAAAGAAAATCCCGTTTTTTACCCTGACAAAGACAATCAAAAGGATTTGGAATGGAACTTTAGAAAGCGTGAAGGAGTCCCTTACAGTCTGGATTGTAAGTCCTGCTATTTTGATGGAGTTGAAGATCCTCGTGTAGTACAATCTGATAAAGGAGAATACATCATGACTTACACCGCCTATGATGGTAAAATAGCTCGTATGAGTATTGCCTCCTCTAAAGATTTGATTCATTGGAATAAACACGGCTTGATTTTAAATAGAGAAAAATATAAAAATCATTGGTCCAAATCCGCCGCAATAGTAACTCAGAGAGAAGGAAATCATCAAATTGCAAAAAAAATAAATGGAAAATATTGGCTCTATTTTGGAGACACCAACTTGTTTATGGCTTCTTCAGATAATTTGACTGATTGGACTCCTCTTGAAGATGCTGAAAAGAGCACATTAATTAGTGTACTTCACCCACGTAGAGGGTATTTTGACAGTCGACTAGTGGAACCCGGCCCCTACGCTTTATATGATGAAAACAAAGGAATTCTTTTGATGTATAACGCAAGTAATGCAGCCAACTACAATGATTTTAAACTTCCTAAATTTACCTATGCTGCTGGACAGGCTTTATTCAATCCACAATTTCCTTATAAACTCGAAAAAAGAACCCAATCATACTTTATTTATCCTGATAAAGACTATGAAAAAGTTGGGGAGGTCAATGAGGTTTGTTTTGTAGAAGGTCTAGTTTTCTTCAAAAACAAATGGTTTTTATATTACGGTACGGCGGATTCTAAAATTGCCGTAGCAATATTTGATCCAAAAACTAAAAATTAAAATATTTGGCTTTAGCAGGCTTATGTGGCAATCGTTCCAAGCCCTGTTTTAACCAATTCTCAAAAGTAACTTTATCCGTGTATTGAATTGGAGTATTCAGCAATTCTCCATCTGATGTCATTTGAATATAAAAAGGCTGAGAAGCAGTATTGAAGTTGATCGCTTGAAAAGTAGCCCACTTTTTACCTATGGTATTAATTTCCTTGATACGTCCATCTGGATATTGAAAAATAAACTGTGATTCAGGAGTTAGATTTTCTCTATCATCTACGTAAAGCGAAATGATGATATAACGTTCATTTAGTAATTCGTAAACGGCAGGATCTGCCCAAACGTTTTCCTCCATTCGGCGACAGTTGACACAGGCCCAGCCAGTAAAATCTAAGAGTATTTGTTTGTTTGCAATAACTGCAGCTTGTTTTCCTTGCTCGAAGTCCTTATAACATTCCAAACCTAGAGGGCAATTGGAGTCTTGAGTATTAAGGCTGTAAAATTCGGGTGGGGGAAAGCCACTAAATAGTCGGAGTTTGTTTTCTTCTGAAACAAAACCAAGAAATAGGTAACTGGTGAGAATTAAAACTCCTACTGCGACTAATTTACGACCCTTACTCAAAGGCATTTTAACCTCATGTGGAAAACGGAAAATTCCAAAAAGATAAAGTGTAAGTGCAAAGGAAATAAGTGTCCATATTCCTACAAAAACCTCTCGCTTTAAAATTCCCCAATGGGCTACCAGGTCCGCATTGGATAAGAATTTAAGTGCCAGTGCTAATTCCAAAAAGCCCAATACTACTTTGACAGTAGTCATCCATCCTCCTGATTTTGGAAGTGCCTTTAGGGCATTGGGAAATAAAGCAAACAGTCCAAAGGGTAATCCCAAGGCAACACCAAAGCCCAACATACCTATACTCAACTGAAAAGCACCTCCCTCAGCAGTAAGTGATCCTGCCAATAATGACCCAAGAATGGGGCCTGTACAGGAAAAAGAAACTATTGCTAGGGTAAGCGCCATAAAGAAAATTCCTAGACCTCCTCGAACAGCTGAAGCTTCATCCGTTTTGCTACTCCAAACTGTTGGAAGGGTGAGTTCGTAAAAACCAAAAAACGATAAGGCAAAAAACACAAAGACCACAAAAAAGAAAATATTTAAACCAATATTCGTCGCCAAATTATTAAGGATCTCTGGATTTAAAGAATCGATAAAGTGAAAAGGTAAACTCAGCAATACATAAATCAACACTATGAAGAAGGTATAAAGTGATGCGTTAAAAATACCTTTAGATTTTGTGGTACTTTGCTTTAAAAAGAAAGAAACAGTTAAAGGAATCATGGGGAATACACATGGAGTCAATAGGGCGAGTAATCCACCAAAAAAGCCTAATAAAAAGATATTTAATGGGGTATAAGTACCCTCTTTTAATGTAGCAGTTTCCAAATATTGATTCTCTGTGAGGGCTAATTTTAGCTCAGCCGATAACTCTTGGCTTTTTTCATCTATTTCCAACTCTACAGCTGAAACTGAACCGTCCAACGAGAGAATAAAAGATTCTGTCCTAAAAATACACAGTTCATCATCACAGGCTTGATAATTGATTTCTACCTTAATTTGGGTTAAACGATCATCCAGTACTTGAATTTGCTGTTGAAATACCGCACTATCGTTAAAATAAGTAAGGTCCATTTCAAACACTTGGTCATAGTCAACAACAGACTCACTTTCTTTAACATTTCCCACAAGCTTAAAACTGTCAGTTTGATCGAATACAAATTCAGTCGGGATAGCCCCTTCGGGATCAGAAAACTGGGAATACAAATGCCAGTTGGGTGCAATACCTGCCTCAAATATCAGCTGGTAGCGGTCTTCAGCAAGTTGTTCAACCTTACTTTTCCAAACTACAGGCTCTTCAAACTGCGCCTGCAAAGTGAGGATTCCAAATAAAAAGAGTAAGCATGATTTCATTGCTCTAACTGTATTAATAAAATTTCACCTGTCGATACTTTTGCCGTAAATCGATTGTCACAACGCTTTCCAACTAACCAGACTATATCTTCTCCAGAACACAAAAGCCATTGAGACTCTTTTTGCAGGGTAGTGAACTTTTCGTCTTTAAAAAACTTACTCAATAATTTTTTTCCATTCATTCCGCTGGGATAAAAGTAATCTCCTTTTTCGTATTTCCTAAGGCATAACGGCTTTTTTAATAGACTTTTATCCAAAGCTGCTTGATGGCTCTTCCAATTCATTTTAGGAGTTGGATTTACAGTTTCCCATACTAATGAAATTGGGAGTTTGATCTCTTTCGAACTTAAATCCAAAACAAACCGATGCGTGTTTATTGCTTTTAAAGGGGTCAAAACCAAACGTTCTCGTTCACGAATCATACGATGTGTAGAGGAATACAACACTTTACCCTTTGAAGCTTGAATAAGTTTTAAAACCTCATCTGCTGAAAACCCTAAGGGTGCAAACCAATGATGAATACAAAAATGCTTTTGAGGTAATTGATTCAACAAAACAATATCTATCTCTAGCCCGTAATCTTGTTCAATAAAAATTTGCTTTTTTAAAAAATTCAGCTGGGTTTTAATGAACGAATTCGCAGCATTCAAATGCTGTAGAGTTGTTTTAAAGTTGGTAAGGCTCTCTGGATGGAGTTCTAGCCATGGTTCTAGTAACTGATGCCGAACTGCATTCCTCAAATAGTCGTCTGTTGCATTAGAGGCATCCTCACTCCACTTGATTTTATGTTCTTGGGCATAGGCAAGGATTTCAGCTTTGGGGGTGTTTTTTAAAGGACGTTGAATCCAGTCCCGCTCTTGAATGCCCAGTAAACCCTTGATCCCTGTCCCCCGTGTTGCACACATAAAAAAAGTTTCAAACTGATCATTGAGGTGATGTGCTGTAAGGAGCACACTAAACCCGTGAGTATTTCTGAGCTCTTCAAACCACTGATAACGTAAGTTTCGAGCTGCAAGTTGCGTGCTTTGTTTGTGGTCTTTTTTAAAAGAAAGGGTATCGAAACGTTTAGTAAAAAATGGAATTCTGTGTTGCTGAGACCAATCCCTTACAAATTTTTCATCTTCATTACTTGCAGAGTCACGTAACTGAAAATTACAATGAGCTACACTAAACGGAATTTTTTTATCGAGAAGTAATTGTGCCATGACACAACTGTCCACCCCGCCACTGTGTGCCAGGAGGAGCTTTTCAGAGGCAAGACTTGAGAGGTCTTGTCGCGTATTTTCAATTTCTTTAAATTCCACAGTACAAAGGTAAGCATAACCACAATGAACTCACAGCTTTGCATTTATAACTGAAATGTTTGCCCAAATAAAAAAAATATTTGAAATTTGCATCATTATGTTTGAGACGATTCAACATACTTTCTCTAAAAGTTACGTAACAAATCCGTTGCGCAGCATCCGTCGTCGCCCCTTTGGGGTGTAAAATTTTATGGAGTATGGCGAGCCCTTCTCCCTTGACGAACAAAACTCAATTTATTTTTTCCAATACGATCTAAAATGAACATTATTCGCGCAAAAGCGGAACATATTATATACGCCAAAACAATCAGTGCTTGCATAGATGAATCTGCAAAATCTAGAGGAACTGGAATTGCTAGACGAACCCCTGCCTACATCCATACCAAGATGCAGAACGGAAATGCAGTTATTGCCCTTAACGAAGGTATTTTTGCTGGATTTTGCTATATAGAGGTTTGGGGACATGGAAAGTACGTCGCTCATTCTGGACTTATCGTAGCACCTGAATTCAGAGGTAAAGGATTGGCAAAAAAAATAAAAAAAAAGGTTTTTGAATTGTCTTTAGAAAAATATCCTGAAGCAAAGGTGTTTGGAATCACTACTGGAATGGCTGTAATGAAAATCAATTATCACTTAGGATATAAACCTGTCCATTTTTCAGAGCTGACCGATGACCCTGAATTTTGGAAGGGATGCCAGACGTGCAAAAACTATGACGTATTGACACGAACTGAACGAAAAATGTGCTTGTGTACTGGTATGCTCTACGACCCAGAAGATAAAAGTACTGCTAAAAAAATAAATGACAAGGTTTTTCGACGCCTCAAAAAAATTAAAGAATCACTTTTAATCAAAAAGAAAAACTCATGAAAAAAGAAACTTTAGTATTGGCCTATAGCGGTGGATTAGACACTTCATACTCGTTAAAAAAATTATCCCAAGATGGATATGAAATTCACGCGGTGAGTGTCAACACGGGTGGATTTTCAAAAGCTGAAATTGACATCATAGAGACAAAAGCCTATCAAATGGGGGCTTTTACCTATCAAAACATCAACGCTCTTGAAGATTTTTATCATAAAATTGTCAAATATTTACTGTTTGGTAATGTGTTGAAAAACAACACTTACCCTCTTTCTGTGAGTGCAGAGCGCATCATCCAAGCCATCGAGATAGTCAACTACGCCAAAAAAGTTGGTGCAAAATATATCGCCCATGGGAGTACAGGTGCAGGTAATGATCAGGTTCGTTTTGATCTAATCTTTCAAGTCATGGCACCTAAAATGCAAATCATTACACTCATACGGGACAATCAGTTGTCTAGAGAGGATGAGATCAATTACCTTAAATCTGAAGGCATTGACATTCCATGGGAAAAAGCACAGTATTCCATCAACCAAGGACTTTGGGGAACCAGTGTAGGCGGTGCTGAGACCTTAACTTCTGATTTACCACTTCCAGACTCCGCTTACCCTAACCCACTAATAGAAAATGAGCCCATCAAAGTTGAGTTGGACTTTAAAAAAGGAGAGTTAGTTGGGTTAAACGGAACAAAATCAGATGCAGTTTCACTGATACAACAGCTGCAAGAACTTGCAAAAAAATATGCCATAGGTCGAGACATACACGTAGGAGATACCATTATAGGGATCAAAGGACGTGTTGGTTTTGAAGCAGCAGCTCCTTTAATACTTATTAAAGCGCATCATCTACTAGAAAAACATACCTTAAGTAAGTGGCAACAATTTCAAAAAGAACAATTGGCAAATTTTTACGGAATGCAGTTGCATGAAGGCCAATATTTGGATCCAGCGATGCGTGACATTGAAGCCTTTATGGAAAGTAGTCAAGAACGAGTAAGCGGGAAGGTCTTTGTGGAGCTTCACCCCTACCGATTTGAATTACTCGGTATTGAATCTCCTTTTGACCTCATGCAAGCAGAATTTGGTAGCTATGGGGAAATGAATAAAGGATGGACAGCTGATGACGCCAAAGGCTTTATTAAATTGACCGCCAATTCCACAAGAATCTATCAACATTTAAATTCTAAAAAATGAAAAAGGTTGGAATCATAGGAGGCTCAGGATATACTGGTGGTGAACTCATCCGGTTAATCCTCCAGCATCCAGCATTGGAAATTGATTTTGTATACAGTACCACTCGAGCAGGAAAACCCATAAGTTCAGCCCACCCTGACGTTTTGGGGAGAACAGACTTGCTTTTTACTGGAAGTGTCCAGCCAGATATTAATGTGTTATACCTTTGTCTAGGTCATGGGAAGTCCAGAGACTTTTTAAATAATCATACCTTTTCTAAAACAACTTTAATTATTGATTTAGGTAACGATTTCAGACTTGAAGACAGTTGCGAATTTCAGGGAAAATCATTTGTTTACGGATTGCCAGAACTACAAAAGGAACAAATTGAAAAGGCAACAGCCATCGCCAATCCTGGCTGCTTTGCAACAGCTATTCAATTGGCATTATTGCCTTTGGCAAAAAATAAAAAATACACCGAAACCATCCATATTAATGCGACCACAGGAAGCACTGGAGCAGGGGTAAGCCTGAGCTCTACTACACATTTTAGCTGGAGAAATAACAACCTCTCCTGGTACAAACCTTTTACACATCAGCACTTAGGAGAAATCCACAGAACATTAAATCAATTGGGCGCACCGGCAGAACTTTTCTTTATGCCTCAAAGAGGAGATTTTACAAGAGGTATTTTTGCTACTGCCTATACCTCATATGACGGCAGCTTAGAAGAAGCACAACACATTTATCAAAACTTCTACCAAAGTGCTCCATTTACTCATATTTCAACAGATCCCATCAGCTTAAAGTCAGTGGTGAATACAAATAATTGTTTCATTCACCTTCACTTACACGAAAAAACATTGTTAATTACCAGTTGTATAGATAATTTAGTCAAGGGAGCTTCGGGACAAGCCCTTCAAAACACCAACCTTATGATGGGTTGGGAAGAGACTTTAGGACTGGAACTAAAAGCCACAGTATTTTAAAAACAGAACATATGAAAATAGCCATTATCGGAGCCGGAAATTTAGGATTAAGCATTGCTAAAGGTCTTATCATCAATAATACCTATACAGATTTATACCTCACTAAAAGAAACTTAGATACTATTAGAGAATTTGAAGAATACAAGAGTGTATTTCTGACGACAAATAATAACGAAGCAGTAAAAAATGCTGATATTTTAATTTTTGCAGTCCAGCCCAGTCAGTTTGAGTCCATACTTCAAGAAGTAAAGCCCCAACTAAATGATAAACATGTTATTATATCCACCATTACTGGTTTTCCAATTTCAAGGATTGAAACTCAAATCAGCAGTAATTACCCAATCATTCGTGCAATGCCAAATACCGCTATTTCTGTAGCAAAATCGATGACTTGCCTCTGTAGCAACCAAGAGGGAGCATCAAAACTTCCTATAGCTGAAGCTATTTTTAATGGACTGGGAACCAATCTAATCATTGAAGAGGAGTTGATGCAAGCTGCCACCGTTCTTTGCGCAAGCGGTATTGCCTTTTGGATGCGCTTAATCAGAGCAACCACACAAGGTGGAGTACAAATGGGATTTGATGCAGATGTTGCACTAAAAATGTCTATGCACACCGCTATGGGTGCTGCTAGTCTGTTGATCGAAGCTGGTACTCATCCTGAAGAGGAAATTGATCGAGTTACCACACCAAGAGGATGTACAATTACCGGTCTAAATGAAATGGAACATCAAGGATTGAGTTCTTCACTTATTAGAGGACTGAACGCCTCATTTGACAAAATTAACGAAATAGCAAAACAGTAAATGAATTTATTCGACGTTTATCCACTGTATGAAGTAACCCCTGTAAAGGCTAGAGATGTCTATGTCTATGACCAAAACGAAGAAGAATATCTAGATCTATATGGAGGACATGCAGTAATCAGCATAGGACATTCACATCCACATTTTGTAAAAAAGATCAGCAGTCAGTTAAACCGAATTGCATTTTATTCTAATGCTGTGCAAAATCCACTCCAAAAACAATTAGCCTCCTCCATTGGAGTACAATCCTGTTTACACGAATATGAATTATTTCTTTGTAGTACGGGTGCTGAAGCCATTGAAAACGCATTAAAACTTAGTTCGTTCCACACCCAAAGAAAAAAAATAATTGCTTTTCACGGGGCCTTCCACGGAAGAACTTCTGCAGCTGTAGCGGTTACAGACAATACCACTATCAATGCACCCCTAAATAGCCAGCATCAGGTTACTTTTCTTCCGTTTAACGATGCTGAAGCACTTGAAAAAGAATTGGCTACAGAAGCCTATTGTGCTGTGATTTTTGAAGCCATTCAAGGAGTGGGCGGGCTGGACGAACCCGATGAAGAATTTGTATATGCCATGGAAAAACTGTGTAAACAATACGGCAGTTGCCTTATTGCTGACGAAGTACAGTCAGGCTTTAGCCGTTCGGGCACCTTCTTTGCGTATCAAAAATACCAGATCACACCAGATGTGATAACCATGGCAAAGGGAATGGGCAACGGCTTTCCAATAGGTGGGATCTTAATCCATCCTGATATTAAAGCAAAATACGGAATGCTAGGTACTACTTTTGGAGGAAATCATCTTGCTTGTACAGCATCACTAGCTGTTCTTGATGTATTGAAGATAGACAGCCTTCAACATAACACTAAGAAGCTGGAGGGCTATTTTAGAGAAAAAGCCTCTGAAATTTCAGAAATTAAAAAAGTTAAAGGTCGTGGATTGATGCTTGGACTTGAATTTGATTTTGAAATTAGTGGGTTGCGCAAACAACTGATTTACAATCATCACATCTTTACAGGAGGGAGTAGTAATAAAAAATTGATCCGTATTTTACCACCACTTACCATTAAGAAAAAGCATTTTGACTACTTTTTTGATGCACTTAGAGAGATTTTGGAAAACAACTAAACTGAATCGATGAAAAATTATTTGACTTTAGAAGATATACCAAATTTACAGCAGGCAGTAGATCAGGTTATTACGTTAAAAAAAGAACCTTACTCAAATGAGTATTTAGGGCGACAAAAAACCTTGGGAATGCTATTTTTTAATCCCAGTTTACGAACGCGTTTAAGCACTCAAAAAGCAGCCCAGCACTTGGGTCTTAAAACCATGGTGATGAATTTTTCAAATGAAGCATGGGCATTAGAATTTGAAGACGGAACTAAAATGAGTGGGCTGCGCTCTGAACATATCAAAGAGGCTGCTGCTGTTGTATCTCAGTATTGTGATATGGTAGCTATTCGTGCATTTGCCTCACTAAGCGATAAACATAAAGATGTGGAGGAACAAGTGCTTCATAATTTCTCGCGCTACTCCAGTATTCCAGTAATTAATATGGAAAGTGCAACAGCGCACCCTTTGCAAGCATTAGCTGACGCAGTAACGATCAACGAGCAAGGACTTACTAAACGTCCTAAAATAGTATTGACTTGGGCTCCTCACCCTAAGGCACTCCCACATGCTGTAGGAAATTCTTTCAGCCGAATGGTACAACAATTAGATGCTGATTTTGTAATCGCTCAACCAGCAGGATATGAACTCAATACTGAAATAACTAAAAACACCCCCATAATTTACGATCAAGAAGAAGCGATAAAAGATGCTGATTTTGTCTATGCTAAAAATTGGTGTTCTTACAGTAATTATGGAAAAATTTTAAAAACGGATGCGCAATGGATGTTGACTGCCAAAAAAATGAAATTAACGAATAATGCAAAATTTATGCATTGTTTGCCCATCAGAAGAAATGTTGTAGTTACTGATGATGTCCTAGATAATCCGAATTCACTTGTCATAGAGCAAGCAAATAATCGAACCTATGCTGCCCAATGGGTTTTGAAACAACTGTTGGAAAATGGCCGAGCTTAAACTTGTTAAAATTGGGGGAAATGTGATAGAGAATCGCGAAGCACTTGCTGATTTTCTAGCAGATTTTGCTGCTTTAAGCGGACCAAAAATTCTCGTTCACGGTGGAGGCAAAGAAGCTACTCAAATGGCAAAAAAACTAGGGATCAATGTTCAGTTAATAGATGGCAGAAGAGTTACTGACGCTGAAAATCTAGAACTCATAACCATGCTGTATGCTGGCAAAATCAATAAAAATATTGTTGCTCAACTCCAAGCTTTAGGATGCAATAGTCTAGGGCTTACAGGGGCTGATGGCAACAGTATTTTGGCAGAAAAAAGACCTAGTCAATCTGTAGATTTTGGCTTTGTAGGTGACCTTACTGAGGTGAATCAATCTTTTTTTAAAATGATATTGGATTCGGGGATTAGTCCTGTATGCTGTGCCTTGTCACATGATGGTAAAGGGCAATTGCTCAATACCAATGCGGATACTATCGCAGCTACTATAGCTAGTGGACTTTCAAATAATTTTGATGTAAGCCTATACTATTGCTTTGAAAAAAATGGAGTGCTTTTAGACCTAGAGGATGAAAGTTCTATAATTCAAACATTGGATGAATTAAACTATCTTAAATTAAAATCAGAAGGAGTATTACATACTGGAATGCTTCCCAAGCTTGAAAACTGTTTTACAGCGCTCAAATCTGGAGTAAAACAGGTTAGAATTGGAAATCCAAAAATGATTACAGAAACCGTAAACTTTACTCAAATTATAAACTGATGCTGACACAAAATGCCATAGCTTTATTACAAGATTTGATTCGACTTGAATCTTTTTCAGGAGCGGAAGATCGAACAGCGGCCAGAATTGAAGAGTGGTTTTCATCTTACGACATTGCTTTTCAAAGAAAGGACAACAATATATGGGCTACAAATAATTACTTTGATCATAAAAAACCAACCCTTCTTTTAAACTCACATCACGATACAGTTTGTCCCAACCAAGGCTACACTCGAAATCCTTATAGTCCAGATATTGAGGACGGAAAGCTTTACGGATTGGGAAGTAATGACGCCGGAGGTGCACTGGTCTCTTTGATTGCATGTTTTACTCATTTTTACAAGCAAGAAAATCTCGACTACAACCTTTTGATGGTGGCTTCTGCAGAAGAAGAGAGTGCAGGAAAAAAAAGCTTGCGATACCTCATCCCCGATCTTCCTCAAATTGATGTTGCCATAGTTGGCGAACCTACCTTAATTGATTTGGCAATAGCAGAAAAAGGTTTAGTTGTTTTTGATTTAAGCTTAAAAGGAACTGCAAGTCACGCAGCGCATCCAAACGAGGATAACCCCTTGATGAAACTCCCTAAACTCCTAAAAGCTATTGATGAACTTGAGTTCGAAAAGGTTTCTCCCCTACTCGGTCCTGTAAAAGCTACTTTAACTCAGCTAAACGCTGGTAGTCAACATAATGTCGTCCCTTCAGAAGTGAATATGGTACTTGACGTTAGAGTTAATGAATGCTACTCCAATAAAGAGATAGAGCAAATTATCCAATCAAGTCTGGATTGTGAAGTCAAAGCACGTTCGTTAATACTCAAAAGTTCTTCTATAGATCCTGACCATCCGCTAGTGAAAGCAGGCATAGCACTGGGTAAAAAAACTTATGGCTCCCCTACCCTTTCTGATCAAGCCGGATTGGATTGTCCTTCATTAAAATTAGGCCCTGGTGACTCTACTCGGTCACATTCTGCAAATGAGTTTATTTTTGTTAGGGAGATTGAGGAAGGCATAACTTTTTATATCAACTTGTTAAATCAAATTCTATAAGCTTATGAAACTGTGGCAAAAAGACACTTCGACCAATGAAAAAATTGACCATTTTACCGTAGGCAACGACCGTACTTATGATTTGGCATTAGCTCCTTATGATTGTATCGCTTCCAAAGCACACGCAAAAATGCTCGGTGAGATTGGATTATTAACATCAAAAGAGGTAAAGGATTTAACAAATGCTCTGGATAGTATATTAAAGTCTACCCAAAAAGGAGACTTTGTAATTGAAAAGGAATTCGAAGACATGCATTCCAAAATCGAGTATTTACTTACCCAAAAACTTGGAGATTTAGGGAAAAAGATTCATACAGCTCGCTCCCGAAACGATCAGGTTCTAGTAGCGCTTCAATTGTACATTAAAGAAGAATTAGCTCAGATTAAAAAAGAGGTAGTCAAATTATTCGACCTACTTCTCAAACTTGCTGAAACGCATCAAAGAGATTTACTTCCCGGTTATACGCATATGCAAATTGCCATGCCATCTTCATTTGGATTGTGGTTCTCAGCCTACGCTGAAAGCCTAGTGGATGACGTTGCTTTTCTAAACACAGCCTTCCAATTAGCTGATCAGAATCCCTTGGGCAGTGCTGCCGGCTTTGGTAGTTCTTTCCCCATAGATCGAGAACTGACAACCGAAGAGTTAGGATTTAAAACTTTAAAATACAATGTAGTAGCTGCACAAATGGGGCGTGGTAAAGTTGAGAAAGCCTCTGCAACTGCTATTGGAATGCTTGGTGGTACTCTTGCTAAACTTGCCATGGACATCTGCATGTATATGGGGCAGGATTTTGATTTTATCCACTTCCCAGAAGAATTGACTACGGGCTCCAGTATTATGCCCCATAAAAAAAATCCAGATGTATTTGAATTGATCAGGGGAAAATGCAATCTTCTCCAAGGACTCCATCAACAACTCGCATTGCTAACTTCCAATCTTCCAAGCGGATACCACCGAGAAATGCAGTTAGCAAAAGCTCCGCTTGTGGAGGCTTTTCAAGAAATAAAAGCTTGTGTTGAAATGATGCATTTCAGTCTATCAAAAATTGAAGTCCGGAAAAACATAACCGATGACGTTAAATACGATTATCTCTTTAGTGTAGACACACTCAACGAATGGGTAAAACAAGGTGTTCCCTTTCGTGAAGCATATCAAAAGATGAGTAAAGAGATTGCTTCGGGAAACTACAATCCAAAACGTAACTTAAGTCACAACCATTTGGGTAGTATAGGCAACCTGCAGTTGGATGCAATCAGAGACAAAATGAAATCAGTGGGCTCTTAAAAATCACGATAGTTCCAGTGACCTCTATAAGCGCGGTCAAGCATCAAGTTTGCTCCAGGGTCATCTACAAATTGCTCTCTCACTGGATTCCATTCCAAAGGTCTTTGCAAAGAATAGGCTATGTTGGCAATATTACAAACCGATGCCGTTCGATGACCAATCTCTACATCGCAAATTGGACGTGTTCTATTGCGGATTGCATCCAACCAATCTTCGTGATGGTTTTCGCTATTATAAACCCTTTGGGTGTCTGAATCTTTCAAAAGAGTATCAGCTAAAGCCTCATTTGGATAAGTTCTCAGATAAGATCGGCTAACTTCCAAACGACCTTCACTTCCAATAAATTGGATTTCATTATTCCCATCACCCCATTTGGTGTGTGTAACTTTAATTCCATTGTTATAAGTATAATTCAAACCACTTTCTGCTGGTCTAGATGGTGGAGTGAATACTGTGGGGCCTGAGTGGTCTTGATCTAATGCCCATTGAATAATATCAAACATATGAGCTCCCCAATCCGTTATCATTCCACCTCCAAAAGGTTTATAATCTCTCCACTGCCCCCAACGTTTATCTTCCAAAGGGCAAGCCAAGTCCATATGATATCCTCTATAAGGTGCTGGTCCAATCCATGCATCCCAATCAATAGTATCTGGGGTTTCTTGAGTCGGTAAATCACAGGCTTTATAGGGAGCTCCTACAGCAACTTTAATTTCCTTTATCTGTCCAATGTAGCCGTTCCGTATCAATTCTACTCCATGACGAAAACGTTCCCATGAGCGCTGCATACTCCCCGTTTGAAATACCCTTTGGTATTTTCTCGCTGCATCTACCATTGCTCTACCCTCTGCAACAGAGCTTGACAAAGGTTTTTCACAATATATATCTTTCCCCGCTTTAGCAGCATCCACTGCCATTTGAGCATGCCAATGATCCGGTGATGCAATAACTACAGCATCAATATCTTTTCTTCCTAAAAGTTCTCTGTAAGATTTAATTTCATTTAACTGCTGCGAGGCTTTCTTTTTTCTGACGAGTTGTTTTTGAAAAGTTTCAGTAAAATAAGCCATCTTTTTAATGTCAACATCACTAACAGCTACCAAAGCTGCATTATCATAATTGACAAAATTGGTCATTAAACCCCTTCCCTGCCTTCCTACACCAATAAAGCCAAGGTGAATCTTATCATTGGGTGTAACACCAGAAAAGCCCATCACATGGCTTGGTACTATACTAAATACAGAGGAAGCTACTGTAGATTTTTTTATAAATGATCTTCTTTTCATAATTAAATGTCGTCTTTTAATTTTCTGTTTTCAAATTAGAAAATAAAACTTTAAGCTTTTCAATTATCCCCAAAAAAATGAAAAAACTGATTACACTTATCGCTATTCTTATTCAAATTTGTTCTGATTAAGGAGATGGAAGAAAATCTTATTGCTACTAAAATTCGTGTAAATTAATACACTAAATCCTCTACGGGGATTATCCCTTAACAGTGATATCTGATTCAAGATGATAAAGCTATTGAAGGAAGTGGCTGGCAGCTATTGAATAATCGCATTGAAGGCTTTGAATACTTTGAGGATTACATCTACGATTTAGATGTAGCTGTCTTAGAAATTGAAGATTCCTCTAGGTATTAAGTATATCTTAAAACAAGTATTTAGTATGACTAAAGTCGATTGGATTTAGGTATGTATAGAGCGGTTTTCTGTAGCTGCCAAGGCCGCTTCTTTTACTGCTTCTGCATAGGTAGGATGAGAATGACTCATACGGGCAATATCTTCAGCTGAAGCTCTAAACTCCATCGCTGTAACTGCCTCTGCAATTAAATCTGCTGCTCTAGCTCCAATCATATGAACTCCTAATACCTCATCAGTATCTGCATCTGCTAAAATTTTAACAAAGCCGTCAATATCCATACTTGCTCTAGCTCGTCCAAGAGCACGCATAGGAAATTGTCCTGTCTTATAGGCTCTACCCTCTCCTTTAAGTTGCTCTTCTGTTTTTCCAACCGCAGCCACCTCAGGCCAAGTATAAATTACATTGGGGATGAGATTGTAATCAATATGGGGTTTTTGACCTGCCAAATATTCAGCAACCACCACTCCTTCTTCCTCAGCTTTATGTGCCAACATCGCTCCCTGAACTACATCTCCTATAGCGTAAATATTTGAAGCTGTTGTTTGTAGGTGATCATTTATAACCACCTGACCTCGTTCGTTGATTTGTACTCCAGCAGCTTGGGCGTTCAATCCATCAGTATAGGGTCTACGACCTACTGACACCAAACAATAATCTCCTTCAAAAGAAACATCAGTTCCTTTCTTATCTGAAGCCGTAACATGGATTGTAGTTCCTTTTCGCTCAACTTTATTTACTCCATGAGAAAGGTTGAACTTTACCCCTTGTTTCTTCATAACTTTCATCAGCTCTTTAGACAATCCTGCGTCCATTAAAGGAGTAATTCGGTCTGCGTATTCAATCAGAGTGACCTCAGCACCTAAGCGTCTGTAAACTTGTCCAAGCTCAAGTCCAATCACACCACCCCCGATGACGATCAAATGTTTTGGTATTTCTTTAAGCTCTAATGCTTCTGTAGAAGTAATCACACGCTCTTTGTCTAATTTGATAAGGGGCAAAGGTGCTGGCTTGGATCCTGTAGCAATAATTGAATTTTTAGCTTCTATAGTTTGCGCATCTGCTCCCTCAATTTTTATATGAGTAGCATCTTCAAAACTTCCGACTCCATGCAATACCTCAATTTTGTTTTTTCCCATCAAAAAATCGATTCCTTTGGTCGTCTGCTCAACGACAGCTGACTTTCGGTCGATCATTTGCTTGAAATTAATTGTAAGCGCTCCTTGAAATTCGATGCCATGCTCTGAAAAATGTTTTTGTGCAGATTCGTAGTGATGCGAAGAATCCAACAGAGATTTTGATGGTATGCATCCTACATTAAGGCAAGTACCTCCTAAGGTATTGTATTTTTCAATCAGTGCAGTTTTCATTCCCAATTGAGCACATCTAATAGCAGCTACATAGCCTCCAGGCCCCGATCCGATAATGGCAACATCGTATTTTTTCATATTCACAAATGGTTTTCGGTTATAAAAATACAAATGTTTCCTCGCTCTTCATCATCCAAAAGAATGCTTTTAAAATATTTTTTTCTAATTTTATGAAAGACCCTTAATCTCCAGTGAAATGACTAATACTACTTTACCCAAACAATACAAAGCCATTCAACAAAAGTCTAGGGAATTAAATTTCAGTCAAATATCAGAAGATGGGTCGGTATACTCTTAAGGCTTTTAGTCTCCTCCAAAACTTTTGCAACAATTTTGAATTGAGTGCGGGAACCGGTTTGAACCAGGCTTGGTTAAAAGAGGGGCTTCATCCCAAAGGGAATCTGGTTACGGTTAAAAAACATAAAAAACTACTCCAAGGGGCACATTCATTTTTCGAAGAAGTTGACCGTATTGAATTTTTAAATCTAGATGCATCTGAATGGATAGAAAACAATAAAGAAGCGCATTTTAATTTGATTTTTACTGATACTTGGGCGGGAAAGTTTACTGATTTAGAAACTGTGCTTGAAATGGTAAAACCCAATCATTTTTTATTTAATCGAAAATTAAAATTACCAAGCCCATTCCATTGGTCTGGTTATTATAAGTAAAAAGTCCTTTTTCTTGTTGAAAAACTAAAATACCATCCTGACTTTTATACTTTTCCTGTTGATGTAGGTTCTGGTTTGATGCTCCTTTGTAGAAAATAGAAGTCCACTTTAATGAGCTGTTGTCCAACTTCTCAGTTAAATTGATTAAACTTGTATCAGATCAAAACAAAAAGTCTTGAAAAGCAAACAAATCTCTCTTGGATACGCTTTATTACCCATTTTAATTTTAGTCATCCTTTTGTCTTACAATGTTATAGTATTCGGAGATGATGCATTAAGTGGGTCTAATCAATTTATCTTATTACTTGGAGGAGCGGTAGCTGCAATTGTAGGCTTTAAGTGGAATATTTCATATGAAGTTATGCTCAAAAAAGTTGCTGAAAATTTACAATCAGTTACTGGAGCACTTCTTATTCTTCTTTTTGTTGGCGCCTTGGCAGGAACTTGGCTAGTCAGTGGAATAATTCCTTCAATGATTTACTACGGCTTGCAAATTCTTCATCCGATTATTTTTTTGCCAGCCTGCATCATCATTTGTGCTATTATCTCACTTGCTACAGGAAGTAGTTGGACTACCTCCGCTACGGTAGGTATTGCATTAATTGGTATTGGAAAAGTTCTAGGTATTCCAGTTGGAATGGTTGCAGGGGCCGTAATTTCTGGAGCCTACTTTGGTGACAAACTATCCCCACTCTCTGACACTACTAATTTGGCTCCGGCGATGTCAGGCGGTGAGCTTTTTAGTCATATTCGCTATATGACATTGACCACCGTTCCCACAATAATTGTGACCCTAATTGTATTTCTTATAATAAGTTTTACCCAAAAAAATGTAGGAACAGCAGATATTGATTCGTTAATGCACGCCATTAAAGATAAATTTACAATCAACTTCAGTTTATTTTTGGTGCCAGCCGTCGTGGTATTTCTAATCGTACGTAAAGCTCCCCCATTGGTTGCACTATTGATCGGAACTTTATTAGGTGGGTTATTTGCACTAATTTTTCAAAAAGACATCCTTATTGAAGTTGCCCAAGCAAGTAGTTTTAGTTTTGAGGTAGCTTACAAGGGAATCATGAATGCCATTACTGTTGCTTCAGAAGTAAAAACCACAAATCCTTTGCTCAATGATTTATTCAGTTCAGGAGGAATGGAAGGTATGTTGGGAACAATATGGCTCATCATTTGTGCATTGGTTTTTGGAGGGATAATGGATGCTATTGGAGCACTCGCTCGAATCAGTAATGCGCTTCTGAGCTGGGCAACTAGTACTTTTCAATTATTTGCTAGTACGGTCGCCTCTTGTTTGGCGATAAATCTTACTGCATCAGACCAATACCTATCTATAGTCATTCCAGGAAAAATGTTTACTGAAGCCTATAAAAAAAGAGGTTTAGCTCCTGAAAATCTCAGTAGAACTCTTGAAGACTCTGGAACTGTTACCTCGGTATTAATCCCATGGAATACCTGTGGAGCTTATCAATCTGGCGTGTTAGGAGTGGGAGTTGGCGAATATTTTATCTATGCAATATTCAACTGGTTAAGTCCATTTATGACTTTACTTTACGCAGCATTTAAAATTAAAATAGCTGCTAGAAAAGAAGCAAAAGCACAATAAGAAAAACTTATAAAATCATCAATTATTATAAATTGAAATTGATTGCTATATTTGGTTACATTAGCTACTTTAGTGACCAAATAAATTTTTAATTATGAGCGAAAGTAAATGCCCTTTTCACGGTTCTACAACAAAACCTACTGTTGGGGCTGAAAATACCGATTGGTGGCCCAATCAATTAAATATTGATATACTCCGTCAACACGACAGTAAGAGTAACCCTATTACTGAGGTAGACTACAGAGAGAATGTAAAAAAATTAGATATTGATGCTGTCAAGGAAGATGTCAAAACCATGCTAAAAGATTCTAAGGATTGGTGGCCAGCAGACTGGGGTCACTACGGTCCATTCTTTATCCGGATGACATGGCATGCTGCAGGAACTTACAGAACAGGTGACGGTCGTGGTGGAGCTGCAACTGGCGCACAGCGCTTTGCTCCGTTAAATTCATGGCCAGACAATGGAAACCTTGACAAAGCTCGCAGGCTATTATGGCCTATCAAGGAAAAATATGGAAACAAGTTATCATGGGCTGATCTTCTTGTTCTCGTGGGTAACGTAGCCATCGAAGATATGGGAGGACCAAACCACGGGACCGTTTTGGGACGTGAAGATATATGGCATCCAGAAAAAGACATTTATTGGGGAGCAGAGGACGAATGGTTAGGAGACAATCGTTATGGCAAAACTCGTCAGTCTCTTGAAAACCCTCTCGCAGCTGTTCAAATGGGATTAATTTATGTAAATCCTGAAGGACCCAATAGTAATCCTGATCCTGCACTTTCAGCTCAAGACATTCGCGAGACATTTAAAAGAATGGCTATGAATGATGAGGAAACTGCTGCACTTACAGCAGGAGGACATACTTTTGGAAAGGCACACGGAGCAGGAGATGGAGGACTTGTTGAAGCAGAACCAGAAGGAGCACCAGTCGAAATGATGGGCCTTGGATGGAATAACAAATATGCTTCTGGTGTTGGTGTAGATGCTATAACAAGTGGTATAGAAGGACCCTGGACCACAAACCCAACTCAATGGGATATGGGCTATCTAGAACTTCTATTCAAATACGAGTGGGAGCTAAAAAAGAGTCCTGCGGGAGCTTGGCAATGGCATCCAATGGATTGTGCTGAAGAAGATATGGTTCCTCAAGTAGACGGAAGTGATGTAAAAGTACTCCCTATGATGACTACAGCTGATATGGCTATGAAAGTAGACCCGATTTACAATAAAATCTGTCAGCGATTTTTGGCAAACCCAGATGAATTTGGAGAAACCTTTGCAAAAGCTTGGTTCAAACTACTTCACAGAGACATGGGACCTAAAACCAATTATATTGCTGGAGACTTTAAAGATGTAAACTACATCTGGCAGGATCCTACTCCTATTGGAAAAATTCTGACTTCATCTGAAGAAGATGCTGTTCGAAACATATTGAAAAATTCTGGTCTTAGTGTTCAAGAAATGGTTAATACAGCTTGGGCAAGTGCGAGCACATTTAGAGGTTCTGACAACCGCGGTGGAGCCAATGGTGCTCGTATTCGTTTACAACCTCAAAAAGACTGGGACGTCAATAAGCCTGAAGAATTGTCAAAAGTTCTGGCAGTATATGAGCAAATTGCCGCTGAGCAAGGAACCAGTGTAGCTGATGTAATCGTAATTGGTGGAGCTGTAGGGATTGAACAAGCTGGTGGAGAAAAAGTAGAGGTAACTACTGGTCGTGGTGATTCAACTCAAGAAGATACCGATCTAGATTCATTCAATCTACTTAAACCTAGAGCCTGTGGGTTTAGAAATTATTCTGAAAAAGAGTTTGCTGTGAGCCCAGAGGAAATTATGCTCGATAAGGCGCAACTTTTAGGGCTAAATCCTGTTGAAATGACTTTACTTATAGGTGGACTTCGCGCTATGGGAATCTCTCACAGCGGTGATGGTGTTTGGACCAATGGAAAGTTAGACAATAGTTGGTTTAAAACTTTACTCTCTATGGATGTTAAGTGGGATACAACTGGATACAACAGTTATGTCGCTTCAGATCGTGCTACTGGTGCAGAAGTTAGAACAGCTTCTAGAACAGATCTAGTTCTCGGTTCGAATTCTGAACTTAGAGCCATTGTTGAAGTTTATGCTCAGGATGATAACAATGATAAATTTGTAATTGATTTTACCAAAGCCTGGAATAAAGTGATGAATGCTGATCGTTTTGATCTTCGATAGTATCTATAGTTGTAAGAATAATATAATCCTGTATATACATCGGGTTTTTTATTATCATCTCAATTCGGATACAATATTATTTTTTAATCCATTGATTCTATATAATCCCTTTAGAATTGAATTTGTATTTTTGTTTAGAGATTATACTCAATGGCAAAAAAAAAGCAACCCAAGCAAATCGATTCAAAAATAATACGTCAGAGACAAATTCTCTTTGGCGGGGCTTTGTTGCTTCTAGCCCTGCTTTTGACAATCGCTTTCATTTCTTATCTATACAGTTGGAAAGCTGACTACAGTACTTTAGGGGCACTAACAGATAGAACTGTGGTTGCTCAGAATGTGCTCAATAAATTGGGTGCCCTAATCAGTCATTTTTTTATATATCAAGGCGTTGGTCTAGGAGCTTTTTTGATTCCATATCTTATCGGCTTAAGTGGCTATAAACTTTTCTTTAACGTTAATGCCAGAGGTCTAGTAAGTTCATGGGCTTGGGGAATTGCCCATATTCTTTGGACCTGCTTAACATTTGGGTATTTATGGACAGAATTTCCCATTTTATCTGGAATAATTGGTTTTGAAATTCACTCCTTTGCTGTCATTTATATCGGACGCCTAGGGCTCTTAGCAATACTGTCCTTTTTATTTCTTTGTTTTATTGTTATCGAGTTGGGATGGACACCTGAAAAAATAACTTTATGGTTTCAGTCATTAGAGAAAACTGAAACGCAAAAAACAAATGAAGAAATTGCTGATGAAGGAATTGAAATTGATCTTAATTCAGTTTCTAAAGCTCCTACCTCCACCGACAATCTTAAAGAAGAGATTGCCTTTGATAATTCCGCAGACGAAAAAGAGACCGCAGTTTTAGAAGCTGAACCTATTGCAATGGAAATTGAAGCACCCGTTGAAGAAAGTGTAGAAGAAAAACTGTCTAAAACCCTAGTTGAAAAACAAGGTTTTTTTGACCCCACTTTAGAACTCAGTAATTTTAAAAGACCGGGTATAGATTTATTGAAAGATTATGGGGATAGTGGGATCACAATCAATCAGGAAGAATTGGAAGCCAATAAAAATAAAATTGTTGATACACTCAACAACTACAAAATTGGAATTGCAAATATCAAAGCAACCATTGGTCCTACGGTAACTTTGTATGAGATTGTACCTGATGCGGGTATCCGAATTTCTAAAATTAAAAATTTAGAAGATGATATTGCGCTTTCACTGTCGGCTCTTGGCATTCGAATTATCGCTCCTATTCCAGGCAAGGGAACTATTGGAATTGAAGTTCCAAACCAAAAGCCAAGCATAGTCTCCATGCGATCTGTAATTAGTGCTTCTAAATTTCAGAACGCAGAGATGGAATTACCTATTGCTTTGGGTAAAACAATTAGCAACGAAACTTTTGTAGTCGATCTATCTAAAATGCCACACCTTTTGATGGCTGGGGCCACAGGTCAGGGTAAATCTGTTGGCTTAAATGCAGTTTTAACTTCCTTACTTTATAAAAAACACCCCGCTGAAATAAAGTTTGTATTGGTTGATCCCAAAAAGGTAGAACTCAATATTTACAATAAAATCGAACGCCACTATCTCGCAAAACTACCCGATACAGAAGAGGCTATTATAACAGACAATACCAAGGTAATCAACACGCTAAATTCTCTTTGTATTGAGATGGACAATCGCTACGAACTATTAAAAAATGCGATGTGTCGTAATCTAAAAGAGTACAATAAAAAATTTAGAGAACGAAAGTTGAATCCAAATGAAGGCCATAGCTATTTACCTTATATCGTTTTGGTGGTTGATGAATTTGCTGATTTGATCATGACAGCAGGAAAAGAAGTTGAGACTCCTATTGCCCGTCTAGCGCAACTGGCGCGTGCGATCGGTATCCACTTAATCATTGCAACCCAACGACCATCTGTCAATGTGATTACAGGAATCATTAAAGCTAACTTTCCAGCTCGAATTGCCTTTAGAGTAACCTCAAAAATTGATTCTAGAACGATTTTAGATAGTGGAGGTGCTGATCAACTAATCGGTAGAGGTGATATGCTTTACACTCAAGGAAACGAACTGACAAGAATCCAGTGTGCATTTGTTGATACTCCTGAAGTAGAACGAATTGCCGCTTATGTGGGAGGGCAAAAAGGCTATGCCGATGCTCATTTACTTCCCGAATATGTCGGTGAAGAAAGCCAAAGCAACTTAGATATTGATATCAGTGAGCGCGATGCTTTGTTTAGAGAGGCCGCCGAAGTAATTGTTACCGCACAACAAGGTTCGGCATCTTTATTGCAACGAAAATTAAAATTAGGTTATAATAGAGCAGGAAGAATTATCGATCAAATGGAGGCTGCAGGAGTAGTAGGACCCTTTGAAGGAAGTAAAGCCAGACAAGTTTTAGTATCTGACTTTGCAGCCTTAGATCGGTTATTAAATGACGAAGAGAATTAATCACATTTCCAAAAAATAAAATTGCCATGAGAAAACGAATTGTTTTCCTTCTTTTTACGTCTGTTTTGAGTATTCAGCTGAATGCTCAAAACACTGAGGCTGCTCAAAAGCTTTTAGACGAAGTATCAACTAAAATTGCCTCCTTTGAAACCATGACCTTTGAATTTGATTATGTACTTGAAAACAGACAAGAGAACATCAAACAAGAAACCAACGGATCCGTCACTGTATCTGGAGACCGTTATAAATTACTTTTTCTAGGGGCTGAACAATTATTTGATGGTAAAAAAACCTATACCGTAGTCCCTGAAAACGAAGAAATAACCATTACCAGCATTGAAGAAACGGAGGACATTGGTATAAATCCTTCTAAACTTTTGTACTTCTATAAGGAAGGCTATTCTTTTCAGTGGGATATCAAACAAAATGTGATGGGACGAACTATTCAATTTATCAAACTCATACCCGCGGAGGAGAATAAAGATGTAGATTATCTTTTACTAGGTATAGATACGGTCAAAAAAACCATCTACCGACTAATTGAAATAGGATCCAATCAAACACGAACAACCCTCACTATTTCAAATTTTGTTTCCAATGTGAAATTGAATACCAATTTCTTTGAATTTGATGCCTCATTGTATCCAGATTATTATATAAATCAGTAGACTTTGAAAATCATTGATCGCTACATTTTAAAAAGCTATCTGACACGCCTTTTCAGTGTTTTTACTATCTGTATGTTTATTTTTATCATACAAACTTTTTGGTTGTTTATCGATGAACTGGCTGGAAAAGGCTTGGACATTTTGATCATTCTCAAATTTCTCATCTATTATTCTCCAAAGCTTATACCGCTTGTATTACCTCTATCGGTATTATTGGCATCCCTTATGACTTATGGGACACTTTCAGAAAATTATGAGTTTGCAGCCATGAAATCTACAGGGATTTCACTTCAACGTGCACTTTATGGCTTAATGATTTTTCATATTTTGCTAGGTATTGGAACCTTTTATTTTTCCAATCACGTGATACCTTACGGTGAATTAAAATCCTACAACCTTAGACGAAACTTAGCTAAACTGGAACCCACATTAGCCATACGAGAAGGGATTTTCAATGAAATTGGTGAAATCAACATAAAAGTTAAAAAAAAGTATGGAGACAATGATCGATTTTTGGAAGATGTGATTATTCACGAGTACAGCCGCAATCAAAAAAATAATATTGTCATAAAGGCCGAACGAGGGGAAATGAAAAATGAGCCTACCGATCCCAACCTAAAATTAGTGCTCTATAATGGCAATCGCTATGAAGACATTGAACCTAAAAAGGCTCGTGACAAACAGCGAATACCTCATGCTAAGGTATCCTTTAAAACATATGAGATGAATATCGACCTCTCTCAATTCAATCAAGTTGATTTAGAAGAAGAGAACTATACCTCAACCTTTAGAATGCAAAAAATTGATCAGTTAAAAATTAGCATCGATACCTTACAACGGAATTATGGAGAACGACAGGACGTATTTAGTGAAAACTTTAGTAAAAAAAGTGTAATTACCAGTATTGTTAAGGAAAAAAAAGTTTCTTCAAAAAAAGACAGCATACCACAAAATATTTTTGAATTTATAGCGACTGAAGAATATTGGAAAAAAGCCCAATTGATAGAAGAAGCCATGTCAACAGTTCGTATTGGAATGAGAGATCTGAATTCAAAAAAAAATCAATTCTTTGCCTACCAAAAACTAATCAACCTCCACAAAGTTGAACTACAAAAAAAATACACTCTTTTATTTGTCTCCCTTTTGTTATTTTTAATTGGGGCATCTTTGGGAGCAATCATTCGAAAAGGAGGTATTGGGCTTCCTCTTGTTTTATCCGTATTGATATTTTTGACCTATCACTACATTGGATTATTTAGCACGAATGCAGCAGAGGATAACAGCATATCCCCCTTTTTTGCTTCTTGGCTTTCAACCCTAATTTTAACACCATTTGCTGTTATTTTGACGCAAAGAGCATCTTCGGACAAAGGATTTATGAGCTTGTCCAACTTCTATTACCAAATTACAGAAAAAATCAAAAGACTTCCTTTTGTTAAAAAAAGATTACAATCACAATGACAAAACAAAAAATTAAATTAAATACGATTCCAGAGGCCATAGAAGCCATTCGAAATGGAGAGGTTATTATTGTTGTAGATGATGCCAATCGCGAAAATGAAGGAGACTTTATAGCCGCTGCAGAAAAAATAAGTCCTGTGTTGATCAACTTTATGGCTACACATGGACGTGGATTAATCTGTGCACCTCTTACCGAAGAACGCTGTCAAAAATTACATCTTGGTCGAATGGTAACCAACAATACCGACCCTATGGAAACTGCTTTCACCGTATCTGTTGATCTAAAAGGTAGGGGAGTAACTACTGGAATTTCAGCTTCGGACCGAGCCCAAACCATTAGGGCTCTAGTAAACGAAGAAACTTCTGCTTACGATCTTTCAAGACCTGGACATATTTTTCCTCTTATAGCGAAAAGCGGGGGTGTTCTCAGAAGAACAGGACACACTGAGGCAGCAATTGATTTTGCACGTCTTGCGGGTATGCAAGCGGCTGGAGTAATTGTTGAAATCATGAACGAGGATGGAAGTATGGCTAGATTACCAGAATTAACAGAAGTCGCTAAAAAATTTAATCTCAAGATCGTATCTATAGAAGACCTTGTATCCTACAGAATGCAGCATGATAGCTTGATTGTAAAAAAGGCTGATCAGGACATCAAAACACAATATGGAGACTTTAGGATGAGAGCTTATGAACAAACCACTAACGGAAATGTTCACCTTGCACTTTCCAAAGGGACATGGAACACGGAAGATGTCGTGTTGACTCGCATTCACTCTTCAAAGTTTACAAACGATATTCTTGGCACCTTAACAGGAACAATTCGAAAAGGTCTGGACGATATTTTTGCATTGATTAACAAGTCTGACAATGGAGCTATTTTATTTATCAATCAAGAACAAGCTCCTGAAAATTTACTTTCACGCATAGAGCTTCTAAAACAAATGCAAAAAGAAGGAAAAGAGAATAGTGCTCCACCTATGAAAATGGACTTTAAAGATTACGGTATCGGGGCACAAATCCTTCACGATCTCAACATACAAAAACTAAGAGTAATCAGTAATTCAAAACAAGCTCCTAGAATAGGTATTACAGGTTACGGTATCACTATAGAAGGCTATCAGAATTATTGAGTTTATTTAAAAAACCAAAGTTTTATTGCCATAATAAAAATGGTAACTAACATAGCAACACGAATGACTCGATCTTCTTTTTTAACAGACCAACGGCTTGCCCACAAAGCTCCAAAAAGAGTTCCCAAGGCCATAAGTGAACCCAATTTCCAGTTAACTGCATCGTTGTAAGCAAAAAGTGCAAGAGAAACGGCAGAATAAATCATAACGACCAACACTTTAGTCGCATTTGTTTTTAGTAGACTAAGGCGATTTAATCTATTTAAAAAGAGCATAATCACGATTCCTATACCTGCGTTAATAAATCCACCATAAATTCCTATGAGAAAAAATCCCAATATTGAATAGAACAAATATTTGCCCTTTAGCCGTTCAGGTAAATTCATTGCAAGAGACTTTCTTCGAATTAAAATAAGGAAACCCACTATCAACATAATTACAGCTAAAATCCGATTGAATAGCGCTCCATCGACTTTCAAAGCGATTTGAGCTCCAATAACAGCACCTATACTAGCACTGATCCCTAAATAGATTGGGAAGGGAAAGGTGTGTATTCCTTTGCTTCTATAACCAAAAGTCCCCCCTAAAGATTGGACTACTATAGCAATACGATTGGTTCCATTTGCTATGGCTGGTGGAAGCCCTAAAAAAATTAAAACAGGTAATGTAAATAATGAGCCTCCTCCTGCTAAGGTATTGATAATTCCGGCAAAGAACCCAACCACAACCAACAAAATACCCTCAAATAGCGTCTCCATAAATTAAATATAAAAATACAAAACTCATCTTCCTCTATGAGAAAAAAAGACAAAGATTAAATATTTCCTAATCAAAAAAAGGAATGTATATTTACAAATGCTAAGGAGAAATGGCAGAGTGGTCGAATGCGGCAGTCTTGAAAACTGTTGAGGGTCACACCTCCGGGGGTTCGAATCCCTCTTTCTCCGCATTAACAATCCCTATTGCATTTAAATACAATGTTTTAGGGATTTTTTGTTTTTTTATTGTACGGAATTTGTACGGCTATTCAATTTTAAAAGCTAAAAATTTCAATCAAGCATTAATCCAAAAACAAGGGCATGGGTTTTAAAAAACGGTTTTTCTATTGAAACAGGGGAATCGGATTTGATATGTAATCAAAATCTTAATAAATTAAAAGAATAAATATAAAATCATAATTCAATCATTCTGTTAACAATTTATCCGCAGAAAAATACCCAGAAAGAATTGCTCCTGGAACCCCCATTTGCTGGTAAGGATCATAAATTTCACCAGCAAAATAAACTTTTTTATCAAGTGGAAGATTTAGTATTTTAAGGTTTGATTTTTTTTCTAAAGCAGCGGTAGTCCAAGTCCCAAGAGTATAATCATACTTCCCCCAATTTTCTAAAATATATTCTCCTGAGAATGATAAAGATGCTTTCCCATCAAACATAAGATCTAACTCTTCAACCAAATCAGAGATAATTTCGTTTTCTGAATCAAGCTCATAATATTTTTGAGCTAAATCTCCTTTGCACAGAAAGCCTAAAATATTTGCTTTTGACTCTTTTTTAAAGGCTATGTCATAATATACTTTTTCTCCGTTTTCGACCTCGCATTCAATTGCATCAGGATAAAATTTTTCATTGAATTTCATAACAACTTTAAAACCAGGCTCAAAAACAATGGATTTTATTGCCTCCTGTTTTTCTATTGTCATTTCTGGTTTGAAACGAATTAATTTAGATTTCAGAACTCCAATAGAAACGGTTACAAGAACTTTATCAGATTCATATTTTTTTCCACTTTTAGTTGTGATAATAATTTTCTTTTCCGAATAATCAATATCTATTACTGGTGAATTGAATTTAATTTTGTGTTTTACGTCTTTAGCAATATTCTTGTCAATAAAATCGTACCAAGTTGACTTTTTAAATTTTGACTCTGGCATAAAATTGTATGCTAAACTATTTATCCAATCTGAATTTAGTTTATATTCTTTCCCATCCCAGCTTGCAGTGTTTTCCAAACGATACGGTATAAGTTCTTCATCAATTTCCTCTCCTTTTTTCCCTTTCAATTTATTTAAAGTAATGGGAGTGCTATGAAGCCACTCAGCTCCAACATCAATTGGAAAATCAGCCAGTATAGTATCCTTTTTTAATCTTCCCCCATACCTTTCAGTTGCCTCGAGAATTAAATAGTCAATATTATTTTTTTCAAATACTTTTGCTGCAGCTAAACCTGCCGCTCCTGCACCAACAATAATTACTTTTCCTGAATAGTTATATGTTTTTTCTAATGCTGTTTGTTTTGGAAGTTTATTTTTTGCTCTTGCTGCCCATTGAAAACAACCAGATAGGTTAAAGCACAAAAGGATAGATAAAATAAAATTGAAAATAAAAGATTTCATAAGATTTTAAATTGAATTAAATATACAACCATATCCCAAACACAGGGGCATGGGTTTCAGAAAACGGTTTTTCTATTGAAACAAGTGGATGGGATTTGATATGTAATCCATTCTCTATATATTTAAAGTATTATTAATCATAAATCAATTAAAATGAAAAAAATTTTATTATCCCTTTGTTTTTGTTTAACCACATCCTTATTCTCTCAAGTATATGTAATGCACGGTGTAAAAGTTTTGCCAGAGAATCAATCTTTATTTGAGAAAATTGAAACACAATATGTTTCTAAAATTGCACAAGATGCAGTAAATAAAGGAAATCTAGGAGGCTGGGGCTTGATCAAAATTGATCCATACATTGGAGAATCAGGAGGCTATAATTACATATTTGTAAATGGATTTAAGGACATAGATCACATGAATGAAAACTCAGATTGGTGGGCTAATTCAAAGGAAGTTTTAGGAATTGAACCTGATGTTTTATATAGAGATCTGGTTGAAGAATCAGGGCGTTATGTTTATAAACAACAAATGGAAATTCAAGGAAAGAGTCCTGCTAAACACATTGCGTTTTATTTTGGTTATGCAAATAATATAGTAGATTACTTAAAGATTGAAAAACAATGGGTCCCATGGCACAAAAAAAATATGCCTGTCACTGGATTAGTTTCATGGGGAGTTGGAACAAAATTCTTACCTGTTAATCCTAGTCAAAGAACTAATGTAATGACATGGAATATTTTTGATAAAAGATCTGATATTATGAAGTTTATTGGAGGTGAATTAAAAACATCCCCTTTCCCAAAGACTAATCAAAATAATGTAATGCCAAATGGATGGGAAAATATTGTAATAGGAGAAATTTTGAGTTTTGTTCAGTAAACGTAATTGAATACACTTTACAAGCAAGTTAAATTTAACCCTCCCAAGCGGAGGGTTTTTCTTTTCAACCCATTCTTTATATATTGTTTACATGAAAAGAATACCCCACCTTTTGGCATTCACCCTAACAGCATTCCTATTCCTATACAGGTGCTCTACTGAAAAAGAGGGTGTTGAAAAAAAATTAGAGTCTTGCTATTCAAATACTGAAATTCAATCCATATTTCTTAACGGGGAAAGCAGAGAATATATATCATATATCCCTGATTCATACGATGGAGTGTCAACTATTCCTTTAGTGATAAACTTCCACGGTTTTGGTGAAAGTGCAGGTGACTTTATGAATAATGCTGATATGCGAACAGTTTCAGAATCAAACACCTTTATTTTAGTCTATCCGCAAGGAAGTTGTTTAAATGGTTTATCTCATTGGAATGCTTGTCCAACTGGAGGAGAAAATAAAAGTGATGCTGATGATTTTAGTTTTGTTGAATCAATTATTAGTGATATTTCGTCGCAGTATAACGTAGATTTAGAAAGAGTTTATGCTGCAGGGTACTCTAACGGTGGTATGATGGCATATGGACTTGCGAACTATAAAAGTGATTTAATTGCCGCAGTAGCATCTGTCTCTGGAGCCATGTTAGATTGTATAGGTTTCACGAGCCATCCTATGCCAGTAGTACATCTCCATGGAACCTCTGATGATGTTATTCCATATAATGGGAGTAGTGATTGGAGTTCTGTACAAAGCACGTTAGACTATTGGATTAATTTTAATAATACTATTACATCTCCAACTGTAAGTAATGACAATAGCGGAGGAATGTCAATTGAACATTATATCTATGACGAAGGAGATAGCTCAGCTTCTGTTGAGCATTATAAATTCATAGGAGGAGATCATGTTTGGTTTAGCTCAACTTTTCGAGGTCGAAATACTTCTGAATTAATCTGGAATTTCATGTCAAGGTATGACATAAATGGATTAAGATAATGCACATAATTGTTCGATTAAATCTCCCGAACTATTTTATGGAATAAAAACATCTTCCCAAGCGGAGGGTTTTTCTTTTACAACAATGGATACAATCTAAATCCTTTCTAATCGATTGATATCATTGTCTTAACTCTGAGATTCGTTGTATTGGTTATAGGAGGAGCTGTTTGGTGAAAGTTTATACCGTTTTGTAAAAACAACCATTCTATATATCTTAGAGGTATTAATCATAAATTATTTATTATGAAAAAAAACTTTTTTATTATAATTGTTGCGATTCTCTTTTACGGAAATTCTTACGCCCAAGATTTAACTAAACCCAAAGGAGGCGGAGTTATCGATCTCATTACCATAATGCCATCAGATAGTTATTCCGATATGGTATTTGAAGGACAAATAAGCGGCTATGGAACAGTATACGTAGTCTTTAAAGTAGCTTCGATTAATTCTTTAAAAAATAGCGGGACTCTTGATGGGAATGCCAGAACCATATTAGAAAATGGAACACTCATATCCACTCCCTTAAAAGGATCATGGAAAAGAATGGGGTCGAAGGTAAAATTCTATTTTACTGATGCCATAAACAATGGTGCAATGAATTTTGTGATGT
>Ga0233396_1000062_pt1 | contig 50486 bp, 43 predicted proteins | sample 32DmetaG_FD_183169 | JGI IMG/M metagenome (GOLD analysis project Ga0233396, IMG submission 183169) | Seawater microbial communities from Monterey Bay, California, United States - 32D | ecosystem: Environmental > Aquatic > Marine > Coastal | place: USA: California | collected 2016-10-19 | reverse complement strand
ATGGGGTTGATCCGATAGATTCTGACGCAAAATCTCAATACAAGATAGCGTTGGGGAGGAGTTTATTTTACGACCCAATGCTATCTCGTGATACATCTATATCTTGCGCAGTATGTCACAAACAAGATCTAGCATTTACGGATGGACTGCCGCAAAGCATTGGGATTAAAGATAGAAAGGGAACGCGCAATGCTCCAACACTCACAAATGTCGCGAACCGGCCCTACTTTATGTTGGACGGTGTGAATCCATCATTAGAAGCTCAGATCACTGCACCGATTCAGGAACATGCAGAGTTTGATTTTCACATACTTTTAATTGTAGAGCGACTCAAAAGTAGACCAAACTATGTTCGTTTGGCCCGTATGGGATACAATTCAGAAATTACCAATTGGGTCGTCTTCAATTCAATTGCTGAATTTGAGCGGACGTTAATTAGTAAAGACGCGCCGTATGATCATTTTTTAAAAGGAGATTCAAGTGCATTAACCCCATCTCAAAAGAGGGGCCATGATTTGTTTTTTAATACGCTCTATTGTGGAAAATGTCATAACGGACCTGATCTTACAAATAACGTTCTTACCAACAACGGCTTGTACGAGAAATACCAGGATTCAGGACGCATGCGGTTGACACATCACGAAGCCGATCGGGCCATCTTTAAGGTGCCAACGCTGAGAAATATTACAGTGACTGCACCATACATGCACAATGGACGTTTTGAGTCTTTGGAGGGAGTCATTGCACATTACATGGCCGGAGGGGCAAAGCATCCGAACAAGAGTGAACTGATTGTTCCTTTTGACTTGACGAAAGATCAACGAACAGATTTGATGTATTTCTTTGAATCCTTAACTGACTCGGTATTTTTGAACAACCCTGCATATAGTGAAATAGAACATTAAGATCATGTTTTGTGGTTCCTTGGTGCACCTCTTTTCATGAATTTGCTTCAACTCGAATTGTGAGTTTTAATCATTTCCAATCAAATCACTTGAATATCACTGGAAATCAAATATTTTTGTAGCGGTTGCGTTTATACGCCTACAAAGAAAAGATATGCGGATTCTGATCGTATTTATTTCCCTCTCATTTGGTTCCCTATCACAAATAGGGACAGGACAATGGAGGCTTCACTTTCCTGCAAAATCGATAGGAGTGGTCGCAACAGATAACACCATATGGACGGCCTATGAAAAAGGCGTCGGCGCCTATGACAAAGCCTCAGGAGAAATGAGTATGTGGGATGCCGTCAATGGGTTGTCCGATATTTCAGTGTCCTGTCTGGGAGAGTGCACATCGGACAATTCAATTTTTGTGGGCTACCAAAACGGGAATCTTGATAAGATCAAAAACAATAGCGTTACGAACATTCCAGCGATTAAACTTGCTCAAGTGCAAGGAAACAAAGCCATTATAAAAATGGTCGAATACGACGAACACATCTATCTTGCAACAGGGTTTGCCATCGTAAAGATTGATCCAAAAAAGAACGAAGTACGTGACACCTATTACCCCACAAATGGGAATGTACCTATAAATGATATTGTATTCGCAAATGATAGTATTTATGCACTTTCTGAAGACCGATTGTACAAAGGAGATTTAGACAATGTTGCACTTGCAGATCCAGCGCAATGGGAGGAGGACAACCGCGTTTCTGCCCTTGCCTTTGGCGTATATACAGACATTGAAAATGTTAATGATGCGCTATACATTTTGATGCGGGAAGAAAGTTTGTACGGCTCGGATAGCTTGTATTTCGTGTCGCAGAATGGCTTGGTGAACTACGACTTTGCACCAAATATAATCTCTGAAATTGAAGGGTTAAATACAATTGAAGGACGCCTCTGTGTGAATTATGCAGGAGGGGCAAAAATTTACAATCCCGATTTTACAGAGTATGCCTATTTGCATTTGTATGTTGGGGGAGGTTTTTCATCCCCATTAGAAGTCGCATTCAACGACAATGAATACTGGATTGCCGACAAAGCAAGAGGTCTTGTAAAATACATAGCAGATTACAACTCCCAGTACATTGGGTTCAGCGGACCACCAAAAGGTGATTTTTGGGGTATGGGATATTCGAATGGGAAAATGGCTTTTGCAAGCGGTGGGCTTACGGTTTCACAACCTACATTTAACGCTTCTGGAGTGTATACTTTTGAAAATGAGGAATGGGATCATTTTTCGTCCGGAGAAATTTCAGCTTGGGCCACCGATAGTATTTTTGATTATTTGACGGTTGATATTCACCCAACGCAGCCCGAAAAAATAGCGGTTGGAACGTATTCTAAGATTCCTATTTCAATCATTGATGCCAACGCAGGAATAGCCGACACTATTTCACCGGGAGCAGACAACCAACTTGAGTGGACAGTCTTCGAGAATGGTTGGTCTTACGTTTCAGACGTCAATTATGATGATCAAGGAAATTTGTGGGTGCTTAATGGACTGTCAAATCAACCCTTGAAGGTATATACGAATAACGGGGAGTGGTATTCTTTTGACCTTGGTACTGCCGCAAAGAACAAATACAGTAACGAAATGGTGATCGATTACAACGGAAATAAATGGCTGTCTATCCGAGGATCTGGTATGTTTGGCTATAAAGATCAAGGAACAATTGAAACGCCATCGGATGATCAGTTCGTCAATTTGAGAATGGGAGCCTCAACAGGAGCATTGCCCTCCAATGAGGTAACGGCATTGGCCGTAGATTTTGACAATGAAATTTGGATCGGGACAGATGCTGGTTTTGCTGTACTCTATAATTCTGATGGGGCATTTGATGCTGCTTTCGGGGATTACAATGCCCAACGCATTAAATTAGAGTTTGAGGGGAATGTTGAATATGTTTTGGGAGCAACAGGGATTACTGCTATTGAAGTAGATGGAGCAAACAGAAAGTGGTTTGGGACCTCGAATGCTGGAATTATTTTACTTTCTGCAGATGGCTTGGAAATTATTGAACAGCACACGACTGAAAATTCTCCACTGATCTCCAACAACATTAAAGACCTTCAGTTGAACCAAAAAACAGGAGAGCTCTTTATTATTACAGATCAGGGCTTGATTTCTTATCGGACAGATGCCACATATGGTGTTGGTGATTATGAGACGGTTCAAGTATTCCCGAACCCTGTAAGACCCGAGTATTCTGGCCCAATAACAATTCAAGGAATTAAGTACGATAGCGACATTAAAGTGACCGATGTTGCAGGAAACCTCATCTATCAAACGACCTCAAATGGGGGAACCGCAACTTGGAGCGGAAAAACTTTAAATGGCGAACAAGTAGCGACTGGTGTTTACCTTATTTGGACTGCGCCGAATACAGGGAAAGGGAGAAAAGTAGGTAAAGTTGCAATTATCCGATAGTCAAATGAAAGCGATTGATGAAGGAATATTTTTACACCGATCGCCTTATTCCGATTCGAGTTTAATTACCACGTTTTTTACAAGGCAAAAAGGACTGCAAAAGTTTGTTTTTCGTGGAGGAAAGAAAAAAGCACATCAATTATATCCACTATCGGTTTCCGAACTAAATTATTATGGGAGAACTGAAGGAAACCTGATGAACTTGACAAGTGTCCAAGCATCCTCAAACTATAACTTTCAATTTGACCCAGTAAAATCGACGATTGCATTTTTCATCGCTGAATGTATTCGAAAATGTGTAATTGATAATGATTTTGATACTATTATGTTTGGGTTTTTAAAGACTGAAATTCAACGGCTTAATGATGCATTAGATTGTGCTTTGTTTCCTATAGAGTTTATGGTCGCTTTTTCAGAAGTGCTCGGATTGCAGCCACTTGTCGAAAAGCAAGGAAAGGTGTTTAATTTGGACGAAGGAATCATAAGCAATGGATCCAGTCAATTGAATAGAACTGAAGAAGGAGCGCACGTAGTGTTGATTGCAGGATTAATTGAAGGGAGAAATCAGTCAAGTGCAGTTGACCGCCTGACAAGAGAAAAAGCACTTGAAACTATGATGATGTATTATCGCACCCATGTCCCACGAATCGAACGCTTTGAAACCTATGAAATTGTGAGGGAAATACTAAGCGCCTAAAGGTGCTGTTACTTATTTTCCTTGATATAGACATTTGTCAGGTTCAAACTTTCCATAGAAGATACTTGAAAATCCCGAACGCGGGCATTGATCATCACGATGTGATCATTAGTTAATACAGGAATAACAGCTCCCTCGTCAATAATTAGTTGATCACATTGCGCGAATAGTGACATCCGTTGATCAGAGTCATTTTCAAGAAGTGCACGTTCAAAAATCGAGTCATATTCTGTATTCTTGAACTTAAATGCATTGACGGTTGAGGCATTATCATTAAGATGTTTACTGTAAAAAAGAGTTAAGAAATTTTCAGGACTGGGATAATCTGCAATCCATCCAGATCTCCAGATTTTTGCTTTGCCTGAGACAATTGCCCTTTCCCGCTCTTCAATAGTACAGAGGACAATATTTAAATTAACATTCAGATTTTTCTTTATTTGACGCGCAATCGCCATGCATGTTTTATGACCTGTCGATCCTTTGATTGAATTGACATAAAAATCTACAGTTGGGAAATTTTCACCATCTGGGTAACCAGCTTGAGCCATTAATGCTCTCGCTTCTTCTAGATTGTGTTGATGTCCAATTACATCCCCCTTTGGATAACCTTCCATTTCTGGCAAAAATCCATTAGCAACAGCCCAACCCTCTCCCTGTAGATCGATATCGATAATTTCTTCTCGATTTATGGCCATATTGAATGCTCTTCGAACCCGTCGGTCTTTGAATTCGTCACTTTGGTTTGCCAAGGCGACATACATCGTACTCATGCTTTTTTCGGAAACCACCTTGTGGACAATGTTTTTTCCATTTTGTGCATCTTTAAAAGATCCCAAAATGTGATCAATTTCTTCTATGGGCAGTTCTAGTGCGATATCAATATCTGCTTTTCCAAAAGCCAACAATGCGCTGCGCTTGTTCTTGGCGTATTTCATAACGACTTCGGATAAGAAGGGAAGTTGATTGCCAAGATCATCCTTTCTCCAATAGTACGGGTTGCGTTTGAGAACAATTGCATCCTTATCAAAGGATTTTAATGAAAATGGTCCGGTCCCAACGGGGTGTTTTCCAATGGCTTTACCATACATTTTATAAGCCTCTCTTGATGTGATTCCCAGGCTCGTATGTGTAAGGACTTTTTCAAAACCAGAAAAAGAATTCTTCAAGCGAATTTGAATGGTATAGTCGTCAAGTACTTGAATACCGGAAACACCTGATTTAGGGATTGTGTTTTTTGATTTCTCATGAAAACTGTCAACCCCTTCTATTCGACTGCCCAACAGAAAATATACTTTATTTTTATTTAATGCAGAACACGCTATTTCCAGAGAGAATTTAACATCATGAGCGGTTACCTCTTTTGTTTTACCCTTAAAACAAGGGTCTTCGTGAAATTTAACACCCTTTCGGATTTTAAATGTATATAACGTAGCATCATCATTCACTTTAAAACTTTCTGCAATTGCAGGACACGCCTTTCCCGTTTTGGGATCGATAGTAAGTAATGGATCAAATAGTTGTGAGATCACTCGCATGGTATAAACATCTCCAGAAAAGATAGGATAGAGTGAACGAATTTTTTCGACAGACATGAACTTGAAGGTTCCTCCGTATCTTTTTCCTCCTTTTGCAGTTGGGTTTTCTATGGTTGCCTCTTCTGATTGGCAGGATAAGAGGAAAAAGAGTGGCAGTAGGATGAAGGAGATGTGTTTAAATCGCATAACGGTACTGCAAATTAGTTCCAATCCCTAAGATAGTCATTTTGTATGAATCTATCGAGCAGCAAGTGAGAAAAACAGATTGTATTTAAGTAGACTTAATATCCAACCTTTGATCGGACTCGGGACAAAACTTGCTTCGCATCAATACGTGCTCGCTTGGCTCCAATTTTCAAACTTGCTTCTATTTCTTCCGGGTGCGCGATCAAATAATTGTATCTCGCACGCTCGTGTTTAAATTTTTCGCAAATCAATTCAAAGAGGGCCTGTTTGGCGTGTCCGTATCCGTATCCACCAGCCCGGTAGTTCTCTCGCATTTCGTCGGTTTGAACCGCTGTTGCAAGCAGTTTATAAAGTGCAAAAGCATTACACGTTTCAGGATCTTTTGGTTCGTCCAAACCTTTTGAATCTGTTTCAATTGCCATGATTTTTTTGCGCAATTGTTTGTCGGGCAGAAAAATATTGATGAAGTTGTCTCGGGACTTGCTCATCTTTTCTCCGTCTGTTCCGGGAATCAGCATGGTGTCTTCTTGAAGGCTTACCTCTGGAATGACAAAAGTATCTCCCATTTCGTTGTTGAACCGTCGCGCGACATCCTGCGTGAACTCAAGGTGTTGTTTTTGATCTTTTCCAACCGGAACGACTTCTGCATCATACAACAAGATGTCTGCTGCCATGAGCATTGGATAGGTAAACAGTCCTGAATTTACGTCCTCCAAACGGTCCGCTTTGTCCTTAAAACTATGGGCCAACATAAGTCGTGAATACGGGAAATAACACATTAAATACCATGTGAGTTCGGTGACCTCAGGCACATCACTTTGACGGTAAAATGTTACGTTCTCCGGATTCAAGCCACAGGCAAGCCAGGTAGCAGCAGTCGACAAGGTGTTTGATCGCAACTCTTCACCATTTTTGATTTGTGTCAACGAGTGCAAATCTGCAATGAACAAATACGATTCATTGCTTGTGTCTTTGGACATCTCAATAGCGGGTAAAATTGCTCCGAGTAAATTTCCTAAATGCGGTGTACCTGTGCTTTGAACTCCTGTTAATATACGTGCCATACTTGCTGCTTCTTATGTGGACGAAATTAATGATTTTTGTTTGTAAAATAACTCACCTATTTCGAGAAGTTGAATTCCTTGAAAATCAGAATGTAATTATCGCACCAAACCACTGAAATCCTTACCTTTGTGAGGTGAAAAGTATTGTTGGTGTATTTGGTCTTATCTGGAAACTTTATATCCTTGTCATTTTTATGGCGACAACGCTATTGTTTTACCCAATAATTGCAGCTAAGCTAATTGATACCAAAGGCAAAATGCGTGCGTTTCGTGTTTTTGTTTTTTGGAGTTGGACCTTTCGTTTTTTGTGTTTGTACGGGGTCAAGCGATTGAAAAATGCACCTCTGCCAAACGGGCCGTACCTCATTGCCGCGAATCATTGCTCTTATCTTGATATTTTTCTGATGTATTCGATTCTTCCCAAAGCACCGTTTTTGTTCTTAGGGAAAAGTGAAATATTAAGGTATCCATTGATAAAAACATTTTTTAAACGAATGAACATTCCGGTTCACAGAAAAAATCGCATAAAGTCGGCTCGAGCAATAATCAAGGCTGGAAGTGAAGTAAGAAAGGGATGGTCAATTATGATCTTTCCAGAAGGAGAAATACCAAACTCAAATCACCCCACAATGGTTGATTTCAAACAAGGAGCTTTCCAGTTGGCCAAAAGTTTATCAATTCCAATAGTACCTATCACATTCACCAACAATCACAAGTTGTTTTCAGACCCAACCGAACTTCTTGGACGTGCTCATCCTGGTATTAGCAAGGTGTTTATTCATGAATTCATTTCCAAGGATGAGGTTGATCGACTCAGTCAAAATGAGCTTACCAAAAGGTGTTTTGATACAATCAATGCGCCTATTCTTGACTTAAAATAGGAGTTCAACTTTTAAATTTTGTACATTTGTATTGATGAAAATAACAGATGAAATCGTAGATCATATTGCACACCTTGCCCGTTTGGAGTTTGCTGGAGAGAAAAAAACCGCAATCAAAGAAGACATGGAGCGCATTATTGATTTTATGGACAAGCTTCAAGAGGTGGACACTGAAAATGTCGATCCTCTAATTTTTATGAATAAGGAGATCAATCGCCTTCGAGAAGACAAAGCAGAAGTCTCTATATCTCAAGAGCAAGCCTTAAAAAATGGTCCGAAGACAGATTCAGATTATTTCAGAATTCCTAAAGTACTCTCGAAATAAAGGGGGGTCTTTAAATCTGCCAATTGTGTTGCTCTAGGTCAGAAATACATGCAGTGAGTAAATCAATACTTCCTTGAATATCGTCTTTATTTGCCATTTCTATCACCTGATGCAAATGACGTGTCGGAATAGAAACCGCACCTGCGATAGATCCTCCCTCAGTCATTCGTTGAATACCCGCAGTATCAGTTCCTCCCGCAGTTAAAATCTCAGGTTGCCATTTGATGTTGTGTTTATCGGCCGTTTTTTTCATATAATCCACCATTCGATAGTCGCAAATCGTCGATGCATCCATTATTTTTATTGCTGTTCCTTCTCCAAGTTTTGTAATCATTTCATGTGCTGCAGCACCAGGCAAATCAAAAGCAATGGTCGTATCCAAACCAAATCCAAAATCGGGGTTGATACGCAGTGCTGAAACATTTGCCCCGCGAATACCTACTTCCTCTTGTACAGTAAAAACACCATACAAGTCAAATGGAATTGTTTTTCCTTTTAATTTCCGCAAAGTTTCGATAAGGATAAAAACAGCAAGTCGGTTGTCGAGTGATTTGCCATTCACACAATTTCCCATTTCAATGAATTCACGCTCGCGAGTAATGGGATCGCCCACGGAAATAAGGTTTTTAATCTCTGTTCCGCTGAGACCGGTATCAATAAAATAGTCTTTGATTTTTGCAACCTTATTGCGTTCTTCAGGGCTCATTACATGGATGGGTTTTGAGGCCATTACTCCAATTACATCTTCACGACCGTGAACAATGACACGTTGTGCTGTTAGTGTTTTTGGATCGAAACCTCCGAGTGTATGAAAACGAATAAATCCGTTGTCGTCAATGTGTGTCACAATAAATCCAATTTCATCCATGTGAGCGCCAACCATTACGCGTTTATTTTCAGTTCCACGCTTGATAGCATAGACATTCCCCATATTATCAATTTCAACTTCATCCACCAAGCTTTCGATCTCTTTGAGTACCAGATCACGTACTTTTTTTTCGAATCCTGGAGCGCCAGGAGTTGTACAAATTTTTTTGAGTAAATCTATATTTATTGACATAGTAATTTCTTTGGTGAATAAAAGTAATAATCATTTTTAGAACCTTAAATTTGTAGTGTGAATAGATTTATATTTCTTGCATTTTTTCTTGTGGCTGGAACCACCTTCACTTACTATTATATTGTCGTTCCTGAACAAAAAAAAGTACTTCCCATTATTAATCCAGTAGATGTCGAGGACGAAATGGTTGATCCCGAATTGTTGCGGATTGGAATGGGGCATAAAATAGGAGACTTTTCATTTACCAATCAAAATGGGGAAACAATCACTTCTAAGGAAGTCGAAGGAAAGGTCTATGTAGCAGAATACTTCTTTACTACTTGCAAGTCAATTTGTCCTATTATGAATGATGAAATGCAGCGGATTCAGGAGGCCTATAAGGATAACAATGAATTTCGAATTTTGAGTTTTACGGTTGATCCAGATGTAGATACTGTTGCTCAAATGAAATGGTATGCAGAAACCCACAATGCGGACCCGAAGCAATGGCATTTTTTGACAGGGCGTAAGGCGGATTTGTATACGTTGGCGAGAACGTCATTCTTTCTACTTAAACCAGCAGAGGCGCAAAATTTAGGGGATGCTGGTAGTGATTTTATCCATACCAATAACTTTGTTTTAGTGGATCAAAAATCTCGAATTCGGGGGTACTATGACGGAACGGATGAAAAAGAAGTGGATGCTTTGATCGCTGACATTCAATTGTTACTGGATGCCGCAATTGAGTAGCTTAATCCTCGAGCTCTTTTAAAATTTGATTCACATCTTCCTCAGTAGAGGTTAATTTTGTTTTACAGACTTTAATAAGTTCAGATGCGCGCTTCACTTTGACACTGAGCTCATCAACACTAATTTCTCCATCTTCAATGTCTGCAACGATTTGCTGTAATTCTTCAAAGGCTTCCGTATATTTGATTTCTTTACTCATCTGCTTTTTTCGTTGTAATTACTTCAGATTCAATTGTGAATTTAGCAGTTCTTGTTGAAACAACATCACCATTTTTTACATTGTTACTTTCGCCAATTGTTTTTCCGTTGAATGTGGTGATAGAAAAACCTCGCTTAAGGACATTTATCGGGTTCATTAAGCGGATCGACTGGACCGCATGTTCAAAGGTATTTTTGTTTTTGAGCAGGCTGGACTTTGTATGTAGTGAAAGTTGTTCAGTTATACGCCGCAATTGTGCATGTTGCAATTGCAAGCTCATTTTTCCTTGACTTACCATTGAACGCTCAACTTGAGAAATTCGTTCTTTAAAAAATACGATTCGTTCTTTTGCCCCTGCTTTGATTTCATTTTTCGCGCCGTTTAAGATCAACTTTTCTTGCCCTAAAGCACCCCTCACAGCTGCACTAAAAGAGGAGCTTGTTCTCCCCAACTGCAATTTATTGACCTCCACTGCTTGAATGGATTGAACTTTAATTGTTTTTGCAGCATCTTTCAGTGGAAGTGAAAAATTATGAAAGGCTTGGATCAAGAAATCACCGAGTTCAGTCGGTGTAATTGCATTTCTATACGATACCATCTCAGCAACAGTGAGGTTGGTGGAGTGACCAATTCCTGTGAGCACAGGAAGAGGAAATGTCGCGATAGCTTTACAGAGATTGTAGTTGTTGTAGCACGACATTCCAACCTCGCCTCCCCCTCCTCTGACAATGGCGACAATATCAAAGTGAGATTGGACCTTCTTGATTTTATTCAATTGTGCAATGATCGAGTGTTCAGCTTGATCTCCTTGCAAGGAGGCAGGAAACAAAAGGGTGAAAAAACGGTAGCCCCAAGAATTTTCGTTTATCACTTTCATAAAATCTGAGAGTCCTTTGCTTGAGTCTGCCGAAATTACAGCAACGCGTTTTGGCAACAATGGGAAGTCAATTCCCTGGTTGGCATCGATAAGACCGTTTTTTTGTAATTTCTTTAGTGTTTCGGCCCGTTCGCGCTGCAATTCTCCTAAAGAATAGTTCGGATCGATATCAGAAATTTGTAAGCTCATCCCATAAATTTCATGGAAGCTTACTTTTACATTCATGAGAAGTGTGGTGTCTTCTTTGAGCGGTTCCTTTACAACTTGCATGAACCGTTGATTGATGCGTTCAAAGCTGTGCTTCCATATTGTTCCACGCATTTCTGCTACAATTTTACCTTCTTCTTTTTGAACCAATTCTGGGTAACAATGCCCCGCCCGAGTGCGCCCGAGTTTGTGCATTTCAGCTTTCACCCAATAGGTTCTATTGTAGCGCTCTTCAATGGTTTTTCGAATAGAAGAAACAACCTGTTGAAGTGTAAATATTTGAGGTGATTCAGACACAAAAGTAAAGGTAAGAAATTCCAAATGTGATTCTTGTATCTTTTGGAATTCCTTTATTGCTTCACCGATGTTTATCTATTTTGTTTCATTACAGTAGCTGCCAACTATTGGAATTTCTTGTATTTTTGCAGCATCAAATTCAATTACATGCAAAGCATTCAGACGTACGACTTCTCAGGAAAAAGAACATTAATAAGAGTTGACTTCAATGTTCCGTTGGACAAAGAAACGCTAAAAATAACGGACGATACTCGGATTCGTGCAGCGGTACCAACGATCAAGCACATCCTGGAGAGTGGAGGGTCTGTTGTGGTTGTATCTCACTTGGGAAGACCAAAGCTCGGGAACGAACCACAATTTTCATTGAAAAACATTGTTGCTCATACTTCAAAAATCTTGGGTACAGAAGTTAAATTTGCAGGGGATTGCATCGGGGAAGAGGCACTAAAAATGAGTGCGAATTTAAAACCGGGAGAAGTGATGATGCTTGAGAATGTACGTTATTACAAGCACGAAACAGCCGGAACAATTTCTTTTGCTGAGAAGCTTTCAAAGCATGCCGATGTTTATGTAAACGACGCGTTTGGAACGGCACATCGAGCACATGCGAGTACAACTGTGGTGGCGAAGTTCTTCCCAAATGATAAAATGTTTGGCTTTTTAATTGAACGCGAGATTGTGGCAGTAGATCAGGTGCTCAATTCCAACCTGAAGCCTGTTACAGCAATTGTTGGTGGAGCCAAAGTGTCATCAAAAATCACAATTATTGAGCGCTTATTGAATAATGTTGACAACCTCATAGTTGGTGGTGGAATGGCATATACTTTTGTGAAAGCTAGCGGAGGAAATGTCGGTAACTCACTTGTGGAAGACGACTATCTCGAAACAGCAAATAAAATCAAGACTGCTGCGAAAGCAAAAGGAGTGAATCTATTTATTCCCATTGATACTGTTGTTGCGGATAAGTTTGACAATGATGCCAATCGTGAGCAGGTCCCAATCGACCAAATTCCGAACGGATGGATGGGACTTGATGTTGGGGAAAAAACATCACTGGAATGCGCGGACATCATTAAAAATTCAAAGGTGGTTTTATGGAATGGACCGATGGGTGTTTTTGAGATGGAAAATTTTCAGGCGGGAACTGCAGCTGTAGCAAATGCAATTGTTGAAGCGACTGCTGAAGGGGCTTTTTCTTTGATTGGAGGAGGAGACTCTGTTGCAGCGATCAACAAATTCAATCTCGGAGATCAAGTGAGTCATGTTTCCACTGGCGGTGGAGCTATGCTTGAATACCTCGAAGGAAAGGAACTTCCGGGAATACAAGCCATCAAGGGGTAGTAGAGCGGGTTACATTTGTTCCAAAAATGCAATGCGCTTTTCGATTGGCGGATGGGTTGCAAACAATCCTGTGAGTGCTGAAAATGCACCTTTAGCTGCAGGCGGATTTTCGATATATGCCTGTTTTAGATCATCGCTTTTTAAGTCTAAAGTCGAGTTACCTGAAATTTTTCGAAGTGCGGAGGCCATTGCAAGTGGATCTTTGGTCATATCAACAGCGCCTGCATCGGCCATGTATTCGCGTTTTCGTGAGAGGGCAAATTTGAAAAGAATGGACAGTAGATAGACGACTAGTGCCACAACCAGCGCTACAATTATTAACTGTCCAGACCCTTTGTCATTTCTACTTCTCTTCCTCCCGGATCCATAGAGCACTGATCGAAAGAGCAGCTGTACCACAAAGCTGAGGATCCCAACAAAAATGATGGATATGATCAACAAGCGTACATCACGGTTTCGTATGTGTGTGAGTTCATGCGCAATAACACTTTCGAGTTCTTTGTCGTCAAGAGCTTTAATTATTCCGGTTGTTAAAGTTACTGTATAGGTGTTTTCATTAATACCTGAAGCGAATGCATTTAGCGCATCTGATTGTACAATACGTAATTTGGGCATTTTCATCCCAACCGATATACACAGGTTTTCGGTCAGGTTGTAGATTCGCATATTTTCCTTGCGCTCAAGGGATTTCGACCCTGTCGCCATTTTAATCATTGATGAATGGGAAGCGAAAGCAATCAAAAACCAAATACCGACAGCTCCAATTACCCAAGGAATTGTGGAAATAAAAGTCTCATTTACTTCTGCGGTCTCTCCTCCAAAGGCAAAATAAAAAAAAGTGTAAACGCCCAACAAAATTACTGATGGGAAAGCAATGAGTAGGAGAATTGAGCGCGAATTATTTCGGCTAATTTGAGCTGAAAGGCCAACGTAATTCATGTCCTTTAGAATTTGATCTCAGGTGCTTTCTCCATTGCTTCTCTTTCGTTTGAAGAAACTTCAAACATCGGTTGAGCAGTCATGTTTCTTCTTTTAGCAAATATATTGGAGGGGAACGTTTCGATGGCATCATTTAACTCGCGTGTCGATGAGTTAAAGAAACGCCGAACAGCAGAAAGCTTGTTCTCCATATCCGAAATTTCTGCTTGTAATTGCTGGAAGTTTTCACTTGCCTTTAAGTCAGGGTATGCCTCGACCTGAATATTGAATGCACTCATGGCAGCACCGAGCTCACCCTCAGCAGAGATTTTATCGTTGATCCCGCCGGCACCAACAGCTTTAGAACGCGCAGCGGTAATGCGTGTCAAAACCTCGCTCTCATGGTCCATATATCCTTTTACAGAGCTCACCAATTGAGGAATTAGGTCATGCCGCTGTTTCAATTGTACGTCAATATCAGCAAATGCATTTTCACGGCGGTTTTCCAGACGAACAAGTTTGTTGTTTAACGAAATTCCGAGGAGGACGAGAAGGACGAGAAGCAGTCCAATTACGAGCAATAAATTGATCATTTTTTTGTTTTTAGAATTGAATTAAATATAGTCATTTTTCGTTGAATATAGGGGGCCAAAAAAAGCCACTCAAATAAATGGAGTGGCCCAATGTAGATTTATAATGGATCTATTTTGTTTCCATTTCTATGGTATTCGTAATGGCATTTTCCGTATATGAGATTTTTAACTCATCTTTTTTCAATTTGATAATGTTACAGGTTCTCACACTGCCGTTCTCCAGTGTAAGTAATACTTGTGTTTTGTCGTCATTGAATGCCCATGTTCCGGTTTCAACACTTATAATTTGGACCAGAATTGTCAATGCAGTTCTCATCTCAAAGGTATTGTCTTCGTTCATGTCAAGCTCAATGTAGTCGACTGTTGACGTGACATCAGCTGTTGCTATTCCAGATGTCTGTTCAAGTTTTGTCATCTCCCAGTTGTTAATCATTCTCGAGTTTTTCGAAATAAAAGAAAAGTTGGACCCTTCCTCATATTTATTACACGATGTCAATGTCAATGCTGAAAGCGCAAATGCAAATAAGCCAAAAGCTAGTAGTTTTTTCATAACTCGTTTTTTTGTGAATATAGCGAAAAGCATTGAAGGCCCAATATTCAGCAGCTTAAAGATTCAATTTCACCTAAATTAACGCGCATTTTTTAAGTTTTCAACAGATCGATTTCCAGGCAGAAACTGTATGAAGATTTACTATCTTTGGCACTCAGACAAACGGCGCGGAATGGATAGAAATCAAGACTTAAAAGACAAGAGAGAAGCTTCAAAATTAGGTGGAGGTCAAGCAAGAGTGGAGAAACAACATGCCCAAGGGAAGCTAACGGCCCGTGAACGGCTCACACTTCTTTTGGATGAGGGCTCATTTCATGAGGTTGGACAATTTGTAGAGCACCGCGCGACTTCGTTTGGACTGGAAAAAAATAAAATTCCTGGAGACGGCGTGGTTACAGGTTATGGAACAATTCATGGCAGGTTGATTTATGTTTTCTCTCAAGATTTTACTGTTTTGGGAGGTTCTCTTTCTGAAACACATGCTGCGAAAATTTGCCGTGTAATGGATATGGCTGTTAAGAATGGAGCACCTTTGATTGGACTAAATGATTCTGGAGGTGCACGTATCCAAGAAGGTGTCGTTTCGCTTGCCGGGTACGCCGATATTTTCTATCGAAATACAAGAGCTTCCGGAGTGATTCCTCAAATTAGTGTTATTATGGGACCTTGTGCTGGAGGAGCTGTATATTCTCCAGCCCTCACGGATTTCATCTTTATGGTCGAAGACACTTCGTATATGTTTGTTACTGGGCCCAATGTAGTAAAGACAGTAACCCATGAGGAGGTGACATCTGAAGATTTAGGCGGCGCAAAAGCACATGCAGAAAAATCGGGAGTAACGCATTTTACAGCAAGTAACGATGTTGAAGTTTTGAGAAAGGTGCGCGACTTCGTGACTTTTATCCCACAAAATGCGAACGAACTGGCTCCTGAACCCTCCTTATATAACTTCAATGCGTCAAAATTGAAAACCATAGGGACAATTTTGCCTGGCAACAATCAATTGCCTTATGACATTCGCAAGGTAGTAGAGTGCGTGATTGATGACGAAAGCTTTCGTGAGGTACACGAGGATTATGCTAAAAATATTGTTGTTGGATTTGCGCGTATTGAGGGGAGAACAATTGGTGTGATTGCCAATCAACCCATCGCATTAGCAGGAGTGCTGGATAACGATGCTTCCCGAAAAGGAGGGCGTTTCGTTCGTTTTTGTGATGCATTCAACATCCCATTGTTGGTGTTCGAAGACGTCCCTGGATTCTTACCAGGAACAGATCAAGAATGGAACGGAATTATTACCAATGGAGCAAAACTATTGTATGCGTTTGCCGAGGCAACAGTGCCACGTATAACTGTTATCACACGCAAGGCCTATGGAGGAGCATTTGATGTAATGAATTCAAAAAGTATTGGCGCTGATTTAAATTTTGCATGGCCGACAGCAGAGATTGCTGTTATGGGAGCAAAGGGAGCAGCAGAAATTATCTTTAAACGCGAAATTAAGGCTGCCGAAGACCCACAAGCGAAATGGCTAGAAAAAGAAGCGGAATACGCCGAAATGTTTGCCAATCCATACAGAGCTGCTGAGCGTGGGATCATTGATGATGTAATTCTACCTGAGGAAACCCGTGAAAAAGTTGTCGCTGGATTTAAGATGCTTGAAAACAAAGCTGAATCTTTGCCGAAAAAGAAACACGGAAACATCCCTTTGTAAATAAATACTAATTGCACTATAAAAAGGTCATTATGTCTGTTTATAGATTGTTTTGACCTGTATATAGGTACATAAGTGAGTTACTAATAATTTTTATTTATATTTAATGCACGATAAATAAGTCAAAAGGCAATTTTTTTGTCATAAATGACCTTTTAAACATGCAATAAATGAATAATTTTTACAATAATTCGAACAAGGAGCTCATTCGTTTGTGGGGAGAAAAATTGAAAGAATTGCGTTTAGAGGCGAATTTGTCTCAAGCGAGTTTGGCAGAGCAAGCAGGTTTGGGGCGTAATTCAGTTGCAGAAATTGAAAAAGGAAGAAACTTTTCAGTTGGCTCATTAATTGCTTTATTGAGGGTATTGAATCAGCTTGATCGACTTGAAGGATTTTTTCAAAAGAGACAGCATGAATTGACTCCGATGGAAATTTTTGAACGTGAACAAAAAAAACGAAAGAGAGGAGGATATACCAAATGAATTTAATTCAAGTCAAACTATGGGGAATGCTCGTGGGTGTTTTGGTATGGGATTCCAAAACGCGAGAAACGGCGTTTCAATATTCAGATGAATTTATTTCAAAAAATCTTCAGGTCTCACCCTTGGTCCATCCTCTTTCAAGGCGTGTTGTTCGTGTGGATACGGATGGCGACTCTGATGGAATTGATTTTGATAGCTTTAAAGGACTCCCCTTGTTTATTTCAGATTCACTACCAGATGCTTTTGGCTCGAGCTTGTTTGCACAATATCTCGAGAAAGAGGGGAAGTTGTTCCAAAATCTCAATCCACTTGAACAATTGAGTTATATTGGCGCAGATGGCATGGGAGCGCTTGAATTTGTCCCTGCTCAATCCAAGAGTGACACACAAGAGCAGGAAGTATCTCGTCTCAGCCAAACGTCTCGTTCGGTTTTGAATAAACAATCAATTTCGAACGGTGAAGATTTGGTGTGTCTTTTCAATGCGGGCGCATCGCTCGGAGGGTCTTCTCCAAAAGTTCTTATAAATATAGACCCTCAGACGGGTGTAATTTTTCGCGGAGATCAAATGCCTACAAAGGGTCATGAGGCTTGGATACTTAAATTCAATCGGCGTATTGGCTTGCCGTCGGATTTGGACATGGGAAAGGTGGAATATGCCTATTTTTTGATTGCTCGAAATGCTGGGATTCATATGATGGATTCACATTTAAAGGAAATTGATGGTGTCCATTGCTTTTTGACCAAACGTTTCGATCGACAGCAGGGAACAAAGTTACACACACAAACGTTGCATGCAATTGCTGGAATGGATTTCACCAATGAAAATACGTACTCTTATGAACAGGTCTTTTCCGTTATCAATGCATTGAATCTAGGCTATCCACAAAAAGAACAGCTCTTTCGGAGAATGGTATTTAATTTCATGGGCAGAAATACAGATGATCACACGAAGAATTTCGGTTTTTATATGAACGCGGAAGGCGAGTGGACACTCTCTCCGGCATATGACCTTACGTTTTCTTATAGTGAATATCAGAATATTGAAACGCCACATTTTCTATCAATTAATGGTAAAAATACAAAAGTGGGCCTCACGGATATTTTAATCTTGGCTAAAGAATATTCGATTAAAAATCCCAAAGCAATTATCAATCAAATCAATCAATCGTTCTTGCAGTGGGAAGATATTGCCGATCAACTCATGATTTCTCAGTACACCAGAGAATGGGTACGGATTTATTTAAAAACAATTCCTTATCAGATCAAATGACATTAGGAGATTTTTGGGGTCAAAAAAGAAGCGAGAACAATAACAGCTGAAGGGTAGGCTATCAGCGAAAAACATTTATCTTTGACAATTCAATTTTAGAACATGTACAGATCACATACTTGCGGCGAATTACGAGCAGAACATATCGATTTAAGAGTGACAATTTCAGGATGGGTTCAAACCGTTCGTGACAAAGGAAATCTTATTTGGGTCGATATCCGTGACCGCTACGGTTTGACTCAAGTCGTCGGAGAGTCGGAAACGCCCGAAGAAGTAATGAATACATTGAAATCACTTGGGCGAGAATTTGTTGTTCAGATTGAAGGAACTGTTGTTGCAAGAAGAGATGTAAATCCAAACATACTTACTGGAGCAATAGAGGTAAAAGTCGACAAAGTGAATGTGTTAAATGCTTCTTTAACACCTCCGTTTACCATTGAGAATGATACTGATGGAGGCGAGGAGTTACGCGCGCAATACCGTTATTTAGATTTACGAAGAAATCCAGTTCAAGAAAAGCTAAGATTAAGAAATAAGGTTTCTTTAGAAACACGCAAGTACCTTGATGCACAAGATTTTTTAGACGTTGAAACACCGGTACTTATTAAATCTACTCCTGAAGGAGCTAGAGACTTTGTGGTTCCAAGCCGTATGAATGAAGGGCAATTTTATGCACTTCCACAGTCGCCTCAGACGTTCAAGCAGTTATTAATGGTATCTGGATTTGACCGCTATTATCAAATTGTGAAGTGCTTTCGCGATGAAGATTTACGAGCGGATCGACAGCCTGAATTCACACAAATTGATTGTGAAATGGCTTTTGTTGAGCAAGATGACATCTTGAACATGTTTGAAGGGATGATACAGCATTTGTTCCGTGAAGTTCGTGGAGTTGAGTTGGATGATAAATTTCCAAGAATGCCCTACTCTGAAGCAATGGAACGGTACGGATCAGACAAACCAGACATTCGATTTGGAATGGAGTTTGTTGATTTAAATTCTGTTGCGAAAGGAAAGGGGTTTGCTATTTTCGACAATGCGGAGCAGGTACTAGCAATTAATGCAGAACAATGTGCGGTGTATACAAGAAAACAATTGGACAAATTGACTGATTGGGTGAAACGTCCGCAAATTGGTGCCAAAGGATTAATTTATTTGAAATGCAATGAGGATGGGTCCTTCAAGTCATCAGTAGATAAGTTTTATTCGCAAGAAAATCTCGCAGAATGGGCGCAGCAAGCGAATGCAAAAGCAGGAGATTTGTTGTTGGTGTTGAGTGGTGACCTTGATACGGTGCGGAAGCAAATGAATGAATTGCGATTGCACATGGGAGATGAACTTGGCCTCAGAAAACCGAATGTTTTTAAACCTCTTTGGGTGATGGATTTTCCATTGTTGGAATGGGATGATGAGTCTGGACGCTTCCATGCAATGCACCACCCATTTACATCACCAAAACCAGAAGACATTCACCTTATCGATACAGCACCGGGAAAGGTTCGTGCCAACGCCTATGATCTGGCCATGAATGGTGTTGAATTGGGAGGAGGATCGATACGAATTCACAACCGTGAACTTCAATCAAGAATGTTTGATCTGCTCGGGTTTACGAAAGAGGAAGCTGAAGCGCAATTTGGTTTCTTGATGTCGGCATTCGAATATGGGGCCCCTCCGCATGGTGGATTGGCTTTTGGCTTGGATCGATTGGTCGCAACAATGGGAGGGTCTGAATCCATCCGAGATTACATTGCCTTTCCAAAGAACAACAGTGGTAGAGACGTGATGATTGACGCTCCTTCTCCATTGGACAATGATCAACTCAATGAACTTGGAATTACACTCGCATAAACACACTACTCATTTATGTCTCCTACTGCTATCGAATATGCCGGTTATGCTGCTTCTTTTTTCGTGCTGATTTCTTTCTTAATGAAGAATATCATTCACTTAAGGGCAGTAAATACCATTGGATGCTTGCTTTTTATTGTTTATGGTATGTTGATTGGTTCATGGCCAATTGTAATCACGAACCTTGCTATTTGCCTTGTGAATGCATTTTATCTTGTGAAAAGTAGAAAATAGATGCTGAACTGCAAAGAAGCATGAAAAATATGCTGTTTCTTTCAGGTTTTCAAATTGACTTTTCAATTTAAATTCAGGAACGGGAGCGTAGGATTTCCTTCAACAACAAATAGTATTACAACATTGTCTCACTTTAATCGCATTAAAGTAAATAAAACGTAAAATAATTTACATAAATCACTTACCATATTTGTGAACTATGCAGCACAAAGGTGAAATATTAGAAAAAGCCATCAGAGAAAGCGGACATTCCATCACGAAACTTGCACAGAAAATGGGTAAAAGTCGCAGGTGGATGTATCAAATTTTTGACAGTGCAAACGTACCTATTGATTATATCATTGACATCGGAAAAATCATTCATCACGATTTCACCGACGAAATTAAAGGGATCAAGATATACTCCGCGATCGGTCCTTAACTTCCAGAGAAATGACGTATTCTAGAGGAGTCAATTCAACTGAAGTTGATTTTTGGAAAGAAAAATACATGGATCTTCTCGAGAGATACAATGAGCTTCTTCTAAAACAATAAAAGGTTCTTGTCGAAGCGATTTCATAATTCAGATCAACTGGAAACTCGATTGCAAACAGTCAATGAGTAAATCAAATACGCCACAAGTTTCTCTTACTCAAATTGTTTTCGGAATTAAATTTATCTTTGTTTGTATTACATGAAAATCGTGGAAATGAGCACAGAAAAGGAAGGTTTAAAAATCTACAATAGTCTAGCAGGGACAAAAGAAAAATTTATTCCAATAAATGAGGGATTTGTTGGGTTGTATGTTTGTGGACCTACAGTTTATAACAATGTTCATTTGGGCAATTGTCGCACCTTTATTTCATTCGATATGGTGTACAGGTACCTCCATCATTTGGGCTTTAAAGTACGCTATGTTCGAAACATCACAGATGTTGGACACCTTGTCGATGATGCGGATGAAGGTGAAGATAAAATTGCTAAAAAGGCACGATTAGAAGAGCTCGAGCCAATGGAAATTGTGCAGCAATACACATTGGACTTTCACAATGTATTGGAGAAGTTCAACACGGTTGCTCCAAATATTGAGCCGACGGCAACGGGTCATATCATTGAGCAAATAGAGATGATTAAGGCGATTCTGGACAACGGATTTGGATATGAGTCGAATGGCTCGGTATATTTTGATGTTGAAAAGTACAATGCCTCTCATCCCTATGGAGAACTTTCAGGAAGAAAAATAGAGGACTTGTTGTCCAATACACGCGATTTGGATGGGCAAGATGAAAAGAACAATCCGCTCGATTTTGCGTTGTGGAAAAATGCCGCTGAGGAACATATTATGAAATGGCCTTCACCATGGGGAGTTGGATTCCCGGGCTGGCATTTGGAATGTTCAGCGATGAGCACCAAATATCTGGGAGAGCAGTTTGATATACACGGTGGAGGAATGGACCTGAAGTTCCCACATCACGAATGTGAAATTGCTCAGGGAACGGCATCAAATGGGGTTTCTCCTGTAAAGTATTGGATGCATGGAAACATGCTAACGCTCAATGGCAAGAAAATGAGTAAATCAACTGGAAACTCTATTTTACCGGCTGAATTATTTAGTGGTAATAATGAGTTTATGGAGAAACCTTTTGGGCCAATGGTTGTTCGGTTTTTTATGATGCAGGCCCATTACAGAAGCCCATTAGATTTTACTTCTGAGGCCCTTACTGCCGCTGAGAAGGGATATGATAAGTTGATGGAAGCAATGCGGTCTTTAGAAGTAGTGAAAGCAGGAGAGCAATCTTCAGTGGATGTTAAAGCACTGGTAGCGTCTTTTTATGAGGCTATGAATGACGATTTTAATGCACCTATTTTGGTTGCAAAGTTATTTGATGCCGTAAAATATATCAATTCAATTAAAGACGGAAATCAATCGATTGGTTCAGCAGATTTGCAACTGCTCCAAAAGGAGATGAATGCATTTGTTGTTGGTGTACTTGGAATACGAAACGATTCCAGTTCATCCAATGGGAAGTTAAATCCCGTGATGGATCTTGTGCTTGATTTACGTCAAGAGGCCAGAGCAAATAAAGATTGGTCGACATCAGATAAAATTCGAGATGGATTGGCAAATGCAGGCATTGTTGTAAAAGATACGAAAGACGGTACAAGTTGGTCCTAGCTTCAATGTTTATATGCTGCATTAGAAGCCTTCCTAATGATATATTTAGAGACAAATGATTACACCAGAACACAACAAAAAACTTTTTCTTATTGATGCTTATGCATTGATTTTTCGAGCCTATTTTGCGTTTGCAAAAAACCCGAGAATGAATTCGAAAGGTCAAAACACATCTGCTGCTTTTGGTTTTACAAACTCATTGATTGATATTATTAATAATGAAAAGCCGACACATCTTGCAGTTGTTTTTGATCCTCCTGGAGGCTCCACTATCCGTCGAGAAGAATTCTCAGAATACAAAGCACATCGTGATGAAACGCCTGAGGGAATTGTATCGATGATTCAACCAATCAAAGACATTATTGCTGCGTTTAATATTCCTATTCTTCAGGTCAGTGGTTTTGAAGCAGATGATGTAATTGGGACCCTTTCGAAACAAGCAGAATTGAAGGGATTCCATACATATATGATGACTCCAGACAAGGATTTTGGCCAATTGGTCACAGAAAAGTCGAAAATGTTCCGCCCAGGGAGAGGTGGTAAACCTGCCGAAATTTGGGGCCCTGCTGAAATTTTAGAAAAATTTGACATTCAGCGTGTCGATCAAGTGATTGATATTTTAGGACTTCAGGGTGATGCGGCAGATAATATTCCTGGAATCCCAGGGATTGGGCCCAAAACAGCCTCGAAACTTTTGAAGGAATACGATTCAATAGAAGGAATAATAAAGAATGCGGATCAACTCAAAGGAAAACAAAAGGAAAATGTAGAGAATTTTGCGCAACAAGGGCTCATGTCGAAATCTTTGGCGACGATAATTACGGATGTTGAAGTTGATTTCAATGAGGAAGAGTTGGTATTATCCCCTGCTGATTCAGAAAAAATTAAGGAAGTATTTACAGTTCTCGAATTCAGAAACCTTGCGCGCCGTGTTTTGGGTGAAGAGATTGTTATCAAACAAACAACTGAGGTCGGCGGACAAATGGATCTTTTCGGAACGCAAAGTTTGGTAGAGGAACAATCTCCGAAGGCAACTTCTGAATTCAAGACTATTGCAACTGAAAAACCGAGTTATCACCTAATTACAAAGCCAGAAGAACGCAAAGAGTTATTGGATATCTTAATGGCGCAAAAATCGGTTTGTTTTGACACAGAAACAGACAGTATCGAACCTCTGCATGCCAATATCGTCGGGATGTCCTTTTCATACAAAGCAAGAGAGGCTTTCTACGTCGCTACTCCGCATGATTTTGAAGGAGCAAAAAAGATCGTTGAGGAGTTTAGACCACTTTTTGAGGCGGAAAACATTGAAAAAATTGCGCACAATATTAAGTTTGATATTAAAGTGATCAATCGTTATGGTGTTCATGTTGTAGCTCCTCTTTTTGACACTATGATAGCGCATTATTTGATGAATCCTGACTCCAAACAAAGCATGGATTTTCTTGCAGAAATGTACTTAAATTATAAGCCCGTTTCAATTGAAGCTTTGATCGGAAAGAAAGGGAAAAATCAAAAAACCATGGCCGATTTGTCTCCCGAAGATGTTTCTGATTATGCGTGCGAAGACGCAGACATTACATGGCAGTTAAGTGACATTTTCAAACCAGAACTTCAAAAGGAGAACTTGAAAGAACTTTTTTACAACATGGAAATGCCATTGGTGGAGGTCTTGAAAGGAATGGAACAGGAGGGAATTGCAATTGATTCGGAAGGCCTTCTCGAGTATTCGAAAGAATTGGAGGCGTCACTGATTGATCTCGATACAAGTATTAAGCAAGAGGCAGGGATGGAATTCAATATAGATTCTCCGCGTCAATTGGGGCAGGTGTTGTTCGATCACATGGAGATCACCACAAAGGCAAAGAAAACGAAAACAGGACAATATGCGACTGGAGAAGATGTACTCCAGAAATTGAAACATACCCATGCAATTGTTCCTATGATTTTGGAATACCGCCAGTTAAGGAAATTAAAAAACACCTATGTTGACCCACTCCCAACTTTGGTTGATAAGGTCGATGGGCGTATACATACTAGCTATATGCAAACGGTTGCAGCGACAGGTCGATTGAGTTCACACAATCCAAATTTACAGAACATTCCAATTCGATCAGACAAGGGGAAAGAGATCAGAAAATCCTTTGTTTCTAGGGGTCCAGAGTACAAATTAATGGCGGCAGATTACTCCCAAATAGAATTGAGAATAATTGCGGCGTTGAGTGGGGATGCAAATATGATTGAAGCCTTTAAAAGTGGTCAAGATATACACGCATCTACAGCAGCAAAGGTGTTTCATGTTTCTTTAGATGAGGTGACAAGAGAGCAACGAAGTTCTGCGAAAGCAGTTAATTTTGGAATTATTTACGGGCAGTCTGCATTCGGATTGGCGCAAAATCTCGGGATTTCAAGAAAAGAAGCCAAAGCAATTATTGATGCCTATTTTTCACAGTACCCAACAATAAAGGGATATATGGATGCTGCCGTATCCAAGGCACGCGAGCAAGGATATGTTGAAACAATAATGCAACGACGACGGTATTTGAAAGACATTAATTCTGCCAATGCTGTAGTACGTGGGTTTGCTGAGCGAAATGCAGTCAATGCACCCATTCAAGGGTCTGCAGCGGATATTATTAAAATGGCAATGATTGGAGTTGATGGCGCAATGAAAGAAGCAAAAATGAAGTCAAAAATGCTACTTCAAGTGCATGATGAATTGGTTTTTGATGTGCATGTTTCAGAAATTGATCAGCTTCAAAAATTAGTCAAAGACGAAATGGAGTCTGCTGTGGAATTGGTCGTTCCAATGGAGGTTGAAATGGAAGTTGCTGACAATTGGCTTGAGGCACATTAACCTATTCGGCTTCTTGCTCCGGCTTCCATTTTTGGGACTTAAGTAATTCATCAAATAAGACCTCAAGCTGAAGAATTGCAGGCGGGAAATCCGCACGTCTATAAACTGATTTACTCACTCCATTCAAGACCAATGTTGTTGTAGCTGATGGCACGTCTGTGATTGGAGCATCATAACTCTCTTTCATATCCATGAAGCCCGTTCTGTGTGCTCGAATTTCAAAATTTCGAATTTGTGCTGCGGATATTTTGGAAGTAAAACTACCAATTTGATCAATGAATCGAATGCCTTCTAACTCCACGAATCCGTCGTTGTAAATTACCATTTTATAGACAGGACACGTTCCATAGCATGCTGTGCGCTCAATACTTGCGAAAAAGGCTCGTGCAGCAGTATCGCTTTTTTGATTGCTGACTGCATCCGCAGCATCAGTCGAAATCTCAGTTGTAGGTGCTACTTGACTTATTTTTTCATGCGACTTGCACGAAAAAAGGGAACTCATAAATGCGACAGCAGCGATTGTAAGACAAGTTGTTTTTTTCATAGTTTGAGTATATAAATATACGGATGTAATAACAAAAAGTTTGCCACTTCTCTCTTTTTGTATATTTAAAACATGAATAAAGGATTAATTTTATTTGGATTGGGGGTACTTTTCTCATGCGGAGAACAAAGTGAAAAAGAAAATTCATCAGTTCCAGTGGAGAACAATTCTACTTTTGAGATGCGTTTGGACCTAAATCAAGCGGAACGAATTGTTCAACTGCCATTGCATTGTATTGATGTAGAATTCCCAAATAAGTTGAATCAAACCATAGACGGTCCAATTGATTTACAGACCCCTTCTGCACTCCATCCGGCCTTCTACGGGTGTTTTGATTGGCACTCTGCTGTTCACGGACACTGGTCCCTTGTTCGTTTGGCCAAAACATACCCAAAACTTAGCGATCGATCGAAAATTATTTCGGCTTTATCTCGTCATCTTACAAAAGAGAATATTGTCAAGGAAATCAATTATTTTGAGCACAAATATGCGGGTAGCTTTGAGCGTATGTATGGCTGGGCATGGTTGCTCAAGTTGGCTGAAGAGTTGCATCATTGGAGTCAACCTGAGGCAAGAATTTTAGAACAGAATTTACAACCGCTGACGGATTTAATTGCGCAGAAGGCAATCGAATTTTTGCCCAAACTACAGTATCCAATTCGAGTTGGGACTCATACGAATACTGCATTTGCTATGACATTGGCTTTTGATTATGCTGTTTCATTAGGAAATGACAATTTGAAAAAGGCAATTGTTCAACGTGCGAAAGATTTCTTTTTAGAGGATAAAAATGGTCCATTATCATGGGAGCCAAGTGGATATGATTTTTTATCTCCTTGCCTTGAGGAAGCTGATATTATGCGACGTGTGCTGTCCAAAGAAGAGTTTAAAAAATGGTTAGTGGACTTTTTACCACAGCTTGTAAGAGAGGAGTTTGTTATGGAGCCGGGGATTGTCTCTGATAGAACGGATGGGCATCTTGTGCATTTGGATGGTTTGAATTATAGCCGTGCCTGGTGTTTGTTTGGGATTGTCGAAACCCTCCCGGAATATACTCATTTGATCAAAATTGCCAATGCCCATATAAAAAGTGCATTGCCAAATCTAACAGATGGCAATTATGAGGGGGGACATTGGCTCGCTAGTTTCGCTTTGTTGGCGTTAAGTGAATAGATTTGTTGAAGACCGTTGGTTGATTAGTCGTATTTAACCGACCATCCGCGGTTGTGTAAAACGTTTTGAAGTGTTGCGAGTTCACGAGCGCTGTGAAGCGCATTTTGAATACGATTCAATGTAATTGTACTTCCATCAATAGTATATTCAAGCTCAAATGGCAACTCAAATGCAGTGCTTCCATCAGTGAGTTCTGAGTGGGCAATCCATTGACGTATTAAATTGATCGATTCATTGTCACTTAATTTAAAATCAGTCGAACGGATAGAACAGAAAAAATCAATCGATTTTATTGCACGGGTCAAAAGGACATTGAGTCTTTTACGTCCATTAGTCGTATTCATTGGTCCAAAGCGCATATGAAATTCACCGTCTGCGTTTTTACCATATCCAAAGCTGATAAATAAGCGGTCACATTCGTCTCCTTGTACATTTTCTAAGGTCTTAAAAAAGGCCTGATTCTTTTCAAGTTTTTTGGTTAAATTTTGCTGCATTTCATTTGACATTGTATTCCAGATACAATTCAATTGTTCTTCGGAAAATGCAACGATTCCGATACTTTCACCTGAATTAAGGAATGGTTCAGTTCGAGCGATTAATGCCTCTGCTTCAATTGCATTTTTTCGATCAATAAAGCGTCCTTCTACAAAATGGTGGGACAGTGCTGATGATCCATCTGTTGAGGGGAATGCTTTAAGTCGTCCACCATAGAAATGCCTGTTTGAGAACGCAATGAGTTGCGGATTTTCACTTCTGTAGTGGTGCTGCAGTTCGACACGCTTCCAGTAATAATTTGCCTGATGCAGCAAGTCTTGAGTTTCATTTGTTCCAGTTTTGAAGTACCTTGAAGGCCCCATTTGGTGCTCGTCTCCTGCCACGATGATGCGTTCGCCTCGATGGATTGTTCCTAGGGCATTTTGAAGCGGTATTTGACTTGCTTCGTCAAAGATTGCGATATCAAACAGCGCCTTTTCCATTGGGAAGCACTTCGATATTTGTGTTGGATTGCTCAGCCAAATGGGTTTAAGAAGTTGAATCCATTCTCGAGCATCAGAAGTAAATAATTCGCGCATTGACGGGTGACTTCTCGTTTTTGAAAACTCCTTAACGAGGATGGCTTTTCCTCGTCTTAAACGTACTTTTCGAGCCTTATCTTGGGGGCTTAATTTTCGTGCTGGCGTTGTCAATAATGTATGAAACTCTTTATATGATTCTGCAATCAAATTGATAATTGAACGTGAGAAATGTGAAGCTTCGTAATCCTGAGCATTTATGATGTCGTCGACTTTTGCACCGATATTATTTATTTCGAATTTTGAAAAAGTAGGGAAACGATCTTTAAATTGAATCCAATGACTGTTCAATAACTCACCTTCCAAGACGTCCAATTCTAAATTTCTTCCCATCGCCTTCAAGTCACTTTCATTGAGCATAAGGATGTATTTTTTGTACTCAAGGAGTAAAGGGAAATTTGTTTTCAATTCGTTCAAATAAGCAATGAAATTCAGATTTTTTTCGAAATTGAAATATGCACTTAATCCTGTATGTAATTTAGAAAGAAGTGTATGACTTGCGGTAAGTCGCAGTCGTTTGTCACTTGGGATTTCATGTAATTGTTTCCATTGATCTGCGTTGTAAAGTGACAAGGTCTGATGAATCAATGGGACTTCTACTTCGGGGGAATCAACCCCTATTTCGCAAAATTCAACCTTAATTTGAGTTAAAGATTCACTTTTTGCAATTTTTTTGAGTCTTTCGTCGAGTGCATTTATTGCACTTGAAATAGGCAAATTGGAAAGTGCTTTCCACCGTTTTTTTGTTTTTCGTTTTTCAAAATAGCCTCCTGATTGCATGCTTTTTTTCAATGCAATTGACTCCATTTTGGAGGGAGGGGTTTTCCACTCTGTTTGGTCATGTGTACTTGATTCAGCAATTGCTTTCAGGTAGTTTTTCCGCAATCGTAAAAAGCGTTGTTGTGCTTTGGAGTTGGGTTTAAAAACAGGAGCATATTTTTTATAGAGGTCGTTTTCATAGATTTGACAACTGGCTGCTTTTCGAATAAGATCAGAAAAGTCAGCCCAAGAATTCAATACAAAGTCAGCATCCAATTCGTTCAGAGTGTTTAGCCATTCGTCGATCTTTTGGTCGAATGCTCCGAAATCATTTGAATCTACACTATCTTTTTTTATTCGACTTACAATTCCGTTTAATTGGTTTTCATACAACTTTTTTAGGGCAGGTTTTACTTTAATAAAATGGGCAATAGTTGGAACCGCACTTGCGTATGAATAGGCACTTAAGTTGGTGCCTTCAGTCATTGATTTAAAGTTATGAAATGAAACCCCTCCAATAAGATCATCTTGTGCCAACAGGTCTAGGGTCATTTGCAGGTTTGCCTCGTATTGTTCTGATAGGCGAAAGTTGTTGTCAAGTTGCTGTTCAGAGTAATTTTCAAAGAAATCCCATGTTCTTTTCAAATCCATTAAAAAATGGTGACTCAAACGGTCAGATGATGCGATAAAGCACAGTTTGTCGAGCCCAAATTTACTTAGTTTTTTTTGAAGGACTTCGAGTGCAACATGTTTTTCAGAAACAATGACTATTGTTTTGTCGGCCGCAAGGCCTTTACCTATTAAATTTGATAGCACTTGTGATTTCCCTGTACCTGGCGGACCTTGGATAATTGTATTTTGATTATTCACATGTGTGAAGACCTTTTCATGGTCGACATCTGCGGGAAAGATCAAATCATTTGGGAGAGCGATTTTTTTTGGATTTTCATGTGTTACCGAACCAAACAACTCATTGATATTCGAAGAAGTGGTTTCAATTTCAAGCAATTCTTCCAATTCTTTTACGATTTCAAATCGATGGTGGTGAAAATTGCCGACTATTGTTGCATCGTCTGTTTGAAGTTGGTTCTTTTGTAAATGTTCAATTAGACTCCTGATTTTTTGCTCTGTGTCTTGTTCTGTAAAATTGTTTTTTGTTTCATCCCAAGGGATTTCTTGTTCTTCCAAAAAACCTTTCAGAAAGGGGTTCATAAAGCTTACTTCATTGATGGGATTCAATGTAAGTTTCTGTTGCAGCTTATTGACCGAGTATTCAATCGGAATAAGCCATATGGGAGAGGTGACGGTTTTGCTTCCGTGAATGAGTTGCACTGTATATTTTGCAATGCAAAGTGAATTTACACCAGTTTCTTTCCTCGTAGTTTCTGTTTCTCGCAGTATTGCTTTAGGGAACTTTTGTAACTCAAAAGACATTGATTCTGGAGCAAATATCAGCTTTGAATTTGTATTACTTAAATTTACGAGCACATCATTTCCGTTGAATTGACTGCTTTCGATAAGTAGTTCTTGAATGCTATTTTTAATAGGGTGTCGCAAGATTATAAATTTAATGAACTTGAGCAAAAATCAATTAAGAATAAAGCGTAAGATATCCACAGTTCCTATATATTTTCATGGGAGAGAGCGAATAATTGACGATTCGATGGAGTGAACAATCAAATTCATTAAATTTACGTTTTGGTTGGTTTCGTTTAAGATGAGGTTAGGAACAACAGATTGAGCAGGAGATGTATTAAAAGGCACTCTTGTACTGTGATTCTCTATCATTGTAGAACATTAAAAACAAGAAAATGAATTATAGCAAGTTTGCAGTAATTGGAGTTGGACGGTACGGATCTACTATCGCTCGAGGGTTGGCAGAAAAAGGGGCTCAGGTATTTGCCTTTGATCCAGACGAAGAAAGAATTGAGGGAATCAAAGACGATGTTGCATTTGCAGTAACTCTTGACGCAACAGACATTCGCGCTTTACGCACCCAGAATTTACAAGAATTGGATGGAGCAGTTGTTGCCATTGGCGAGAATTTTGAAGCTACAGTTTTGACTTGTGTTCATTTAATTGATGTGGGAGTAGAGCGAATTATTGCCCGTGCCAGTGGTGCACATCAGCGGTTGATCTTAGAAAAGATAGGAATTAAAGAAATATTAACTCCTGAAAACGAGGTTGCCTATGTTGTAAGAGAAAAACTCCTAAATCCGAACATTCTTTCGTTTTTACAGTTGCCTGATGATCACGAAATTGCTGAGATTCGTGCCCCAAAAGGGGTTGTTGGAAGAACAATTGATGAGGTTGGTTTTAGGAACAAGTATGAAATGACTTTGATTACGATAAAACGGGCGTATGAAATCACAAAAAACGGAAAAGACTTAACGGAGGACCACATTATAGGGGTACCTAAAAGTGAGACTCCAATTAAAGAAAAAGACACTCTCGTGGTATTTGGTGCGGCAAAAAGTGTTGAGCGATTTATAGAAATTAATGAAGCTTTATAGTCCGAAAGCATTCATTTTGATAGAATCACCAAAAGAACTGCTCAGTTATTGAGCGGTTTTTTTGTTTTTAAAAGAAACAAGAAAAAAGTTATGATATATATTGTTACAGGAGTTTCAAGAGGACTTGGAAAAGCAATAGCTGAGTGTTTTTTAAAGGATGGGCACAAGGTAATTGGTGTTGGTCGCAGTCACTCAATTGATCATGAAAATTTCAGATTTCAAAAATGTGATTTTTCTGACCGTAGAGGGGTGGAACAATGCATGAAAAACGAAGATTTCACATCCCCAGTAACCCTCATAAATAATGCGGGAATCCTCGGTGAAATTGGCCGAATATCTCAAAAAGAAACATTTGACTTGCCCCATGTATTGGATGTAAATGTGAATGCTCCTTTTCAATTGATTGCTAATGTATACGGTAATATGCGTAAGAAATCTGACTTCACATTGGTCAATATTAGTTCTGGTGCTGCAAATAGAGCGATTCCGTCCTGGGCTTCCTATTGCGCCTCAAAGTCAGCATTGAATATGTTAACTGAAGCATTTTATCTCGAAGAACATGAGTTGGGGAATACGATTAGAGCGTATGCGTTGTCTCCCGGAGTGATTGATACCGATATGCAGGGTCAAATTAGGGCAGCATCTCCCAACGTATTTTCATCAGTTGAAAAGTTTAAAAGCTTGCGGGAAGATGGCATGCTTGTTAGTGCTGAAGAAGCCGCAATCCGATTAAAAATACTTTTGGAACAGCCTTTTGACGGGACAGTCTTCCACGATTTGAGGATGCTTAAATGATTGAATAGTTGTAGACTAGGGATTTTAGGACGAAATGACGTTTCATCTAAATATTTGTTTTTCCTATATTGGAACCGTATCTTTATAATCTAGATTTTGTTAAACTGTTATTTAGATTATGAAAAAAATAATACTCTCCATTTTGGGATTGGCCCTTGTGCCACTGGTCTCAATTGCTCAATCACAAAATTCTGCGTTTGACCCCGGAAATACACGCCCTGGGGAGTCAGTCGAATATTGTTTGACGCACAAAAAGTACGCTGAGATGTTGCAAAACCCGAGCGCCGTGCAGTCACTCGCCGAAGATCAATTGATCAGCGCTGCGGAATCACAAGAGCCACAGCTTGAAGGGGTTACTTACTATATACCCGTTGTTTTTCATTTGTTGCACAACAATGGAGTGGAGAAAATTTCTGAAGACCAAATTCTTGATGCTTTTGCAATATTGAATCGAGACTATGATTTACAGAATACAGATGCAAACAGTGTTGCAAATGCTTTCAATGCCTCAAATCCTTTGGCAACAACAATTCCTGCAGATGTTGATATCGAGTTTGTTTTGGCAACCAAAGCTCCGAATGGAACATGTTTTTCTGGAATAACCAGAACTCAGAGTTCTTTGACCACTGTAACAAGTAGTCAACAAGGAGGCGACCAAGTCAATGCAATCAGAACCGGAAACGATATTTATCAAGGGGAGTGGCCAGGGAATAAGTACCTGAACATTTTTATCTGTGAAGATATTGGAGGTGCTGCAGGTTATACCTACAAACCATCCAATTGGATTGGCACTGGTATGGGCAATGGTATTTGGGTGCGCCACGATTATGTTGGTTCAATTGGAACGTCAAGTGGATCTTCAAGCCGCACATTGACGCATGAAGTTGGTCATTGGCTCAATTTGGATCACTTGTGGGGAGGGACAAACAACCCTGCCGAGCCTCAAAATTGTAACTCGGATGATGCAGTAAGTGACACACCAGACTGTCTAGGACTTACTTCTTGTAACCTAAATTCCAATACGTGCAATGGCGACAATTCCTACTGGGGGTTTGATCAAATTGACAACACGGAAAATTACATGGAGTATTCGTATTGTTCAAAAATGTTCACCCCTGGTCAGGTCACTCGAATGAGAAATGCTTTAAATTCATCCGTAGGTGGGCGTAACAATGTGAAATCGGCTTCAAATCTTGCTGCAACCGGAGCAGATGGAAATACATATTTGTGTAAAGCTGATTTTGAGGCAAATAAATTTACAGTGTGTGTTGGAGAAACAATCGACTTCACTGATTTATCATACAATGAAGTTACAGGATGGAGTTGGTCTTTTCCTGGAGGTACGCCAAGTACTTCAGCAGTGCAAAACCCAACGATTACCTACAATACACCCGGAGTGTATGAAGTTACCCTTGATGCGACCGATGGAAGTACAAATGATTCTGAAGTGAAGTCGGCATATATCAGAGTTTTACCGGCACCTGCATCAATTCCTTTTTTGGAAACATTTGAAACACTTTCAACACTCTCAAATATTACGGAATGGGAGGTTATTGATTATGGAAACAATGCAGAATTTGAATTAACGACTTCTGCAGGTCACACAGGTTCGAACAGCGCGAAACTTTTAAATTACGGACAAGCAGCTGGAAACTTCGATGAGTTGGTTTCGTCAACGGTTGATCTCTCCAGTATTACCTCTAATCCAGGTGTTACTTTGTCATTTCGTTATGCCTATAGCAAGCGACAATCGGGGAATGACGAATGGTTGAGGGTATTCATATCGAAAGATTGTGGTGACTCGTGGGCGCAGCGTAAGACAATTCATGGTAGTGCTCTTGGGTCGAATATATCAAATACAAATTGGACGCCATCGGAGTCGGATTGGGTAACGATCCACATGACAAATGTTACATCAGCCTATTGGACAAGCAACTTCAAGTACAAATTCCAATTTGAATCTGATGGAGGAAATAATTTTTACTTAGATGACATTAATATTTATCCAGGATCGCCTTCTGATGATCTTATACTCGGGGGTGATGAGCGTGCTGGTCTTGGTCATTTAACACTTTTCCCGAATCCAGTTGAGGATGAGTTAAACGTAAGGTTTGATTTAAACAATGCACAACAGGTCGAATTTTTGGTGCAAGATATCGCAGGGAAAGTTGTTCAATCGAGATATGTGCAAGGACAGACAGGTGCGAACTTGGTTGTTCTCGGGACAGAAGGAATTTCTTCAGGAATGTATTTTTTACAAATTCGTTCTGGAGGGACTCAACAGTCGATTCAGTTTGTCGTGAAATAACGGGATATTGAGAAATCAAAAAGGATATCGATACGGTATCCTTTTTTTAATTTATTATGCTATGAAAAAAACGCTCATTTTATGTTTGGTTTTTTTGACTGCCGGAGCTTCTTTTGCGCAGCAAAACAACTGGTGCATGACAGACGTCATGCTTCAAAGACAAATTGATCAGAATCCCATGCTGGCCGAGATCCTACATCAAAACAGAATGCAGGCAGCAACACAGCAGGATGCGTCTAACTTGGGTGCAAAAATGACGCAACTTACCATACCTTGCGTCGTTCACATTATTCATGATAATGGTTTTGGCAATATCAGTGATGCTCAGATTTATAGTGGTCTTCAAATTTTAAATGAGGGTTACAATCGATTAAATCCCGATACAGTAAACACGAGGAGTTCCTCTGATGCTCCTTTCGCTCAGATTGCCGGTGCAATGAATATTGACTTTAAGCTAGCGAAAATTGATCCAAATGGAAATTGTACGAACGGAATTGTTCGTGTAAATGCACCAAATTTAACTTACGATGCTGGTGATGAGTGCAAGTACTCAGTGAATGGAGGGTCTGACGGTTGGCCGCCCAATAAATACTTTAATATATGGGTAGTAAATAGCATCAATAGTGCTGGTGCAACTGGGACCATTGCAGGCTATGCGTATTATCCTGATGGAGGGCCGTCTGATTTTTATGGAATTCTTATGGATGATGATTATTTTGGGTCAATTGGAACGGCTTCATCTTCAGATGGAGATGTTTTGACTCACGAAATGGGTCATGCACTTGGCTTGCCTCATATCTTTTCTGATGGATGTCAAACGGGAGATTGTTTTTCAGAAGGTGACTACTCTTGCGATACGCCTCCTCAATTGGAACCAAACTGGGGCTGTTCACCAACGTGGAATTCGTGTACTAATGTTCCATTGAATGACCCGTATGGATTTGATGTCATGGATCAAATTGAAAACTACATGAGCTACAACTCCTGCCAGAATATGTTTTCAGCCGATCAGGTTAATTTGATGGAAAACAATTGTGCGAACATTCCGTTTTTGACGAATTTGACAAGTGCTGCGAATGCTATCGCAACAGGAGTAAATAATCCAGACGTTCTTTGTGCTGCGGCATTCGATTGTTACAAACGTGTATTGTGTACAGGCTCCGAAGTAGAGTTTCTTGATTTTAGCCACATGAATCCTATTGGTTGGACGTGGTCTGTATCTCCAGGCGCAGAGGGGATCGACTATACATTTGTAAACGGAACCGATGCAAGTTCTCAAAATCCAACGATTCAATTTATCACGAGTGGGTTTTATGCGATTGGGCTCACGGCGACAGACGGACAAAATTCAAATACAGAAGTTAAACAAAATTACATCCAAGTTTTACCTCAAAATGGAGGGCTTCCATATTATGAAGGATTTGAATTGTATACAGGTCTTACACCTGATGACTATTGGTTGATTGACAATCCAGAAAACAATGCGCAATTCAACATTACTCAGAATGCCTCTTATACAGGGAATAAATCGATACGGTTGATCAATTTTGGACAAAATGGTCAGAATACGGATGAATTGATTTCTTCTCAAGTTGATCTTTCTGGGGTTGATCCGAACACCTCTATTACGCTTAGCTTTAGATATGCGTACCGCAAGCGATTGGCCAATAATGATGAATGGTTGAAAGTATTTTTAACAAAAGATTGTGCTGAGAATTGGGTACAAAGAAAAACACTGCACGGCAATGCCCTGTCACCATTTACCGCGGGACTTTCTTGGGCACCATCATCACAAGAGGATTGGACGACGGTTCATATGACCAATGTTACACCATCGTTTTATGTGCCTAATTTCCGATTTAAGTTTGAATTTGAAAGTGATGAAGGAAATAACTTTTACCTTGATGATATTAATATTTATGCAGGGGCACCTTCAGACGATTTAGTGAATGGTATAGAGGAAGCAGAAGTTATTAGTGCACTATCTTTGTATCCAAATCCGGCGGATGAAGAATTGACGGTTGAGTTTAGGATGAATGTTTCGCAACAGGCAGATATTTCTATTATGGACCTTTCGGGGAAACAGTTGCAGAGAACGCGTGTTCTTGCAAGTGAGGGCAGCAACAAGGTCTTCATCGGGACATCGGAACTGTCTTCAGGATTCTACCTTATTAAAATTTCTATAGGAGACATTCAAAGAATCGCACAAATCGCTATACAATAGACTTGAAAGGCCTTTGTCTTTTTATTTTGATAAAAGGCAAGCTTTGAGGTTATCAAGGGAGGGTTGGTGCAGTGTTTTATCAACGTGTATCCCTCTGTTTAGAAGTTCTTTTTCAGTAGATGATCCCCAGGCAATCGTACGTATATTTTTTGGGAGCTTGTTGCGCATGAAAAATCCTGTAACATTGGAGGGGCTGGTAAAAACATAAGTAGTGCAGGGTTCGATTCCACATGCATTAATGGTTGTTTTATAGGTTTCTATTTCTAGTTTTTGCGCAGGCTCAAACAGGGATGAGATGGTTTTGATTGAGATGTTGGAATGAGGGAATAGCACTTTCTGTTTTCCACACCACGCCTTAAATTCCTTTCCTACTAAATCGATGGGCCCGGCTCCCTCGAAGTCAACATTATATCCGAGTTTTCGGATGAAGTCTCCAGTAGCTGGACCAATACAAGCAATTTTTACCGATGTAGGAATTTTCTTTTGATCATCGAAATAGTGCACAGCTCGTGGACTTCCAAAAAAGACGACTTCAAATGAATCGTTGATCGAAATCTTCGAAGAGGAGAAAGTTAAGAAGCTGTGCGGTAAAATTTCGATTCCTTTGGAATGAAGCACGTTTTTCAATGCTGATACTTCTGATGCACTTTTTGATATGAATATTCGCTCAGTCAAGAACTGATCTTTGTTTTAAGTCATTAATTACTTCTCTTGCTTGTGTTTCAAAGTCAGTCACGTTATATTTCAGCGCATGGCATGGTCTGTCAATAGTTTCGGCATAAGAAACATACAATTCATTCATCTCATTGCAATAGACGCCAAGGGGCAACTGACAGCCTCCGTCGAGTAGATTCAGGACGTTGCGTTCTAAATTAATTCGCTTTTGGACATCAGGGAAATTCATTTTTTGTAAAATGTCATTTAATTCTTGATCACTTTCGCGAATTTGAAGACCTAAGACTCCTTGAGCAGGAGCAGGGACAAATTCAGCCGGATTCAGAACGATTTCAACGAATTCTGAAAGGTCAGTTTCTAGCCTATCGACACCAGCTTTGGCGAGCAGTATCGCATTATAATCGCCTTGTCTTAGTTTGTTGATTCGGGTGGGAACATTTCCGCGCAAATCATTAATGACAACATCGCTGCGATATTTTAACATTTGTGATTTTCGCCGAGCAGAAGAGGTGCCGACAATGGCTCCTTTTTTGAGCCCCCACTTTTGAGAGTTGTCAATAGAATTTTTGTTTATAAGAAGGATGTCAGCTGGGTTCGCACGATCTGAAACAGAGGAAATAATAAGTCCTTCGGGAGGGTTTGTCTCCAGATCTTTGTGCGAATGAACCGCAAGATCAATTTCTTTTGTGAGAAGTGCATCTTCAATTTCTTTTGTGAAGAATCCTTTCCCTTCTAACTTGTCGAAACTGAGATTTTGAATTTTATCTCCCTTTGTTTTGATGATGTTTAATTCAACACTGCATCCCAACCGCTCAAGCTCAGACTTTACGAAATGGGCTTGCCAAAGGGCAAGGTCACTTCCACGTGAACCGATTATCACATGTTTCATTAGGTGCGTTTTTTAAGGAGTATTTCTTTGGCCATAATCATAGGCATACTCATGTATTTTTTTTCCATATAGCCTATGATTTTATCTACTACCTCTCTTGATCCCTCATCAAGTTCACTCAACTCGTTTTTGAATACCTCGTTAATAGCTGTGGACTTAATTTCTTTCACTTTATTTGGAACTGCGCGCATTGCCAGCTCAACCGATCGTATTTGTTCAATATGTTTGAATTCATACATTGCATCGGAAATAATTTCTTCGACATGTTGAATTTCCTTCGAGCGTGCTTTTAAGTTTTCGTTAGAAATTTTTTGCAATACTTCCACAGAAATATGGCAGACATTGTGGTTTTGTATAATTTCAGGCGACAAATCTTGTGGGATTGCAATGTCAATTACAACTTTGCGACTTGCTTCACCTTGAAGCAAACTGTCATATATTTCAGGAGTTAGAATATGGTTTTCAGAACCAGTACATGTGATTAAAATATCAAATCCTCCTTTGAATGTTTTTAGGGTATCGAGCGCATGAGCAGAACCATTGAGATCTTCAGCTAGTTTTTCTGCTTTGGATAGTGTTCGGTTAAACACATTGAAATTTGTGAAGCCATGTTTTCGCAAGAAACGACTCATATTGTTGTTTGTGACTCCCGCGCCGACAATTAAAATTCGTGAGTCTAGAGGCACATCCATATCTCTAAGTTTGTGATATGCCAACGAAACGACAGAAACAGGACGCTTTGCAATGTTTGTATTTGTATATACCTTTTTTGCCGTTTCTATAGTGTGTCGTATGATGATACGGATTAAATCACCTGTTAACCCCATTTTGAGGCAACTTTCATAGGCGCTCCGCACTTGAGTAATGATTTCGCGTTCACCTACAATCATTGAATCAACAGATGACGCTACCGAAAGTTGATGTTCAACAGCGGTGAGACCAGAAAAAATACTAGCATTTGTTGCAAACGAATGACGCTCAGTCTCCAATAAATTGGGGTAGAGTGAGTGAAAGAATTTTTGCAAGAATTTAGTGTCGACTTTATCTGTTGTGGTAAAGGTGAATTCTACGCGATTGCAGGTAGAAAGAAACATCAACTCACCAAAATTCATAGTAGACTTGAACTTGGTCAATCTATCTTCCTGTAAGTCGGGCTCAATATGCAAATCACCGATTTCACTAACAGGTAAATTTCGGTGTGTAAACGCCAGTATATATAGGTTGGTTAAACCGGTTTCTTTATTCACGGCACAAAGATGCGCAGTAAAGCTATTTTGAATGTCATATATTTGTCATAAACACCTATTTATACTTAATCTAAATAGCATGCAATCCCTTTGTGCTAATATAGTTTGGAGTTTTTATAACACAGGCAAATTTAGAATTTGGGTCTTAATAGATGTTGTTTTTTCTATTGTGATTTTTTGAATATCATTTTCGACCGGATTGAAATAAATAAAATTAGGTTATGATCCATAGAATGAGCAAAAAAAAGTGAAAATTGTGGTTTCCGTGCTCCTAGTCTTCTTAGCTTTGATTAGATTTAAGGATTACATATGTCGAAACTTTACATCGTACCAACGCCAATAGGTAATTTAGAAGATATAACGCTCCGGTCAATTCGTACTTTAAAGGAAACAGAATTGATTTTTGCTGAGGATACACGCGTTACAAAAAAACTATTGTCACACCTTGATATTCAAAAGCCAGTTCATCCATTTCATGCACACAATGAGCACAAATCTTTGAATAGTGCGATTGATAAAATTAAGGCGAACAGTCATACGGTTCTTGTATCAGACGCTGGAACCCCTGGGATTTCTGATCCCGGGTTTTTATTGATTCGTGAGTGCATTACTAAGGGGATTGACATTGAATGCTTACCCGGGCCTGCAGCTGTAATTCCGGCAATTGTTGGAAGTGGATTTCCATGTGATCGTTTTGTTTTTGAAGGGTTTTTGCCTCATAAAAAAGGACGTCAAACGAGATTGCTGGCTATTGCGGAAGAAGTCCGAACGACCGTACTTTATGAATCACCGCATCGATTGGTAAAATGCCTTGGACAGATCGAGGAGTTTATGGGAAAAGATAGACAGATATGTGTGGCACGAGAATTGACCAAACTATACGAAGAGTTCCGACGTGGTTCGGCTTCAGAGGTAAAAGCCTATTATGAAGCGCACCCACCGAAAGGGGAAATAGTAATTATAATTGAAGGAGTACAAACAAAAAAAGTAAAAAATGAGAAAACAGTTTAAATTGGCTTTGGCCTTGGTAATTTGCATCACAGGGTCGTCTGTAATAGCGCAGGATGATTATGTTATTGAGTTTACACAAACGATGCAAACCGATGATGCCACAATACAAGAAACCCTGAATATGATGGGAGAGATGACAACGACTTGGTTCATTAAAGGATCAAAGTTTAGAAGTGAAACAGTTGCAGGAATGGCTGGTACTACAACGGTAATTTATGATGGGGATTCGAAAGACCTTCTTATGTTAATGCAAAATTCATTTGCGGGGAATTCTTATATGATGAAGAAAGATACGGCAGAAGTAAGTCCAGACATCATTGTCAAGAGGACAAAAGAGAAGAAAGAAATATTGGGGTACAACTGTGTAAAGTACGTTGTTACAGACGCTGAAGGAAATGAAACCATCTTGTATACAACCAAAGAGATTGAAAATCCATTCAAAAGTCAGTTTGGTGACAGTGTAAAAGGCGCTGCACTTTTATCGGTAGCTGAGTCTAATGTGATGGGGACAAAAATGAAAGTTATCATGACGGCAAAAAAAGTGAAAAAGAAATCCATTTCAGATAAGAAGTTTTCTTTAGAAGTACCTGAAGGGTACACCGAAATGAACATGCAGAATTAGTCCAACAATGAGTTGTGCAGTAACATGAAGAGTGAAGCATTTTTTTTAGTGAACAAAGGAGATGCAAATCAGGCATTTGATTTGCGTCCCTTTGAGTTTCAAGATCCGAAAGGCCAAGAGGTTTTGATTGAAGTAGAGGCATTTGGTTTGAATTATGCCGACGTGATGGCCAGACGAGGATTGTATCGGGAGGCTCCACCAATGCCCTGTGTGGTGGGTTACGAGGTAGTAGGCACGGTTCATTCTGTTGGGTCGAGCGCGAATCAAGGCTTGCTTGGAAAGCGCGTTATCGCTTTTTGTCGCTTTGGAGGGTATGCCAAACACGTTGTCACAGATGACTTTGCCGTTGTTGAAGTTGCAGATCAACCCGCTGCTGAATTGTTGGCTCTTTGTACACAGGCTGTTACCGCCTATTACATGGCCGATTACCTTGCTCCAATTCATAAAACGGATACTGTTCTGGTTCATGCGGCAGCAGGAGGAGTAGGTACAATTCTAATACAATTGGCAAAACTGAAAGGCGCGAAAGTTATTGCAAAAGTAGGACATTCAGATAAAGAAGAACTCGTAAAAAAACTCGGTGCAGATGTTGTGGTGAACTACCGCACCTCAGATTATGCGCTACAGGTAGCTCAAGCAATTGACGGAGAAAGAATCGATGTTATTTTTAATCCTGTTGCAGGCTCGACATTTAAAAAAGATATGGCCCTGCTTAGTTCTGGAGGGCGAATGGTATTGTTTGGAGCATCTGAACTTTTACGGGGCAAATGGGGCTTTTTTTCCAAATTGAATTTTATTCGAAAAATGGGATTGGTTTTGCCGATTGGTCTTATGATGCGGTCAAAAAATATTTTAGGAGTGAACATGTTAAAATTGGCAGATAATCGGCCTGAAACGATGTCGATATGCCTTAGAAATGTTGTTTCCTTGTATTCAGCAGGTAAGATTACCCCATATGTTGGAGGGGTGTATTCTGCAGGTCAATTGGCAGAAGCACATGCTGCGCTAGAGGGAGGCAGAACGAAAGGAAAGCTTTGTGTCAATTGGTAGGTGATGTTACGAAGAAAACTAAAATGGTACGTGCTTTTTGAGCGAGAGGAGGACTTTTTTCATCTTTTTTCGGACAAATCGACCGTTGTTTTTAATGCTGTTATTGGACAGGTACTTCTCGTTAAGAGCCAAGATGAATTCCATGCATTCAAAAACAAATGCCCCCATCAAAATAAGCCGTTAAATAATTGTTCGATAGAAGAAAATCATATTGTTTGTCCGTTTCACCGCTATCACTTTTCAGTTGACACGGGACAGGGACATGGAACGTATTTGCACAAATACGAGCTTCGATTTACGAATGGTATCGTAGAGATAGGAAAGGAAGTATGGAAATGGTTTTAGTCTTCTGTAGCTTCAACATCATTCGTGGGTTCATTACTTGTTGAATGTCGAAAGCCATCAAAATCTTGAATTTCTGTATTCTCGAGCATCCGCTTTTTGTATTCTTGAACTTTCTCAGGATCTGATGTTTTGACAAGAGGCACAATATGGAACAACACATCTGTGACCTTTTCTCCACGATTTAAAATCAATGCAATCATCATTATTATACTCGTAATCAAAATAGGATATAGGAGTAATCCTGTGTCAAAACTTTCAATTTGAACACTCTCATTTTTCGCCAAAACAAAAAACAAAAGCACTGTAATCAAACCTCTTGGTGCAATAAACAATTCAGGGAACAAATGCTCTCGGGCAATGATGCGAAGAATAGCGAATCGGACTGCAAATAGAATCCCTACAATGGCGAAGCTATTGATTGCAACTTCAAGATTACCGAGTGAACTCAGTGTAATACTTAAGCCAAAGATGACGAAGAAAAACGTTCGAATTAGGAAAGCCGACTCCAATGTTAAGTTGTGAAAATCGTGAAGTATTGGCTTCACTTTTTCTTTGTCAAAGTACTTTTTTAGGAAGCCTTGAAAGAAGATATCTGTATTGTTGAGAACCAGTCCAAAAGTCAAAATAATAAGGAGCGAAGACAGGTGGAAGTATTTACCGACAGCAAAGAGCAGAAGAAGCACAGCAATGATCAAGAAAAGCTTTACCTGCATCTGAAGCCGTTGGAATAAGAAAACCATTCCATAGGCAACAGCAATCGATAGGACAGCCGTTCCAAGTACATTTAAACCAATTTCTAGTGCAATTGAACCATCACCGGCATGACCGTCAGCTCCAAGCATGAAGTAAAAGACCATAATTCCCAGTATGTCAGAAAAGGTACTTTCGTAGACCATAAATTCCTTTTTTTTCCCTGTTAATCCTCCAACACTCGGAATAATTATTGCACTACTCATAATGCTCAAAGGGATCGAATACACCAATACGGTATACAAGTCTGCACTCGGGAAGATATAACTGAAGAACCCTCCTAGAGCAAACATGGAAGCCCCAATTCCCAGTGAAGCAGTTAAAAATGATTTGAAAATCATCACAGCTTTCTCTTTTTCCAACTTTAAATCCAAAGCGGCTTCTAGTACAATCATTACCAGCCCTACGTTCCCAAGAATTTCTAGGATTGAATCTACACGGAGGTCATGATCAAATATATTGAACCGACTTAATCCCGCTTTGATTCCCATTCCAAGAAGAATTAACATTAAAACAGATGGGATATTTGTTTTTTTAGAGATGATATTGAAAAAAAAGCTGAGAATAATAATTCCAGCGAATGCCATGATGAGTAAATACGTATTCATTTGCGAATTAATTGATGCGACAAAATACTAGTTTTTTTTGTGAATAGTTGTCTACTCGAACTAATAATCGTAATATTGCGATATATAAATCTTAAGATGGGAGTTACAAAAACAGAAAATTATACGGAAGCGCAGGTTGAACTTTCGAAAATGATAAAGGTTTTGGGTCATCCTGCTCGAATTGCAATATTGCAGTCTATAATAAAAGCAAACAGTTGTATATGTGGTGATTTGGCGACAGAAATTGGGTTGGCACAATCTACTATTTCGCAGCATTTGAAAGAATTAAAATCTGTAAGATTGATTCAAGGAACAATTGAAGGAACAAGTATGTGTTATTGTATCAATCAAGAAAATTGGCACAAATTAAAAAACGAACTATTGGTATTATTTAATTCAGCAAACATTGACGAGAGTGCTTGTTGTTAAAACTAGAAGAATGAAAACAGCGGAAGAGATAAAAAATTCAGTTAGAGAAAAGTATTCACAAATTGCGCTTCAAACGAAAGAAGAGAATGCAGGATCATGCTGTGGAATTGACTCCAATTGTGGTGTAGATTATACTATTTTTTCAGAGGATTATACTGAGTTAGAAGGGTATAGTGCGGATGCAGATCTAAGCTTAGGATGTGGTTTACCAACAGAGTTTGCTCAGATAAAATCGGGAGATACTGTTCTTGATTTGGGTTCAGGTGCGGGAAATGACTGCTTTGTTGCTCGTGCTATTGCCGGGGAAACGGGAAAAGTTCTTGGATTGGACTTTACGGAAATGATGATTACGAAGGCAAGAGAGAATGCGGAAAAACTTGGATTCAATAATGTTGAATTTAGACAGGGAGATATTGAAAACATGCCGATTGGGGGCAATACTATTGATGTTGTTGTGAGCAATTGTGTGCTTAATTTGGTGCCCAACAAGAGGAAAGCGTTTCTTGAAACAATGCGTGTGTTAAAACCTGGGGGGCACTTTAGTGTTTCTGATGTTGTTTTAAAAGGGGAATTGCCAGAAGGCTTGAAAAATGATGCAGAAATGTATGCGGGGTGTGTTTCTGGAGCGATTCAACGTAGTGATTACATTAACATTATCAGGGAGACCGGATTTGACGCAATAGCAATTCAAAAAGAGAGACCTGTTATACTCCCAGATGAAATTTTGAAAAACTACCTGTCTGATCAAGAGATTCAGCAATATAAAGGAGGAGAATTTGGTATTTATAGTGTAACGGTTTATGGAAAAAAGCCAAGCAATTGTGCGCCTGGATCAGGGTGCTGCTAAACGGAGTTTATGAGTAAAAATATATTGATACTATGCACTGGGAATAGTTGTAGAAGTCAGATTGCAGATGGTTATTTGAGCGCTTTTTCTCCGATTGGAACAACGGTATATAGCGCTGGTGTTGAGACCCATGGAGTGAATCCATTGGCGATACGGACAATGGCTGAAGATGGGATTGATCTCTCGAGCCATACTTCCAATCATGTCGATGAGTATAGCGGCATTGAATTTGACTATATCATTACTGTTTGTGATCATGCAAAGGAGCGCTGTCCGTATTTTCCATCCAAAGCACTTCGATTTCACAAAAATTTTCCAGATCCAGCTAAAGCAAAAGGTTCAGATGATGAGATTAGCGCCCATTTTTCTGAAGTCCGTGATTTGATTAAACGGTATTGTAAAGAATTTATTTCTGCCTACCTATGAAGCGTTATGTCGCCGAATCAATCGCTACGTTTTTTCTTATTTTCTGTGGAACAGGAGCAATGGTTATTAACACAGAAACTGGAGTTATTACTCATACTGGAGTATCTGCGGCATGGGGTTTGATTGTGATGATCATGATATTTACTTTTGGTAGAATTTCAGGCGCACACATGAATCCGGCTGTGACTGTCTCTCTTGCATTGGTTAAATTGCATCCAAGTAGGGAAATTGTTCCATATCTATTTGCTCAATTAATTGGAGCGTTTGCTGCAAGTTTGTCATTGCAGCAACTGTTCCCTGATAATGAGTTATTGGGAGCGTCATTACCTCAAGGATCTGAAATGCAGTCTTTCATTTTGGAGTTCATTCTTACATTCATGTTAATGATTGTAATATTGATGACCTCACAAGGCAGAAAATTTGAACAGTATTTTGCTCCTGTCGTTATTGGAGCAACAATAGGCTTAGAGGCCTTGTATGCTGGCCCAATTTCGAATGCTAGTATGAATCCATTTCGGAGTTTAGCTCCTGCGGTAGTATCTGGGCATATAGAACATTTGTGGCTTTACCTTATCTCTACAACACTTGGTGCTTTAGCCGCTGGATTTTATTGGTTGTGGCAACGAGAGGAATGAAATAATTAACGTAATATTGCATTACAAAGACATTATTTAACAACAAACATATGGCTGAGACACGCACAGATTTAGGGATTGAGGCAATTTTGTCGCAATTGGGAATTGAAAAAAACAACAATGGTGCTTCTACAGGTGGACATTGGTTTAACACAAGAGGAGAAGTAATTGAATCGATATCTCCAGTTGACGGGAGTATTATCGCAACAGTAAATGCTGCAACTGAGGCAGATTATGAGGCCGTTATCTTAAAGGCCCAAGAAGGGTTTAAAGAGTGGCGAAAATGGACGGCTCCAGCAAGAGGTGAGGTTGTGCGTCAATTGGCAACAAAGTTACGTGAATATAAAGCACCTTTAGGAAAGCTTGTTTCTTATGAAATGGGGAAGTCATACCAAGAAGGGTTGGGAGAAGTTCAAGAGATGATTGATATCTGTGATTTTGCAGTAGGTCTTTCACGTCAACTTCACGGATTAACGATGCATTCTGAACGTCCAGGTCATAGGATGTATGAGCAATATCATCCACTAGGAATCGTTGGAATTATCTCAGCATTTAATTTCCCTGTGGCTGTTTGGAATTGGAATACTGCACTTGCATGGGTTTGTGGTGATGTTTGTGTTTGGAAACCCTCTGAAAAAGCACCGATTACAGCAATCGCTTGTCAAGAGATTACAAAGGAAGTTTTTGATGCCAATGGAGTTCCCGAGGGAGTCTCTGGTTTGGTAATTGGTGGAGCTGATTTGGGCGTTTTAATGTCGAATGACAAAAGAGTACCTTTGGTTTCTGCAACAGGTTCAACGCGCATGGGTAAAGCTGTAGGTGCAGCTGTAGGCGCGCGACTCGGGAAGTCATTATTGGAACTTGGGGGAAACAACGCAATTATTATTACACCAACTGCTGATTTAAAAATTGTATTGCCAGGAGCTGTTTTTGGTGCTGTTGGAACAGGTGGGCAACGTTGTACATCAACGAGAAGATTAATAATCCATGAAGATGTATACGACACATTTGTTAATGCCATCGTGAATGCATATGGGCAATTGAAAGTTGGGAATCCATTGGATGAAAGCAATCATGTTGGCCCATTAATCGACCATGATGCTGTTAATGCTTATCTGAAAGCACTTGAAGATGCGAAAGCTGAAGGAGGAACTATTTTAGTTGAAGGAGGTGTCTATGAGGGCAAAGGATACGAGTCTGGATGCTACGTGAAACCGGCAATTGTAGAAGCTAAGAATTCATTTAAGATTGTACAGCACGAAACATTTGCTCCAATCCTATACATCATGAAGTATTCAGGAGATGTATCGAATGCAATTGCAATTCAAAACGATGTGCCTCAAGGACTTTCCTCTGCAATTATGACCAACAGCATTAAAGAATCTGAAGCATTTTTATCTGCCCAAGGATCTGATTGTGGAATTGCTAATGTAAATATTGGAACATCTGGTGCTGAAATTGGTGGAGCGTTTGGTGGTGAAAAAGAAACTGGTGGAGGTCGTGAGTCTGGCTCTGATGCTTGGAAAGTATATATGAGAAGACAAACAAATACAATCAACTATACAGATGATTTGCCTTTAGCGCAAGGAATTAAATTTGAATTGTAACCACTTGTGTTTTTAAAAACGCGTCCAACTGAGTAAGAATACAAAATCCGCTTTGTTTACCGAAGCGGATTTTTTGATTTAAAAAGGGCGTTTTGATATCGTGTTCAATTCAGGAAGGTTTCAACCCATCTTTAATGTACCTTTGTCGCAAACATAATTTAATCATTTTGGGAAACTTTGCAGATTTAGGAATTCGGCATGGGTTCGAAAAGAGCCTTTTAGAAATGAATATCATCGAACCCACAGATATTCAAAAAAAAGTGATTCCTGCACTTATTGAGAAACCAAACGACATTGTTGCTCAAGCCCAAACAGGAACAGGTAAAACTGCGGCTTACGGATTGCCTTTGCTGGAAATGATGAATTCTGGAAATCCAAAAGTCCAAGGATTAGTTCTCTGTCCGACACGTGAACTGGGTCAGCAGGTCGCAAAGCAACTTTTCAAATTCACGAAGTATGGAGATAAAATTTTTACTGAGGCTGTATATGGAGGTGAGAAAATTGACCGTCAGATTGCATCCTTGAAACGCCCGACGCAAATTATTGTTGCTACTCCTGGACGTTTAATTGATCTTGTTCAACGAGGTGCTGTGGATTTATCAGAGGTAAACACTGTGGTATTGGATGAGGCGGATGAAATGTTGAGTATGGGATTTAAAAGTCAATTGGATCAAATTCTAATAGGATTGAGTTCCGTCAAATACAAATGGCTTTTTTCCGCGACGATGCCCGCAGGTGTTAAGGACATCGTTAATGTGCACATGTCGAAACATGCCCATCGCGTGGAGGTGAGTCGTGATAATGTGGTCAATAAGAAAATTAGACACGAATATCTTGTATGCGAAGAGGGAGACAAACTTTGGGTGCTTTCGCAGTTTTTAAAGTCAGCACAAAAGAAAAGAGGAGTTATTTTTTGTAGAACAAAGTCAGCAACTCAGAAATTAGCAAAACAACTCATTGCTAAAAATATTACAACGGATGCAATACATGGCGATCTTCTACAAAAAGAACGGGAAAAAGTAATGCGCGCATTCAAAAATGAATCACTTCAAGTGCTGGTGGCTACTGATGTTGCGGCACGTGGAATTGATATCGCAGGGTTGTCGTTTGTTGTTCATTATCAATTGCCCGAGAGTGACGAATATTATACCCACCGCAGTGGACGGACTGCTCGTGCAGGAAAAGATGGAGTTTCATTGGTGATTGCGACGACGGCAGATGTGAAGACGATCAGAAATTACGAACGGACGCTTGGAATAAAGTTTGTTCAATTGCGAGAGAAGAAATAATCTTATTGTTTTAGTTTTCGAGTTATGAAGTTTGGGGTTTCTTTCATTGTACTTACTCTTATTACATTAAGCAACTGCAAAGAAGATGTTTCTAAAGACACGCACTCCACTTTACAGGGGAGTTCCGAAGAAACCGAGAAAAGCTGTTGTATTACATCGATGACTTTTCAGATGGGTGGCAACATCCGTATTTTAGAATTCTATTACGACAACAAAGAGTTGAAGAGGGTTGAGACTTTTGAAAATGGGAAGAATCAAAACTCAACTATGGTTTTTCGACACAATCAGCAAGGTTTATTGCAGTCCTTTTTCTCAGGCAGCAGTATTGTAAAGTATGTATACGATGACCATGACAGGGTCGTTCTTATCAATGGAGAGCGCCGATTAAATACAACTGCGTGTTTTTATGATTCTTTGGGGAGAATGAACAAACAGGTAACTTCAGTTGGTGGAGATCCTGTTTCCACCCGCATGTATTTCTATGATCCAAAAGGGCAACCAAACAAGGTGTATTCATATAATCAATTTGGAGTATTGACAACGATATATGAGTTGTCTTATGATGATAAAATCAATCCGTTAAGGAATAAAGGAGTCTTTCTAAATAATATGGAGATGATGTTTGGTTATCCAGTTGGTAATCAATACCACAATGTTGTTGCATTTCGAAAAATAGAAAAAAAGGAATCTGGCGACGTTGTAGAAAAAAACACGTTGTTGTATGCATACAATGATGAAGGCTACCCCGTTCGTATTCTTCGAATGCGAAATGGGAAACCAACCGAGATGCACTTGTCCTATCTTTGCAATTAGGATAGATTAGCTTCTAATTGATCAAAAATTGTGAACTCCCTTAGGGGGAACGAAGCACCTACATTTCACGTTAGCTTTTGGAACGAATAATCGAAACAAAGTGCGTATTTTTGCACTATGGCTGGTGTTTATGTTCATATTCCATTTTGCAAACAAAAGTGTACATACTGTGATTTTCACTTCAGCACCTCTTTTGAGAATTACCGCCAAAAAATGATTGATGCTATGGTCTCTGAAATTGAGTCTCAAGTTGATTATTTGGTGGGCAAAGAGGTGAATACAATTTATTTTGGGGGAGGAACTCCTAGTCTTTTGACGCGCATTGAGCTGCATCGAATTATGGATAGCATTAGTAAAAACTTTACGATTCCTCATGATGCAGAAATTAGCTTAGAAGCAAATCCAGACGATATTGATGCACAAACGTTGGAGGATTGGAAATCCGCAGGAGTA